>Ga0123355_10004235_pt1 | contig 20844 bp, 15 predicted proteins | sample TergutEmb28metaG_3_FD_89872 | JGI IMG/M metagenome (GOLD analysis project Ga0123355, IMG submission 89872) | Embiratermes neotenicus P1 segment gut microbial communities from Petit-Saut dam, French Guiana - Emb289 P1 | ecosystem: Host-associated > Arthropoda: Insects > Digestive system > Gut ...
GTGGATGCCTGGAAGAGGATGCTGTTTTTCGTGAATTCTGTCATCATCTTCGCCATGTCAACGTCTCTTACGCGGCTTTCCGCTGCTGAGAGGTTTTCGGCTGAGTTATCGAGGTTCTGGATTTTAAACTCAAGGCGGTTCTGGATTGCACCGAGTTGTGCGCGGTTGGTAGATAGGGAGTTGATTGCAGTTGTAAGAGCTGAAATTGCGTCGGCTGCTGAGTCTTGTCCTTTAATGTCACCAGCCGGAGCTGTAAGTGCTGCAACTTGAAATGTGGTGATATCAAGTGCATTTGCGCCTGATTGGATCGTAAAGGTTTCGCCGAAGATGCACATGTCGTTGAATTTTACTGTGCTTTCGATCTGTTCGATTTCTTCGATCAACTGTTGGAACTCCAAATCGAGTGCTGCACGGTCGACTGTTGTGTCGTTTGTGCCGTTACGGGATTGTACTGCCAGTTCACGCATTCTTTGCATGATGTTGTGAGCTGTTTGCATTGCGCCTTCTGCTGTTTGCACCAGTGAGATACCGTCTTGTGAGTTTTTAGATGCCATGTTGAGGCCACGGATCTGTGTGCGCATTTTTTCAGAAATCGCGAGTCCGGCTGCGTCGTCGCCTGCGCGGTTTACTCTGAAACCTGAGCTAAGCTTTTCAACGTTTTTGCCGATGCTGCTGTTGTTGATACCATACTGTCTATGGCTGTTCAACGCCGTAATATTGTTGTTGATACGCATGATAATGCTTCCTTTCTTTGTATTCGCCGGGGGTATCCTTACCCCACGGTGCTTGATGTCCTATTTCTTTTATTTCATAAACCTGTTCCGGGGCGCGCATCCCATCCGAGGTTTGATGACGATGTTATTGACTTTTCAAAATGCAGTTCACTAAGAAGCCTTCTCCGGGTCGTGTATCCACGTATCCCATGCCAGGTTGCCGGTTAGTTTATCCCCTCGGGAGTCTGATTTTCGGCTTCGTTGGTCTGCTAAGAAGCCTTCTCCGGGTCGTGTATCCACGTATCCCATGCTAGGTTTGATATTCCATTTTCCCCTCGGGAGTCTGATCTTTGGCTTCATTGATCTGCTAAGAAGCCTTCTCCGGGTCGTGTATCCACGTATCCCATGCAAGATTTAAGTTTAATCTATTACCACATTCTGATCTATTAATATCTTCTGATCTATAATTTTTTCTGATCTATAATTTCTTGCTAATTACTTTTTATATAAAAACGCAAAAGAGTTCCGAACCGACGTCCGAAACACGTAGTGCAGAATCCCTGAAGAAATATTACTTCTTCGGTGTCAAGCTTACAATTATACTTGAAGCTAATGACAAAGCTACCTTGCTTTTTCTGCGTCAACGCGTCCTTGCGTCTCTAACAATATTTATCTGCTTAAATACATTATCGGAACTTTTAGAAATAACTTTAGCATTTTTTTTATTTTTTTTAACGCAAAGTGGTCCCGAGTTATTTTCCGGAACGCAAAGTGCAGATATTGTAAGGTTCTGCTTCAATATGGCTACCTTGCTTTTTCTGCTCAAGTGATGCTTTGCTTTAGGAAGCTTGCTTCACTTTACATCGCGTCCTTGCGTGTATTTATTTGGAACGATAGTCATCCCATAAATACATTATCGACACTTCCAAAAAGAACTTTAGCACTTTTTTGAAATTATTTTTACTCACACATAAGAACAACCCGAGCCGTTTGGCTCGGGTTGCGTCGCACGCACTTAAAACTTGTTTGTGCTGCCACGTCGGCAGGATTACGATGAATTAATCTGACTCTCCGCCGACGATGGTCGGCGTTAACTAGCCTAAGAGCTGTAGAACTCCGTTTGGTAGGGCATTTGCTTGTGCAAGCATTGCCGTGGATGCCTGGAAGAGGATGTTGTTCTTGGTGAACTCTGTCATCATCTTCGCCATATCTACGTCTCTGATACGGCTTTCTGAAGCTTGCAGGTTTTCGGCTGAATTGTCGAGGTTCTGAATTTTGAACTCAAGACGGTTCTGAATAGCACCGAGTTCTGCGCGATTTGTTGATACCGAGTTGATTGCTGTGGTCAGTGCTGAAATCGCTTCGGCTGCTGCGGTTTGAGTCGCTATGTTTCCGTCAGGCGGTATTAATGATGCAACTGTGAAAATTGTGATGTCGCCTGCGTTTGCGCCGGATTGGATCGTAAATGTCTTGTCGAAGATTTCCATGTCATTGAACTTGACAGTGCTTTCGATCTGGGAAATTTCTTGGATAAGTTGTTTGAACTCCAAATCGAGAGCTGCACGGTCGACGGTCGTATCGTTGGTTCCGTTGCGGGATTGTACTGCCAGTTCGCGCATCCTCTGCATGATGTTGTGTGCTATCTGCATTGCGCCTTCTGCTGTTTGTACGAGAGATATGCCGTCTTGTGAGTTTTTGGATGCCATGTTGAGGCCGCGGATCTGTGTACGCATTTTTTCTGAGATCGCAAGTCCTGCTGCATCGTCTGCTGCTCTGTTTACTCTGAAACCTGAGCTGAGTTTTTCGACATTCTTGCCGATTTGTCCGTTGTTGATTCCATACTGTCTGTGGCTGTTAAGAGCCGCTATGTTGTTTTGAATACGCATTTTTTTGATTCCTTTCTTTTTTCCGGGAGTGTCCTTACTCCTCGGCGTTTGTGTTTATTTTTTTTATTTCATTAACTCCTCAGGGGCGTGCGTTCCCATCTTGAGTTTTAATGACAATTTTCCCTTCTGTTAATCTTATCGCACCTTTCATAGCGAACTTTAGAGATTTTTAACAATTATTGAAAAATCAGTGTTTTCATGGTAATATTAAATGCAAATTACCATCGGAGGAAGGTGTTTTATGATTTCAAAATTACCGATCAGTTTGTGCATGATAGTAAAAAACGAAGAGAAGTTTCTTGACACTTCTCTTAAAAGCGTTACATCTGTACTTGGACTGGACGATTTAATTGTAGTTGATACCGGCTCTACTGACAGAACTGTAGAAATTGCCAAGGAAAACGGAGCAAAGGTCTACGACTTTACATGGATCAAAGACTTCTCGGCTGCACGGAACTTTTCCGCAGAGCATGCAAAGCATGAGTGGGTCCTTTACTTAGACGCTGATGAAGAACTAAAAGAAGCGGACATCGAAGGGATCCTCACTTTTATTAAAAGCTCAAATGCGGATACTGTAGGAGCTTTAAAAATGATCGCCCATCCCGGTCCTGAATCAAGCAACTGGACAAGATTCTATAACAGAAAAACGCATAAACTCGATGGCACAATCCATGAGCAGATAGTACCCATCGAAAACAACGGCAGAGAAATACGCCTCGTACCTATAGTCGCTGTTCATTACGGCTATGCCCCGGATATTAAAGAGTCAAAAGGGAAATTCGAACGCAATGAGCGCATGCTTAAGGAGGCTTTGGAAAAGCAGCCGAGCGATCCATACATACTTTCACAACTCGGTAAATGTTATTACGTTAATGGCGAAGACCTTCTAAAAGCGTGTGAATATTTTGAAAAAGCTTTGGCTGTGGGTGAAGATCATCGTCTTGAGTACATATTTATTACAGTAGAACAATACGGTTTTTCATTGATCAATACAGAGCAATATGAAAAAGCGCTTGAGCATATCAATAAGTACGCAAAGTATTACGCCGATGTAAAGCCGGAGTTTCGGTACCTTTGTGCTCATGTCTATCAAAATAACGGTATGCTGCAAGAAGCAGTGGAATGTTACGAGAGTTGCATCGGAGCAGAGGCTGTTGATGACGATGGTATAGCTTCATATCTCTCCTATTATAATATAGGAGTAATTCTCGAGTGCGTGGGTATGATCGAAGATGCTATCATAATGTATGAAAACTGTGGAGATTACGAACCGGCAAAACAGCGGCTTGCTGTGCTTAAGTGAGTTAACGAAACATGGATGGATGGATTTATGGAATCTGAGAATAGTAAAAATCTCTCTGACTTTATTCTTGAAACCGACCCATACTTTGAGCAGCTAAACGATCTGCCTCTGGGAACTGCTGCTGAGCTATACGATTTGCTAGATGATGCTGCTAATGCTGCAACCTTAAACATTGACAGTATAGACCCGGAGTTGCGAGTAGAATTATGTATCAGAAAAGACATGGTACTTGATCGTATAGTCGACGAACTGCCACCTTTTGAAAGTACCGGACATCAGATGAAAATCTTTGCCCCTTCTATGGCACAGTATAGAGATTGGCAAAACGTTGATTTGATGAAGGATTGCGGACTTGCTCCGTTTATGCTTTCAAAAGTAATAGGCGCAAAGCCGGTTATGTTGTTTGGAACAGAGGGTGTGGACTACCCATATCTATCGGATTTGCCCGGGCTTGAGCTACTATATAGAAAAGAGACCGACGACCGTATAGAAACATACTTCAACCATCTTGAAGAAAATTACGCTGAAATGGACGTGCTCTTGCTGTATGGATTGCGTAGGCAGTCTACTACTGATTACCTTGAGGCATACCGCTTGCTGCGACCTGATGGAAAAGTATATATCGGCATTGACATGAACACATATTGGATGCGACACGTAGATTGGGACACACCTCAGTTAAATTTGTTTTCACAGCAATGTGACGTTATTGCAACGTCTTGCCGTCTTATGCGTGATACTTTGAACAGAAGCCCGCAAGTTCGCTTTGCTTGTAATTGGCTGGCTAACGGTTTCTATAATCCTACAGATATTAAAATCGTCGCAGACCCGGACTATAAAGAAAACACTATTTTGACCGTCGCCAGAATCGGCACACCCGAGAAAAATAATGAAGAGTTGGTCATTTCATTTGCGGGACTCGCAGATGCATTGCCCGGATGGAAGCTAAAGCTGGTCGGGCCCATAGATCCACGGATCGATCCGTTTATAGATTGGTTCTTCACTACTTATCCAAACATGAAAGACCGTGTTATTTTCACAGGTCCTATTACAGACAAAAAAGAACTATATGATGAGTATGCAAAAGCAAAGATATTCGTGCTCACATCACGCTCTGAAAGCGGAACTCCAAACGTTTATGCCGAAGCTCTTGTCCACGGATGTATGTTCATCTCGTCCGGGATAGACGGAGCGGACGACATTACAAACTATGGAGAGCTTGGACTAAAGTACGAACGTGGAGAGACAGGTTCGTTAGCTCATGCATTGATGACGCTATGCTCAAAAGCTGATGCAGACGGTTTTCGTGAGCATATACCAAAAGCTCTTGAATATGCTGCAAGGTATTATAGCTGGGAACGAAATGCAAAAAAACTTGCGTATATGTTATTTAAGTAGTAGTATATTTCAATCTACCTTCAGGTAGATAATGGAGGATAAGCCTATGGCTCCAAAACTCCCGATAAGCCTATGCATGATAGTCAAAAACGAAGAGGTTTTTCTTGATACTGCTCTGAAAAGCGTAAAAAATGTACTTGATCTGGAAGATATTGTAGTAATCGATACAGGTTCAACAGATAAAACAAGAGAAATCGCTCTAAGTAACGGTGCAAATGTTCATAACTTTAAGTGGATCGATGATTTTTCAGCCGCAAGAAACTATTCTGTGAGCAATGCAAAAAACGACTGGATTCTTTTTATAGATGCAGATGAAGAGATAAAAAAAGCAGACCTGGATAATATAAAGAAGTTTTTATCCGACACACAAGCAGTTGGTCTCATATCGTTACTTGATCTAAACAGTAAAAAGGTCAGCAAACTGGCTAGAGTGTTTAATCGAACAACTCATACCTTTGAAGGAAGCATCCACGAGCAACTTAAGCCAACTGACGGTCGCAGTGATTTAAAATTAAAAGATGTCAGTATATCCATGGATCACCACGGTTATCTACCTGAACATGACAAAGTAAACGCAAAACTCGAGCGTAATGAGCGATTATTATTAAAAGAGTTAAAGAAGAAGCCAAAAAGTCCATATCTTCTTTATCAACTTGGAAAAAGTTACTTTTGTAATGACAGAGACTTGCAAAAAGCCAACGAGTACTTTGAAAAGGCGCTAAAAGCAGGCGCAGATGTTAATGTAGGCTATACATATGACCTTGTTGAGTGTTATGGATATGCGCTTCTTGAAACCGGGAATTATGAAAAAGCTCTTGCGCTAAAAGAAAGGTATTCCTTACATTACGACAAAAACCTGCCTTTCCGGTTTCTAACAGCTCATATTTATCAAAACAATGGCATGTTTATTGAAGCTGTTGAAAGCTACGAAAGCTGCATTGGCGCTGATATATATGATTCAAGCGGTATCAACTCATTTCTTTCCTATTATAATATAGGTGTAATTCTTGAATGTGTTGGTATGCTTGAGGAAGCAGTTGAAATGTATAAAAACTGCGATGATTATGAACCGGCACGTGAGAGACTAAAAGAACTTACAAGGAGATAAACCATGCGAGAACTTGAGAAAGTGTATGATCCCAAACTAGTTGAAGACAAAATATATAAGATGTGGGAGGACGGCGGCTATTTTACCGGCGTAATAGACTCTGCCAAAAAACCCTTTACGATAGTTATTCCGCCCCCTAATGTAACCGGACAACTACATTTGGGGCATGCATTAGACAATACGATCCAGGATATCCTCATACGATTTAAACGTATGCAGGGTTATGCCGCATTATGGATCCCCGGAACAGACCATGCGGGTATAGCCACACAAGTAAAAGTTGAAGAAGAACTTCGAAATAATGAAGGACTTACCCGTTATGACCTCGGGCGCGACAAGTTCCTCGAGCGTGTTTGGGATTGGAAGCATATGTATGGCAGCCGTATCGTGGAGCAGCTCAAAAAACTAGGGAGCTCATGCGACTGGACACGTGAACGTTTTACTATGGATGAGGGCTGCTCCCGAGCAGTGCGCGAGGTATTTGTACTGCTCTATGAAAAGGGACTTATCTATAAAGGAAAGCGAATAATCAACTGGTGCCCCAGTTGTACTACTGCACTTTCTGACGCTGAAGTTGAGCATGAGGAGCGCGAGAGCCTGTTATATCATCTGCGCTACCCTGTAATAGGTTCATCTGAATCATTAGTGGTTGCAACGACTCGCCCTGAGACGATGCTCGGAGACACCGGAGTAGCAGTACATCCTGAGGATAAAAGATACAAACACCTGATAGGTAAAAAGGTTATGCTCCCTCTAATGGATCGTGAGATGCCGATAGTTGCAGATGAGTACGTAGACAAGGACTTTGGCACGGGTTGCGTAAAGGTAACACCATACCATGATCCGAACGATTTTGAGATTGGACTACGGCACGATCTTGAGAAAGTGCTTATTATAGATGACTATGCCAAAATCATTAACAGCGGTAAATATGACGGGCTGGACCGTTATGATGCACGCCGTGAAGTCCTTAAAGACCTCGAAGCATTAGGCCTTCTTGTAGAGACAGAAGCTCACAAATTAAATATCGGAGCATGCCACCGTTGTAATACTGTTGTTGAGCCGGTTGCGTCAGAACAGTGGTTTGTTGAAATGAAACCACTCGCAGCCGATGCGATTGAAGTCGTTCGCACAGGAGAAACAAAGTTTGTACCTGACCGCTTTGCAAAGATATACACACACTGGATGGAAAATGTTCGTGACTGGTGCATTTCACGGCAACTCTGGTGGGGACATAGAATACCTGCCTGGTATTGTGACTGCGGACATGTAACAGTAAGTCGCGAAGATCCTGACAAATGCGAAAAATGTGCTTCAACTTCCATTACCCGGGATGAAGACGTGCTGGACACTTGGTTTTCTTCTGCGCTTTGGCCGTTTTCGACACTTGGATGGCCGGAAAAGACACCGGACTTCGAGTTCTTTTATCCGACTGACGTTTTATCCTGCGGAATCGATATAATCTTTTTTTGGGTTGCCCGTATGATCTTCTCAGGAATGGAGTTTACCGGACAAACACCATTCCATACTGTTTGTATTCATGGCATGATCCGCGACGACTTAGGGCGAACTATGAGTAAGTCGCTCGGCAACGGTGTCGACCCGTTGGATGTTATAGAAAAGTATGGTGCTGATGCACTTCGCTTTAATATCATTACAGGTAACTCTCCCGGTAACGACATGCGATTTTATCCTGAGCGTTGCGAAGCAATGCGGAATTTTGCCAACAAAATATGGAATGCCAGTCGCTTCGTGATGATGAACCTCACGATAGATGATGTCGAATTACCGGAGAAGCTGGAGCTCGAAGACAAATGGATACTTTCAAAGCTCAACTCCTTAGCAGGTGAAGTATGTGAGAACCTTGATAAATACGATCTTGGTGTTGCTGCTGCTAAAATATATGACTTTATCTGGGATACCTACTGCGACTGGTATATTGAACTGACAAAACCTCGTTTACAAGCCGGTGGCAAGGATTCTGAAAATGCACAAAAGGTACTGCTCTACGTTCTCAAGGATTTCCTTACTTTATTGCATCCATTTATGCCATTTATAACAGAGGAAATATGGCAAGCACTGCCGCACAGCGATTCAGTACTAATGGTTAGACCATATACCAAATTTACCGACTCTCTGCATTTTCCAAAGGAAGAGGCTGATTTTGAGTCAATAATGACTGCCATTCATGCAGTACGGTCTCGTCGCTCCGAGATGAATGTTCCTCCTTCAAAAAAATCGACTCTTACGATCGTCACTGACAAACCGGAAGTTTTTGAGACAGGAAGCGTTTACATAGGTAGACTTGCTTATGCTAGTGAAGTAATTGTCACAAGAGAAGCTCCTGCAGACCATAGCAGTCTAATAACAGTCGTTACAAATGACGCAAGGTTATTTATGCCTCTTTCCGATCTTGTAGACGTTGAAAAAGAGCTGGAGCGCATAAAAAATGAGATGGCAAAGGTGAAAATCGACATAGAGAAAGTGGAGCAAAAGCTCTCTAATAAACAATTTACCTCAAAAGCACCGGATCATGTAGTAAAAGCAGAACAGGATAAACTTGATAAACTCAACGCCTTACTTGCAAATCTTGACGAAAGTATGAGGAACTACTAAGTGACAACACAAGACCTGATGGACATTGCCTTAAAAACTGCAGGATTAAAGGAAATGCCTGAAGACTGCGGCATTATTGTCGAAGGGAAAGACATAAAAAAGGTTCTCATGGGTATAGATATGGATACAGCAGAACTGATGCTTGCAAAACAACTGGGCTATGATTGCGTAATAAGTCATCACCCGAGAAATACAAATATCGACATGCTCAATTTGCTTGATACACACATCCGCAGACTGGAAGCCCTGGGGGTACCGAAAAACAAAGGACAGAAGCTGCTGCAAGAAAGAAAAACCGAACTTAGTTACAATCGGCATGTTGCAAACACAAGACGCTCGGAAAGTGCAGCAAAACTCCTCAATATGCCTTTTATAAGCCTCCATACTCCTGCAGATTTGATTGGAGAAAGCATCGTCCAGAAGTTCCTTGATAAAAAGTTTGTAAACAAACCCGATACCAAGGTGCACGAAGTGGTTGAGGCATTGGAAAAAATCAGCGAATATAAAAACTCTGCAAGAAAGCCTGTTATTAGAGTCGGCTCGAAAGAAAGCTATGCAGGGAAGATATATGTACTCATGGCAGGTCTAACAAGTCCCGGATCAAAAATACTTAAGGAATACTTCGAAGCAGGTGTAGGCACACTTGTAATTATGCACATCCCCGAAAAAGTCGCAAAAGAACTCAAAGATCAAAACATCGGCAATGTCATCGTTGCAGGACACATGTCAAGTGACTCACTGGGACTCAACAAACTGGCGCAAGAATGGGCAAAAAAAGGCGTAGAAACAACAATGATGTCAGGAATAGTCCCGACATCATAGAAGGTAATCTTTATGAGCAAGAAGAAAAACAAAAAAAAGAACACCAATCCTCCTTTGCCATCGATTCGCCTATCACAGTGCATGATAGTCAAAAATGAGGAAAAAAACATTGAAAGAGCCCTTAAATGGGCTAAAAACATAGCCTTCGAGCAAATAGTCGTTGATACAGGCTCAACAGACAGAACAGTCGAAATCGCCCGGAAAATGGGCGCGAAAGTGTTTCATTTCGAATGGATAGATGATTTTTCCGCTGCAAAGAACTATGCAATAGAGCAAGCATCAGGAAACTGGATAGCCTTTCTTGATGCCGATGAGTATTTCTCGTCGGTCGATGCTAAGAAACTTATGATATTCCTTAAACGAATCCAATCAGACTTTGCAATGCGTGAGAACTACCTCGCTCTTGGTTGTGCGCTTGTAAATGTTGATGGGAACGGCAAACCGTTTCAAGTTATCGAGCAGGTTCGCATTTTTAGGAATATCCCGTCGATTCGTTACACTTCACGCATACATGAACGTCTTGATATGGATCTCAACAACATGGTAAAGGTCGATGAGATCCAAATAATCCATACAGGTTATGCAATAGAAGAAAGTAAGGAAAAAGGTAAAGCCGAACATAATATTAGGATAATCAGAAAAGAACTCGCTGAAAAGCCGGATGATTTGAATTTAAAGGTTTATCTCGCAGATTCACTTAAAAACACGGGTAATGAAGACGATAAAAAAGAGGCAGAATCCCTGTTTTCAGAAGTCCTTGATAAGGGTATCGGCGCACCGGTAGCTTCAATACTCAAGCGAATAGTTTACGCGTATTTTATGAAAAAGTACGAAAACGACCCTTCAAAAAGTTCGGAGCTGGAAAAGATATGCCGCATGGGGCTGGAAGAGTATCCGGGTTTTATCGATTATGAGTATTACCTTTCATGCGCATTAAATGGCAGAGGGGAATTTTCAGAAGCATGGAGATTACTTAAAAGCATTGAAGCAAAATTGTCAAATGAATCCACCACAACTGATATAGGAACAATCGCAGCAGACCCTACATTATTGCACCCTCAAATGGTGTACGCAGCACAGGGTTTGGGGGATATAGACAATGTAATAAAGTATGTCACACTGATTCTCAAAGCGGATAAAAAACGCCCGGAAGTTTTACTTCCATACATCTCAACCTTACAGAAAAACGGATCATCTACTGATGGTATTTTAGAACAACTGAAAACCATCTACGATTTCTCTGACAAAAGCGACTTACTTCTAATTGAAAAAGCAGCAAAAGAAACCGGAGCAACCGAACTGGCAACTAGAGTAATGGCTATTGAAACACCTTCCTGAATTCATCTCTCATGGCAAGAGCCTCATCACGCGCGGCGGATGCAAAGTTTCCTCCGCGCTTTTTCCATGCCGCAATTATACCGCGTGAGGAGTTAACTATAGCACCGTGACCTTTTTCGTCAAAAGCAAGTGCAGCCTCCGCAGCAGAACCACCCTGTGCACCATAACCCGGAACAAGGAAAAACGTGTTCTTAAGTCTCTTACGCAAGAACTCTATCTCTTGAGGATAAGTCGCCCCAACAACAGCACCAACCCTTGTATAGCCGAACTTATCGATAGTATCACGCGATATCTCCTCCATAAGATCACCCATTACAGTATAGACCCTATCCTCCCCTATAAACTTGTCCTGAAGCTCCCCGGATGAAGGATTTGATGTTTTTACCAGAGCAAACATTGCCTTGTCATGCTTTACCGCATCTTCAATAAACGGCTTAATACCGTCTGACCCAAGATAAGCATTGACAGTGAGTGCATCAACGTCAAATGGCTTGATTTCTGTCGATCCGACTTTGACAGATCCGAGATATGCTGTACTGTAAGCTGCTGCTGTCGACCCGATATCATTGCGTTTACCGTCGAGTATCACATACATTCCTTTTTTCTTGGCATAGTCGCAGGTCATATTTAGCGCAAGAACTCCGTGTGGTCCAAGTGCTTCGTAGAATGCCGATTGCGGTTTTACAGCCGGAACGATATCGCAAAGCGCATCTATCAGACCTGTATTAAACTCGATGACAGCCAGTGACGCTGCTTCCAGAGTTTCGCCCAACTCATTGATGTGTTTCTCAAGAATCTCTGCAGGAATATGTGCCAAATCCGGGTCTAATCCGACGACCGTCGGGTTCTGAAGCTCATTGATTTTTTCTTGTAATCTTGCAAATGACATTTTTACTCTTTTCCTTTCTCCTTGCTGCAACCCACTGGTATAACTTGCTTTGTTCAGCGCTCCACATCGTGCGGTCTGCTGACCGCTTTTTGCGTTCACTTGTTTCCGTCGAAGTTTCGTCTTTTTTTACGGTCTTTGCCCTCTCCGATCCGCGTCGCAATGTGGACATCGCATCATGCCTAATATCTATATACTAACTTCCCTCCGGAGATCGTATACTTGACCTTACCCTGCAGGGTCATACCGTCATAAGGTGAGTTCCGTGACTTAGATTTAAACCGTGATGGATCGACAGTCCACTCCTTATTTGGGTCAAAAATTACGATATCCGCATGCCCTCCTACTTTTAATATACCGGCATCGAGATCGAGTAAACTCGCCGGGTTAGTCGACATCAGGTTTATTATCTTCTCCAAACTAAGTGTTCCGGTATGGTATAAGTGCGTCAAAGTCACTGCAAGAGCTGTCTCCAGTCCGATTATCCCATTTGGTGCTTTCTCAAAAGGTAGCTCCTTTTCTTCAATAGAATGTGGTGCATGGTCGGTTACTATTGCATCTATAGTCCCGTCACAAAGCCCTTGGATTACAGCTTGTACATCACTGTCCGTCCTGAGCGGCGGACTCATCTTTGCATTTGTACCGATCGAAGTAACCGTTGCCTCCGTAAGCGAAAAGTGGTGCGGGCACGCCTCCGCCGTTACCTTTACTCCTGCAGCCTTTGCCTTACGGATCGCATCTACGGCAGCCTTTGTACTCACATGTGCTATATGGACTCTAGCCACTGTCTCAGCAGCAAGCTTTATATCTCGTTCCACCATTGGTTCTTCCTCTTCGCAATGACTGATTATCAGCATATCGGCAGCCTCTGCAGCAAGTAAAGCATTGCGCATGATTTCATCACTAACTATTGGCAATCCGTCATCAGACAAAGCAACGGCTCCGGCATTCATCAAGGACGAAAAATCAGTCAACTCCAAGCCCTTTTGTCCTACAGTAACTGCGCCGATCGGCAATACTTCCACTATTGCTAGCTTTGCTTTTCGCACTACGGATTCCGTGATTTCCTTACCGTCGATGACCGGCATCGTGTTCGGCATACAGCAGCACAGCGTGAAACCACCTGCAGCCGCAGCCTCTGCTCCTGATAAAATATCTTCCTTATATTCAAAACCCGGCTCCCGAAAATGAACATGTATATCAACAAGACCGGGTGCAACGGTCAGCCCTGTGACATCAAGGACCGTCATATCGTTCAGCACGGGGATGCTTTCTGACATTTCAATGATTCTGCCATCTTTTACCAGCAGATCCATTTTCGCGCCGGGAGCTTCACCTGATAAAATAACTGTACCACCTTTAATTAAAAGCATTTATTTCCCTCCTGAGCTCTTCAAATGTATCATTTTCGATCGCATCACGGATCCTCGACATAAGCGTATTATAGAAGTATAAGTTGTGTATAACGGCAAGACGCATGGCAAGCATCTCACCGGCTTTAAATAAATGTCGTATATATGCACGTGTGAACTCATGACATACAGGACATTCACACTCTTTATCTATAGGCCCGCTGTCCTCTTTATACTGCTCGTTATTGATATTTATAGTGCCTTCCCCACTCCACGTATAAAGCTTGCCATGTCTCCCGTTTCTTGCAGGCATAACACAATCGAAGAAATCTATACCTCGCGCAACAGCTTCAACTATATTTATGGGAGTACCGACACCCATTAAATATCGTGGTTTATCCTCAGGCATATGCTCCTCAACTACATCAATTATATCGTACATTTGCTGTGCAGTCTCACCTACTGCAAGACCGCCTATCGCATAACCCGGCAAATCAAGCTCCGCAATACGTTTCATATGCGAAACTCGCAAATCATCAAATGTTGCACCTTGATTTATACCAAAAAGATCAGCACTGATGTCATCTTTCTCTTTAAAACAACCCGAAAGCTCATCCTTACACCTTACAAGCCAACGATATGTCCGGTCACACGACTGAGCTACATATTCATATGGTGACGGTATCTCTACACATTCATCAAATGCCATAACGATGTCAGAACCAAGATTAACTTGAATACGAATACTATCTTCGGGAGACATAAAAATCTTTCGCCCATCTACATGCGAGTTGAATGCGACACCCTCTTCGGTGATCTTACGCAAATCAGCAAGTGAGAATATCTGAAACCCGCCACTGTCGGTCAGAATAGGCCCGTCCCATGCCATAAACTTATGAAGCCCACCAAGCCGATGAATCAGCTCATCACCGGGACGGATATGTAAATGATAGGTATTTGCAAGTGCAACTTGGCAACCAATGCCCCTTAAGTCGGCACTTGAAAGCGCACCTTTGATCGCCCCTTGTGTTGCGACATTCATAAACACGGGTGTCTGTATTGCACCGTGCTTTGTCAAATACTCGCCTCTGCGTGCTTTGCTTTGTTTTGAAACCACTTTAAACATGCATTCGATATTATCAAATCCTGTTCTTTTATGCAATATATGTGAAATTGCACCTACTTTAATGCTGTAGCGAGTGAGTATGCGCTTTCATATCAAAATAGTCCTTCGCTTACACTGTAATTGTAACAGTTTGTACACATATTATCCACAATTTTAGTGTATTATTTTGAATGATAATGTGCTATAGTTCTTTGAGATAATCAGAAAAATGCAGAAAAATTCAACATTTAGGGGGAATATAAGCATTATGAAAAATCTAAAAGTGTCCATGAAACTTATCGTCAGCTTCTTTATTATCATCATTCTTACAGTGATGGTTGGAGTCATTGGCATCATCGGCATGAATAACATCAATGCAGCAAAACAGGAGATGTACTACGAAGTAACGGCACCGATCCCGTACATAGGAAAAACTGAAGAAAACTTGCAAAGCGCAAGAGTCTACGTACGTGAAATGGTTATGGCGGCAATGTACGATAATCAAGCGGGCGTTGACGAAAATTGGGATAAAGTCAATACAAGATTGGGCGAAATGGCTAAGGCTGCCGATACCTTCAGAAACGGCGTTAATAGCGATAACGTCCTCAACATCTTTAACGGAGCTATGCGAACATACGACAATGATTTAGTCCCCGTTGTAATGGCTATCCACGCAGCTTCTAAATCAGGAACGCCCGAAGATATAACAAATATAAAAGAAAACCTACTGCCAAGATGTAGGGATATTGCAGGAAGTATAATTGATGAGTTTGAGAACTGTGTGAATTACCTGATGGACTACGGTCAGGAATCCTATGAAGCATCCGCTGCTCAAGCTGATATGCTACTCATGGTTGTTATCATCTCATTAGCACTGGCTGTGGCGATTGCAGTTTTCCTCACATTCTACATCTCAAGCCTCATCGCAAAGCCGCTATCTGTCATCGCAGAAGCATTCTCACAGATCGGCACACGAGGCAAACTCACCTTCGATCCGGCAACAACTCAGTTTGCCGATGCCACTGCACTTCGTAAAGATGAGTTGGGAGATTGTGCAAAAGGATTTAAAGGCATCATCGCACACATGCAGGAAATCGAACAAAATCTGGGCGAAATCGCAGACGGCGACCTTACTACGGAAGTACACGCGCTTTCCGATGAAGACAGCATTGCAAACTCAATGCAGAGAACGCTCGACAACCTCAACACAATGTTTGGTGAGATAAACTCTGCTTCAAACCAGGTCTCAACAGGCTCGAAGCAAATCGCAGACGGTGCACAATCACTCGCTCAAGGTTCGACCGAGCAAGCAGCATCAGTTGAAGAACTCTCAGCTTCGATAGGCGAAATTGCTCAAAAGACAAAAGAAAATGCCACAATGGCAGAGCGTGCAGCAACTCTTGCAGGTACTATCATGCAAAATGCCGAGAGAGGCAGCACCCAAATGGGCGACATGACAACAGCCGTACACGAAATAAATCAAGCAAGCCAGAGCATCAGCAAAGTCATCAAAGTCATCGACGACATTGCATTCCAGACAAACATCCTCGCCCTCAACGCCGCTGTTGAAGCAGCAAGAGCCGGTCAGCATGGTAAAGGATTCGCAGTCGTCGCCGAGGAAGTACGTAACCTCGCAGCCAAGAGTGCGGAAGCCGCAAAAGACACAGGCGGTCTTATCCAAAACTCAATGGAAAAAGCAGAGCTTGGTGCACGTATCGCAGGCGAAACAGCGGAAAGCCTCGCAGAAATCGTATCCGGTATCAACGAAAGCAGTCAGATCGTCGGTGATATCGCCAGATCCTCAGAGGAGCAAGCACTTGGTATCACTCAAATCAACACAGGTATCGACCAGGTTGCACAAGTTGTCCAGCAAAACTCGGCAACAGCCGAACAGTCAGCCGCAGCGTCCCAGCAAATGAGCAGCCAATCAACTATGCTGGAAGAACTGATTTCGCAATTTAAACTTAAAAGTCAGACTTTCGGACCTCAAAGCTTACCTGCAAGACAACCAAAAGCTGCAGATCCTGAGCCTGAAATAAGTGCAGATGTTTATGAACCCACAGGTGCAGACGATTTCGGTAAATATTAATAGCAAGTAAACTTATTGCAAGAGACCGCATTTGCGGTCTCTTTTGCTTGACAAGTTAACATAATATAATGTATAATACCTCTATTAAGGATAATAGAGGGAATACCCATTCATTTGGTGAGTATTATGGAGGTAATACTTGTCTGCGTATGAAGTATGGGTGTGAGAAAGGATGCAGGTGATTACCGTGAGAATCAATAATAATGTTAGTGCATTAAATACACAAAGACAAGCAGGACTAAACAATAACGCAGTAGCAAACAGGCTCGAAAAGCTCAGCTCCGGCAGAATGATCAATCGCGCAGCAGACAACGCTGCAGGCCTGGCAATTTCAGAGAAAATGCGTACCCAAATACTTGGCACTTTGACTGCATCGAGAAATACTCAAGATGCGGTTTCGTTGATTCAAGTGGCAGAAGGCGGACTTCAGTCTATCCACAGCATGTTGCAACGCTCGCGCGAACTGGCTGTCCAATCTGCAAATGGCACAAACGATGATAGTGTCGATCGTCAAGCCATACAAGGCGAGTTCGAAAACCTTGTTGCAGAGATCGACGACACTGCAAACACAACACAATTCAACGGCATGAATGTCCTTGACGGTACAAATGATCCCGTTACGATCCAGGCAGGTCCAAACGCCGACGATACCGTTGATGTGAACATCGGAGCTATGACTGCAGAGCAACTACTTGGTCAAGCCTCTAGTGAATACAATGCAAGTACAGATGCTAACGTAGCAACCGCAGGCGCAGCATCAAACGCAATCAGTACACTAGACAACGCTATCAACGATGTATCGATGCAACGTGCAGAGCTTGGAGCAATGCAAAATCGCCTCGAGTTCAGAATGCAAGCGCTCGACATCCAGGCTGAGAATGCACAAGCAGCAGAAAGCCGGATCCGCGACACCGATATGGCAAAGATGATGTCAGAACTGACCGCAAAAAACATCTTACAAAGAGCCTCAACAGCAATGCTAGCACAAGCAAACGCAAGACCGCAAAACATAGTAGGCATGTTAAGCTAAACACAATATAAAAAAATCCCGAACCGTTGGTTCGGGTTTTTTTGTCTACCCCATACTCAGGTAAGCCTCAATAAAACCGTCCAGATCGCCGTCCATGACGGCGTTTATATTCCCGTTTTCAAAACCTGTACGATTATCCTTTACAAGCGTGTACGGCATAAACACATATGAACGTATCTGGCTGCCCCACTCGATTTTCATCTGCTCGCCTTTTATATCGCTTATCTTGTCCAGATGCTGCCGTTCTTTTATTTCAAGCAGCTTAGAGCGCAACATACGCATAGCAACTTCGCGATTTTGATGTTGACTGCGTTCCATTTGGCACGCAACAACCAATCCTGTCGGCAGATGCGTTATCCGCACGGCACTCTCCGTCTTGTTGACATGCTGACCACCTGCACCCGATGCACGAAACGTATCGACCCTCAAGTCCTCATTTTTGATCTCAAGCTCAACATCATCAGAAATAAGCGGTGCGACTTCAATAGCAGCAAATGACGTATGACGACGTCCCGAAGAATCAAACGGAGAAATCCTTACCAATCTATGTACACCATTTTCGCTCTTTAAGTAGCCATAAGCATTTTCTCCATCGATTTGTATCGACGCTGATTTCATGCCTGCCTCTTCACCATCAAGCCAGTCAAGTATCTTGTATTTCATACCATGCCGCTCAGCCCAGCGTGTATACATACGATACAGCATCTGCGCCCAGTCCTGTGCTTCGGTTCCACCTGCACCGGCATGGAACGATACGATCGCTGAACTGTTATCATAGTCTCCGGACAATAAAGTCTCTAAACGTGTTGCTTCAAGAGAAGTGCTAAACGCTTTGAACTCATCCTCAAGTTCAGGCAGTAAACTATCGTCTTTCTCCTCCGCGCCCATCTGGCAAAGCGTTATGAGGTCACTCCATGCCGAATCAAGTTTCTCAAAAGACTCGTGCTTGTTCTTAAGTTGTTTGATTTTTTGCAACACCTTTTGAGAGTTCTCAAGATCAGACCAAAAACCATCAACAGCACTTTCCTTCTCGAGTTTTTGCAACTCCTCTGTCGCTTCATCCAGCTTAAGAGCTTGCTTCAAACTGTCAAGAGTTGGACGCAAAGCATTTATTTTCTGTTTATAATCATCAAACTGTATCATTAACTTCTTAACTCCACCACAACAACCTGCGGATTATTCAAAAACCTTGTCCAGCCAAAATGGTTACCCAAACCACGCGACACTACCATATTAGTATCTCCGCTTGTATACACTCCACTTGTATAAGTCGGGAAAAGCTCATATTGCGGACCTATCAGACCGTCCGTAAACGGTAAACGCACCATCCCGCCATGCGCATGACCACTGAGCACCAAATCGACTCCCAACCTGCTAAACCGCTGCAAACTATAGTTTCTGTGATACAGAACTATCAGAAAATCCACATCTTCTCTTTCATGGATCCCCTCTATAAACTCATCGGGTTTGATCATGTCCGCCGGACCATTCGGGTCATCTATCCCTGCCAGTATAATGGAATCGTTGCCGATAGTGAGCTGCCTGTATTTATTTTGCAATACATCAATGCCATTTTCCTCCAGCATTGCAAGAAACGGACGCACCATACCGCTATCCCATTCATGGTTACCTGTAACATAATAAACAGGTGCGATTTGAACAAGCTGCTTTACAAGTACTTCTGTAGTCTCAAACTGCCTCTCCACAGGCTTACCCACTTGGAAACGGTCGATCAAATCACCGGAGATCGCGATGATATCCGGCTCCGCCGACCGTACTGCCTCAACAAGACGCTCATTATCCTTACCATGCACCGCTCCATGCTTGTCAGCAAGCAAAACGATACGATACCCGTCGAATGCATCCGGCAGATTGTCATATCTAAGCTCAAATTCAGTTGTAACAAGCCGCGTATTGCTGTCGACATACAGGATGCCAAATATAAGCAGAAAAACAAGAATAATTATCAGGAAGATATATCTGCGACGCGGTTTATATTCAGGATGTCTTCTATTTGCCAAAACTAAGTTCCTTTGATATTTTTACTTCAGTGCGTTGTGAAGTCCCCCGCACTAGCTTCACAAGAAAGCACTGATTTCATTTTCTAACTCTCTTTGTCTCTTACAAAGACATGTTTGATATTCGGGTCTGTCGTCTGTCTGAAATCGATCTCAAAGCGGTCTATCGATTTTATCATGGCTGAAAGACTCTTATATCCAAAATGCCGATGATCAAGATCCGGCTTCTTTTTTAATATAAGATTCCCAAGCTCTCCTAAAAAAGCAAACCCATCGTCGCCGGCTAAATCGGCTACAGAGTCGGCGATAAGCTCAACAACTGCGTCGGGCACTTTACCGTTTTTCAACTTTGCAGATTGCTCTAACTCGTTGCGGTGCAAGCCCTGAGGTTGTCCGTCATTTTGTCGGTCAACCTCATTTTGACCATCAACCTTTTTAGCAATACCATCACCGCTCGTGCCATGCCCATTCAAATCAGCTTCCGCAAATCTCCCGGACAAAACCTCGATATAGGTAAATTTATCGCAAGCCGCGATAAAAGCACGCGGAGTTTTCCGCTCACCAATACCTATCACACGTTGACCGGCTTCACGCAAACGAATCGCAAGCCGCGTAAAATCACTGTCACTTGACACGATAACAAAACCATCGGTTTTTTCTGTATAGAGAATATCCATAGCATCGATTATCATCGCCGAATCACTGGAATTCTTACCTGTTGTATAGCTGTACTGCTGGATCGGCGTGATAGCGTTTTCCAAAAGCGAAGTCTTCCAACCGGAAACCACGGGACTTGTCCAGTCGCCATATATACGCTTTATAGTGGGAGTGCCGTAGATTGCTATCTCTTCCATTACTCTCTTCATACAATTACGCGGAACATTCTCTGCGTCAATAAGGACCGCAAGTCGCAAATTGCTGAGATTTAAAGCATTTGATGTCATATCCACACCTCCTTTCCTTAATAATAGCCGTGCTATTCTACCACACTATACACAATCTCGCAACTTCCCACATTGATACGTGTTGCTACTTCAACAATTTTTAACATATCTTGCCTTGACAAGGATATAAACAATAAGTTAGAATGTATAACTGGTGTCCAACGTCAGCAGAAAACTGTTGACATGGTTGATGTTTGACTGTTACAGACAGATATTAACATAAGATAATATATTTA
>Ga0123355_10004236_pt1 | contig 20843 bp, 19 predicted proteins | sample TergutEmb28metaG_3_FD_89872 | JGI IMG/M metagenome (GOLD analysis project Ga0123355, IMG submission 89872) | Embiratermes neotenicus P1 segment gut microbial communities from Petit-Saut dam, French Guiana - Emb289 P1 | ecosystem: Host-associated > Arthropoda: Insects > Digestive system > Gut ...
CGATGAGAGCTAGGAGGCAAAATGAATATTTTTGATTACAAGCATAAGGTAGACACAGCCTTGGTGCCTATGGTAGTAGAGCAAACAAACCGAGGCGAAAGGTCATATGACATATATTCGCGCCTGCTAAAAGACGGCATAATCTTTTTAGGCGACCCTATTACGGATGTCACGGCCAACCTCGTTGTGGCACAGCTGTTGTTTTTAGCGGCAGAATATCCCGACAGGGATATCAATTTCTACATCAACAGCCCCGGCGGCTCTGTTTCCGCCACTTTAGCCATGTATGACACTATGCAGTTTATCAAACCGGATGTATCCACCATTTGCGTGGGCATGGCAGCCAGCGGCGGTGCAATATTGCTTGCGGGCGGCGCAAAAGGCAAGCGTTTTGCCCTGCCAAATTCTGAAATTATGATACATCAGCCCCATGGCGGCGCGCGTGGTCAGGCTTCTGACATACAAATACAGGCCGAGCATATTTTGAAAACCAAAGAAAAACTTAACAGAATGCTTGCGGAAATGACAGGCCAAACCTACGAAAAACTTGTGCAAGATTCTGACCGCGACAACTTTATGTCCGCTGAGGAAGCCAAAGCATACGGCCTTATTGACAATATTATTACCAAAGTCCAAAGCTAACTGCAAGGAGGTTTACTAGTGTCAAAAAACAATGATGACAAGCAGATATATTGTAGTTTTTGCGGCCGACCCAAAGAGGGCTTTAGGCGCTTTGTGGCCGGCCCAGGCGGCGTGTTTATTTGCAGCGAATGTATAGAGCTTTGCAACGAAATAATGTACGATGGTCCGCAAGAATATCTTGAGGATGAAGGCAGCGCAGAAAGCACGCATCAAGACCATGTAGTATACAAACCAAAAGAAATTGTTGAATATCTTGACCAATACGTCATAGGCCAAGATGACGCAAAGCGCGCCCTTGCCGTGGCCGTTTACAGCCATTACAAGCGCATAGCCAAAAAAGACGACAACCAAGAAATAGAGCTTCAAAAAAGTAATGTGCTGCTTTTGGGGCCAACAGGCACGGGCAAAACCTTTTTGGCGCAAACATTGGCCAAGCTGCTTGATGTGCCCTTTGCCGTGGCTGATGCTACCAGCCTTACAGAGGCAGGCTATGTAGGCGAAGACGTTGAAAACATCCTGCTGCGCCTTATACAGGCCGCTAATGGCGATGTTCATGCAGCAGAGCATGGCATCATCTACATTGACGAAATTGATAAGATAGCCAGAAAATCTGAAAACCCTTCTATTACGCGTGACGTTAGCGGCGAGGGTGTTCAGCAGGCCTTGCTTAAAATTTTGGAAGGCACTGTTGCTTCTGTGCCGCCTCAAGGTGGCCGTAAGCACCCCCATCAAGAATTTATCCAAATGGACACAACCAATATCCTCTTCATCTGCGGCGGTGCTTTCGACGGCATTGATAAAATTATAGAGCAGCGTCTTAACAAAAAGGTTATTGGCTTTGGTTCTGAATTTAAAGACGAGGATGCCAAGGCCAGCGACGAGGCCCTGCGCCAAGCTACTACAAAGGATTTGCAGAAATTTGGCCTCATCCCAGAAATTATTGGCCGCTTGCCTATCATAGTTTCTCTTAACGCCTTGGATGAAGCGGCACTGGTCTCTATCCTTACCCAGCCGAAAAATGCCCTTATAAAGCAATATAAGCATCTTTTTTCGCTGGATAATGTGGAGCTTGAATTTGAGGACGAGGCAATTTCAACCTCTGCAAAACTGGCCATAGAGCGCAAAATGGGTGCCCGCGGTTTACGCTCTATCATAGAATCTTTTATGATAGACATTATGTATGAAATTCCATCCGATGACAGCATCGAAAGGGTTGTTGTCACCAAGGAAACCGTGGAAAAAAAGGCCCCTGCCATTATCCACTATAAAGAAATTGATGATGAAGAGGTTAAAGAATTTGATATAGAATTAATGCCCGACGAGGCATCATAAACCCTATAGGGGCGGCCGTCCTTGGTCGCCCGTTTTTTATAGAAGGAGGATAATTATGAACGAAAACACATCATTAAACTTCATACAACGCGCCATTTTAGAAGACTTGGGCGAAAACACCCAAAACCTACACACCCGTTGGCCTCCTTCGCCCAATGGCTATATTCATCTTGGCCATGCCAAGGCCATCTGTCTTAATTTTGGCCTGGCAAAGCAATATGGCGGCCTGTGCAACCTGCGTATGGACGATACAGCCCCCGCTAAAGATGATTTAGAATATGTAAAATCCATTCAGGACGATATAAAGTGGCTGGGTTTTGAATGGGACGGGCTGTATTTTGGGTCTGATTATTTCGACCAATGTTATGACTTTGCCGTGGCCCTAATCAAAAAAGGTGTGGCTTTTGTTTGCGACCTCTCCGCGGAAGAAATCCGCGAATACCGCGGCTTTGAAAAGCCAGGCAAAGAAAGCCCCTACCGCAACCGCAGCATCGAAGAAAATCTTGATTTATTTGCAAAAATGAAGGCCGGTGAATTTTCTGACGGCGCGCGTACGTTGCGCGCAAAAATTGACATGGCCAGCCCTAACATCAACATGCGAGACCCCATAATGTACCGCATAACTTACACCCCACATTACAGAACAGGTGACAAATGGTGCATATACCCTACTTATGACTATGCCCATCCTTTGCAAGATGCCATAGAAGGCATAACACATTCGTTATGCTCTGCCGAATTTGAAGACCATCGCCCTTTGTATAATTGGTTTATAGACCAAATAGGTTTTGAGAAAAAGCCTCGTCAGATAGAATTTGCTAAATTTTATGTTACCAACACCATATCAGGCAAGCGGCATCTTAAAAAGCTGGTTGAAGATGGCATTGTGGATGGCTGGGATGACCCCCGCCTCATCACCATATCAGGCTTGCGCCGCCGCGGCTATACCCCTGCGGCTATACGCAATTTCTGCAATGAAATGGGCGTGTCTAAGGGCGTAACTAAGGTAGACGCCGCTATGTTAGAGCATTATTTGCGTGAAGATTTGGCGCCAATATCCAAGGTTGTTATGGCCGTGCTTGACCCCATAAAACTTGTCATCACAAACTATCCGGAAGGTCAAACAGAAATGCTTGAGATACCTAACAACCCCAAAAATCCTGATCTTGGCACGCGCCAAGTGCCTTTCTCTCGCGAAGTTTATATCGAAAGTGCAGACTTTATGGAAGATGCCCCAAGCAAATACCACCGCCTGTCGCCGGGCCGCGAAGTGCGTCTTGCAGGTGCCTATTTTGTTACTTGTACAGATTTTGTGAAGGACGAAACAGGCAAAGTGATAGAAGTACACGCAACATACGACCCCGCCACCAAAAGCGGCAGCGGTTTTACAGAGCGAAAGGTGAAGGGCACGATACATTGGGTAAGCTGCGATGAGGCTGTAAAAATTACCGCAAATCTTTACGATTATCTGGTGATAGATGATGATACGACGGAAGAAGGTTTTCGCTTTAATGAAAATTCATTGACGATTGTGGAAGATGCTTTGGCAGAGCCCTCAATTATGGACGCAACTATTGAAGACCGCTTTCAGTTTATGCGCAATGCCTATTTCTGCCTGGATTCTAAAACATCATCCCCCAACAGCTTGGTTTTTAACAGGATTGTGGAGATAAAAAGCTCCTACAAGCCAAGTTAGCATGTTGGTATCAAGAAGTTGGGATATTTTGATTATAGGCGGTGCTTCGGGTACAGGCAAAACAAGTATTGCTCGGGATTTAACCCGCTTTTACGAAATTGACCTTGTTAGGGTAGATGATTTTCAAGTATTGCTTGAAGCAATTACAACACCAGAAGCCTTCCCAGCTTTGCATTATTGGGCAACGCATCCTAATTGGCGTGATGAAGATGCTGATGCATCTGTTGGCCCCTTGATTGATGTTGGTAAAGCTTTAATGCCAGGGCCTTGCAGCGGTAATTAAAGACCATCTCACAGAAAACATACCGATGATTCTCGAAGGCGACTTCATTCTTCCAGAATTTGCGGCTTCTCTCAAAAACCAGAGGATAAAGTCCGTTTTTATCCACGAGCCTTCCAAAAAACAGATTTTACAAAATTATCTTGCGCGAGAGGGAGAAATTCAGCAGCATCGGGCGGATATTAGTTATTTATATGGTAGTTGGCTGGAAGAGGAATGTTTGAAGTATGGCATTCCAATCGTTCTGTCCCGTCCATGGGAAAGTCTTGCGGAAAGAATAATCAACAGCATAAAATAACAAAACTGCTTGAAGCGCGTCAGCTTTGTGCAGTTTTTTTCTTGGATAAATTTTCGTCAGCTACGCAAAATACCTAAAACGAAATCGAAATGTGGTGTATAATGATTGCAAATATTTTTTTGCGCATTTTTTTAGTGGCGACGCTGTTGGTGCCTGCGGCTATGCAGGAAAGTCCGGTAATAGCCGAAATAACTGTCAATTGCAAAGTTCACAGCGATAAAGCCCTCAACTTTCCTATTGGAGAGCTTTCTGCCGGCCAGCTTGTCGAGATTTTAGAGGACTATTCCTATGAGGTTTACAAAGTGCTGGAAAATATCAGCGGTACATCGGGGTGGATTAAATCAGAATGCTTGAAAATCCCTTGCGACACCCCAACAGATAGAAGCATCCTGACGCGACGCCAATTAGAGAATTTCGCCAACGAGAACAATTTCGCAAGCAAAACCAATTATCTTATCATAACCGACATCAACCGTCAGAAAACCCACATTTTCACGAAAAATGACTCTGCCTGGGTCCTAATTAGGTCTTTTGACTGCTCTACCGGCCTTAATGCATCACCCACAACCCGAGGCACCTTCACCATATCCGACCGTGGCACATGGTTTTATTCCGAGAGACTAAACAGTGGTGCTGCGCATTGGCTGCGCTTTAACGGCCAATACCTCTTTCATTCCATACCCATGGACAGGCACAAAAATATAATTGATGGCGAAGATATCGTCGGCGAAAAGCGCTCCAGCGGCTGTGTTCGTCTTATGCCTGAAGATGCAAAATGGTTGTACGATAACATCCCTGGTGGCACTACTGCTATCATTATCTAAAAGTTAACCAAAACGTCACCTCTTGAATAAACTATCCCATAGGCATAATTTCAGGAGGACATCATGGCACAATTTCCCATGGGCGGCTTTTTTAACAGACATAGGCAAAATATCCATCACGGCGGACAATTTCAACGGATGCCGGGCTATAGCATGGGCAGTATGCAGCCAAATATGCCTATGCAGGGCCAAAACCCTATGTTTGGCCCTAGATTTAGCAACCCAAATTTCCATCCGCAGCAAAATGCTCCACGTGCAGCATTTCCACCACATTTCAATCCAAATTTTGCAAGGTCTTCTCAGCATAGTCCTCATCAAGGCAGCATGGGGCAGATGCGTCCACCATATCCCCCCGCAAATGTACCAAACGCGATGCCACGGGGGCATATGGGCCAAATGCCTATGCCACAGCAAGCGGGCCCGCCGGCACAGCAAATGCCACCTATGCATCTTCTCAACCCTACAAATGACCCCAGCGTAAGATTTGAGCCTATGCCTGCTGGCATGGTGCCTCCCGGCGGCACGGAAGCCCCTAAGCAAGCCCCGCCGCAAATGCCACAGCAAGCTGCGCCAAATACCTCGCCGGATGGCAATGCAGGCGGAATTATCAGTAGGCTATCCGATTATGTACAAGGTGAGAGCAATAGTCTTGTTTACTATGAAAGTTTATCTAAGTCTCCTAGGATATCAGAGGACGTCCGAGAGCTTGTTTTAGAATTAATGAACAACAAAAAACAGCATGTGCATAATGCAGCACAGATGTATAGAGAACTAGCGAAAAGCGAGTGGGGCGCAAAGGACATGAAAATTGCGGATGCAAAAAGCTTTAAGGCCGATATAGCTTATGCCTTGCTTCAAGAATCTAGGTTGTTGAGGGAAGCGTCTGGCATAGCTTTAAATTTGGATAATGCGGCACATCAAAAGATAATGAATTCTATGCTGCATAATAAAATAGCTGATATTGCACATCTGATGGCTCTATAATATGAACTTATTAATGACTTCAGCAACGGCACCGTTCATGCAGTCATTTTCAGTGACATAATCCGCAATTTCTTTTGCGGCATCAACGGCATTTGCAACAGCCACGCCAAGGCCCGCCGCCTTTATCATGCTAAGGTCGTTGTGGTTGTCGCCTATGCAAATAACCTCTGACATATCTATATTATATTTTTCACAAAGCCATTTAACGCCGTTTCCTTTGCTGGAAATGTTAGGAGAAGTTTCCAGCATGTAGCTTGCAGAGAAAATGGTGGATGTTTCATCACCCAAATGGCCCTCAATTTCTTTTTCAAGCTTTACAAGGTCGCTATTTTCTCCTAAAAAAATAATTTTGGCTATAGAATTTAGCTCTTCCACCGCCGATACTATGTCTTCGGTGTCCTGCCAATCGCATTTGCTGGTTTCTTGATATATGGGGGCATATTGTGCGCCTTTTTCAAACAGGACATGCTCGCCATCAATATATATAACAATTTCGATATCGCGCGGCACTTCTTTAAAGGCCTTTACTATGCGCACGCCAACATCTTTATCAAGATTTTCCTGCTTTACAACAACAGAATTTTCAAAATCGTAAATCACGCTGCCGTTAAAGCCAATTATATGGCTGCCTTCGGGCTTGATGCCTAGCTCTTTTGCAAATGCCTTCAAGCTCTTGTAAGAACGTCCAGAGCATAGCGCAAATATAACGCCTTTCTCTTGCGCCTTCGCTATTGCATCTATGTTTGCCTTAGGAAAAACAAAACTTGAGTCAAATAATGTTCCATCCACATCACAAGCAATTAATTTATACATTTTCACACCTACGATTATTTTTGTATTGACAATACGATATATTTGTTTTATCATTAATATTGTTAGTTAGCGCGCAAACATACAATAAAATAAATAGTAGTTTGGCTAGGGGTGCTTTTCGTTACGAAAGGCTGAGATTATTACCCTTTTACCTGATCCAGATAATGCTGGCGAAGGGAAGTTGTAAACTAGGTAATTTTACCCCCTCCTTGCCAATAAAAATTAGGAGGTTTTTTTATGCAAGCATTTGAAGCTTTTTTAAGGTCGGACATTGGTAATCTTGTTGTGTTTTTAATTGCGGCTGTGCTGTTTATAGGTTTAAGCGGTTTCTTTTTCAAAAGGTCTAACATCAGCCTAAAAACCCTTACATACACAGGCCTAGCCCTGTCTATAGCCTTCATGCTGTCTTATTTAAGGCTGTTTCCCATGCCCCAGGGCGGCTCTGTTTCGCCCATGTCCATGTTTTTTGTTTCCATAATAGGGTTTTGGTTTGGGCCTGCCATAGGCCTGGTGTCCGGACTGTCCTTCGGGCTGTTGCAAGTTGTGCAGGGAGCTTGGGTGATACATCCCATACAATTTCTTCTAGATTATCCCCTGGCCTTCGGCATGTTAGGCCTTTCAGGCTTTTTCTATAAGATGAAGGGCGGGCTGTATGTAGGTTTTATAGTGGGGTGTCTGGGCAGGTTTGTTATGGCCACGCTGTCAGGATGGATATATTGGATAGGGCTGGATAGCCCGGGCTCGCTATGGGCTTCCATGGTGTATAATGGCTCCTACATCTTTGCTGAAATGGGCATAACACTGGTAATTATACTTATTCCCACTGTCCGTCATGCCCTCATACACATAAAAACAAGAATGATTGAACAATCCATGGTCAATTAAACAAATTTGCTTCGTTACGCGCCTTCCGGAAGGATGGCGCTTTTTTACATCCTCGATTTTTTTATAATTTCAATGATGCGTGCCAAATCGTCTTCTGAGAAATAATTTATCTCAATTTTTCCGCCGCCACTACCCGTCCTATTATCACGAATATTAACCCTCGTGCTTAAAAGACCTCTTAAATCCATCTGAAAATTTAAATATTTTTTGTCTTCTTTGTCGCTTGTGGCAGGCGAGCTGCCAGGCTCTGGGGCATCTTTCTTTTCTTCCGCAGACATAGGGGTGCCATATTTTTTTACAAATTCCTCGGCCTCTCTTACGCTTAGCCCCTCTTCCACTATCTTGCGCGCAAAATAATTTTGTATATCTTTGTTATCAATGGACAAAACCGCCTTGGCGTGGCCCATTGTCAAATCTCCGTTTACGATATAGGCCTGGGTTTTCGGGTCTAACTTCAAAAGCCTAATAAAATTTGAAATATGGCTTCTGCTTTTGCCTACTTTCTTAGAAATTTCTTCTTGGGTCAAAGAAAAGTCAACACTAAGCCTCTTGTAGCAATTGGCCTCTTCAATGGGGTTGAGGTCTTCTCTTTGCACATTCTCAATTAAAGCTATTTCCAGCGTCTGCATATCAGAATATTCTCTAACGATAACCGGCACACGCCTAAGCTCTGCTTTTTGCGATGCGCGCCATCTACGTTCGCCGGCTACAATCACATATACATCGCCGCTTCTTTTTACAATCAGCGGTTGTATAACGCCAAATTCTTTTATAGATTCTGCCAGCTCTTCTATATTACTTTCCTCAAAGTGCTTTCTGGGCTGATTTTGGTTTGGTTTAACTTTTGATATTTCAACCTCAAAAATCTCCTCGTCACCTCTTGCAGCATCCGCTGCGGACGCTTCGGAATATGTTATCAACGCATTAAGGCCCTTGCCCAATCCCTTTTTCATATGTATATCCCCCTTGGCTGTTATCTAACTTTCGCAATGACCTCTTGCGCCAATGATATATAAGCTTCGCTTCCTTTAGACTTTGTGTCGTACATAGTTATAGGAAGGCCGTGGCTTGGTGCTTCGCTAAGCCTAACATTCCTTGGTATAATGCTTCGATATACATTTTTTGCCAAATGACTTTTCACTTCTTCCACCACTTCTGCCGATAGGTTTGTCCGCGAATCGTACATCGTAAAGACAACGCCCTCAAGCTCTAGGCGTTTGTTTAGCCGCTGACGCACCAAATCTATGGTATACATCAATTGGCTTAGGCCTTCCAGCGCAAAATATTCGCATTGTATAGGCACAAGCACCGTATCAGAGGCCGTAAGCGCGTTTACCGTCAGGATATTTAACGAAGGCGGGCAGTCAATTAAAATATAATCGTAAATATATTTCATATCAACCAAAATGCGCTTTAATATGTATTCCCTATCAGGAAAGCTTATAAGCTCTATTTCTGCCCCTGCAAGCTCCACATTGGTTGGCAAAAGGCTAAGGTTTTCTACAATTGTAGGGCAAATTACCTCGTCAACCCGTTTTTCGCCCAGCAGCAAATCATACACCGTGGCCGAAAGGTTGTGCTTGTCCACCCCCAAGCCACTTGTGGTGTTGGCTTGGGGGTCAAAGTCGATAGTAAGTACCTTTTTTCCTGCTTCCGCCAAACATGCCGACAAATTTATAGCAGTGGTTGTCTTCCCCACGCCGCCCTTCTGATTAGCAATTGAAATAATCCTTCCCATTCAACATCCACCTTCTTTTTTCTTTTGCGTAATAATTTCCACGCACAAAAACACTCATTTTATTATTTTAACATAAAAAAACAAGCTCTGCAATTATAATGTTCCACGTGGAACAATTTTTTTACAGGCTTGTTTTATCATCTACCCATGAGAAATGGCTTTATTTAGTTGTTTTCGTCATTTGGAGGCTGTTCGCCTTTTTTCTTTCTTAAAAATGGTGCATAGCAAATGGCAACTATTCCCAGTATTAGCCATGCGTACCACGGCAGGGATGAAAGGATGTTTACGCCAAAGACCAATGCAAGGATGACAATGGCTATAATTAATATAACTTTGCCGCTTCCAAATATACCCAAATTAGGTATAGTATCCTTCACCTCTTTGCCCATAACGATATCTCTTCTGATGCTGAAAGCTTCAAAGAAGGATACGGCGTAGATAGTCATGATGGAAAAGCCCATAAATATGCCAAATATGCCGGAAATGGGTAGCAACAACGCTACGCTAATAAAGATGGTGAAGGCAAGGACGGATATATAAAACAGTCCGCGTCTTATCAGCCCAAGGTACATATGGCTTAACCCTGGCAAAAATAATGAAAGCATAAACATCAAAAACCTGCTAGGGCGCCTGCTGGGCAACATGGGCATAGGATATGGCGGGCGCGTTTCGCTAGGTGGCGCATTGTCAACCCTTATATCCCTTTTGTAATCATCATTATTGTGACTCATAAAAATTCACTCCTTTTTAAACTTGCTTAACTTTTACTGCCTTTACAAACAATTACGCAAGAATTTTAAAAAAGTTTGCTGAAATTTATAAATTACATTTCTGATGGGGATTTTATGCCCAAAAGCCCAAGGCCGGTGCAAATTACGTCTTTTGTGCATTTGGTAAGCATTAGGCGCGCCAGCTTTATATCTTCCTCGGCTTGTAATATGCGGTTGTTGTGATAAAATTTGTTATATGCCTGCGCAACCTGCATAATGTGACGGGATACGATAAAGGGCTCGTATTTATTTGCGGCTTCGATAATTCTTTCAGGGAAGGTGTATAGTACTTTAATAAGCTCGAATTCTTCGTCTTCGGTTAGTTTTGATGCATCAGCGGTTGAAAAGTCCACATTAGCTTTGTTAAGCACAGAATTGCATCTGGCGTGGGTATATTGCACATAAGGCCCCGTTTCGCCGTCAAAATTAAGCATACGCTCCCAAGAAAATTCTATATCTTTGATGCGGTTGTTGTAAAGGTCATTGAATATAACCGCACCTATGCCCACTTGCTCTGCAACTTTTTCTTTGTTTGCAAGGTCGGGGTTTTTCTTTTCTATTATCTCGCCAATTCTTGCTACGGCGTCGTTTAAGAAGTCTTCCATAAGAAGCACATTGCCCTTGCGTGTAGACAGCTTGCCCTGGGCAAAATTAATGAAGCCAAACGGCACGTGGATAAGTTGGTCTTTGGCCCATTCGTAGCCCATAAGCTCTACAACTTTAAACCATTGGGCAAAATGCAGCATTTGCTCGTGACCGGTAACGTAGATGGCCTTTACGAAATTATATTCATTTTTGCGATACAAAACAGAGGCAATGTCTCGCGTTGGGTATAAAGTGCCGCCATCACGGCGCAAAATTAGGCATGGGGGCATTTTGTATGCCTCTAAATCCACTATCATGGCGCCATCGCTTTCAACCAGCACATCCTTTGCCTTCATTTCTTCCACAACAGGCATCATCTTGTCATTGTAAAAGCTTTCGCCGTTGTAAGAATCGAAGCTGATATCCAGCCTTGTGTAAATCTTTTGATATTCTTCCATGCTGATATCAAGAAACCATTTCCACAGCTTTAGGGCATATTCGTCCCCTTGTTCCATTTTAACAAGCCATCCACGGGCCTCTTCGTCAAAAGCAGGGTCTTTATCCGCCTCTTCGTGAAATTTAATGTACAGCTTTAGCAGGGCAGTTATGCCGCCTTGTTTTATTTCATCGTCACAACCCCAACGCTCATAGGCAGTGATAATTTTACCAAATTGCGTGCCCCAGTCTCCGATATAGTTTATGGAAAAAGATTTATATCCCAAAAAATTAAAGATATTATACAGCGCATGGCCAATAACGGTAGAGCGCAGATGGCCTATATGGAAAGGTTTTGCCACATTGGGTGCAGAATAGTCTATAACAACGCAACTACCGCCGCCAATGTTAGAGCTGCCAAATCTATCGCCTTTGTTAGCAATTACAGAAAGTGCGGCCTTTGCAAAATATCCACGGTCAACAAAAAAGTTAAGATAAGGGCCTTTTGTAACTACCCTGTCTAAAAAATCAGGTGTTTCTATTTGCTTGCGGATATTTTCAGCAATTGCAGGCGGGGCTTGTCTCATCTCTTTTGCCAGCCTAAAGCAAGGAAAAGCAAAATCGCCCATTTCAGATTCGGGCGGAATTTCCAGGGCTTGCTCTGTCTCTTTTTCATCTAAATTTGCGGCTGTTGCAATTAATTTTGCTATTTCATATTTAAAGTTCATGAGGCATACCTCTTTTCAGTATTATTGTTCGCTGCCGGTACGTATCTCTTTTCTGTTATGATAAAGCTCGTCCAAAACATCTTTATAAAAAGCCTCAACGCTTCTGGATTTTTGCACATGGCTTTCCAGGGCTTCTCGCAGCTTTTCGTCTAAGTCGCTAAAAATGCCATCTACGTATTGCGCCGCCCCAATTTTAAAGTCAGCAACTTCTTTGTTTACATTCTCCATAATTTCCGATGCGGCAAGCTTTGCTTGGACGGTAATTTCATTTTCACTTATCAACTTAGCCGCTTCAGATTGAGCCGATTTCATAATCATCTCAGCTTTGGCACGCGCCTCGCTTATATGATTATCTTTGTCGCCAAGTACCCTTCGCGCTTGGTTTATCTCATGAGGAAGGCCTTTGCGCATGTCGTAGACAATGGCGCGCACCTCGTCAATAACGCCAAACAAAGCCTCTTTTTCAATGCTTATTTTAGCGGAAAAAGGCACAGAGCGCGCCGTGTCAATCACTTCATCCATCTTCATAAGAAGGTCTTCTATTTTATCAATTTGAGAATTAATGAGCTCCATTATGGTTCCCCCCAAGCATTTACTTTCCAATCTTTTGTAATAGCCTATCCCCTATAACAGCCGGCACCATAGATTCTACACAGCCACCCAAAGCCGCCACCTCTTTCACTATAGACGACGAAAGATACGCATATCGCGCGCTGGTAGATATGAATAATGTTTCCACTTCTTCGTTTAAAATTTTGTTTGTCAGCGCCATTTGAAATTCGTATTCAAAATCCGAAACAGCCCTTAGGCCGCGGATAATTGCATTAGCACCGCTGTGCTTTGCAAATTCTATTAAAAGGCCGGAAAAGGCCGTGATTTCAATGTTACTAATGTCTCCACATGTTTCGTTTAGCATCTGCAAACGCTCGTCCACGGTAAACATGGGTTGTTTCGCAGAATTGTTAAGCACTGCCACAATCAATTTATCAACAACTTTTGATGCCCTCATTATTATGTCAATATGTCCGTAGGTTGCTGGGTCAAAGGTGCCCGGATAAATTGCTATCATATAATCTCCCCTTGGGCCTTCTCAAGAAAAACCAATTTTGTGCTAGAATATTCCCGTTCTTTAAATGTTATAAGCCCGTCAATCTTAGGTGTATCAACACTTCTGTCCATTTCTAAAATAATATAACCTTCTTCTTCCATAATATCCCCATTGTAAATTTTCTGCAATGTTTTGTTCGCAAGGCTTTCGTCGTATGGTGGGTCTAAAAATATTATATCAAATTTTTGCCCCGCAAGCTTTTTAATAGTGGATGCGGCATCGCCTTTCATCACAGTGGCTTTTTCTTTCAGCCTTGTTTTCTCCAAATTTCTTTTTGTTAGGTCAACACACTTCTGCGAAATATCCACGAAGGTTGCGTGGATAGCACCCCTGCTTAGAGCCTCAATGCCTATCGCACCGCTGCCCGCAAACAAATCTAAGAAATTTGTCCCTCTCACATCATCCATTATGATGTTAAAGAGGTTTTCCTTAACAAAATCCGAAGTAGGGCGGGTTTTTTCACCATGAGGCGGAAAAAGCGAAGTACCCCTAGCTATCCCCGAAATAACCCGCATGTCACCACACCTGCTTCCACAAAAAATTACGTTTTAAACATTATATACGACTTTTCCACAAAAGTAAATCTTCAAAGGGAAATTTTTTGTATATTTCCTAAAATTTTTTCAATTTTTTCTTTCAGGGGCCTATGCTCTATGTGGAATTTTCTGGTGTCGGTTATGAAAAACCTTGATATTGCGTCTCTTGTTTCCTCAAGCGTCTGCATATCTCTATACAAATTAGCCAAACGCATCTGTGGTATGCCATGCTGCATTGTTCCAAAAAAATCTCCCGGGCCACGCAGTTGAAGGTCAAGCTCTGATATCTCAAAGCCATCGTTGGTGCCCACCATAGCATCCATCCTCTTTTTCGTCACTTCGTTTTTAGAATCTGTTATCAAAATGCAATAGGACTTTTTTCCGCTGCGGCCAACCCTGCCGCGCAGCTGGTGAAGCTGGGACAGGCCAAAACGTTCTGCGTTTTCAATGAGGATTATTGTAGCGTTGGGGACGTTAATGCCCACCTCTATCACGGTGGTTGACACCAACACTTTAGTTTCTCCTGCCGCAAACGACGTCATTATTTCGTTTTTCTCTTCGGGCTTCATGCGCCCGTGAAGCAGCTTTAGCGAGATGCCGGCAAGTCCACCGTTTTTTAATTCCTCCGCAAATTTCAGCACAGAGGTGATATCTTTAAAGTCCTCATTTTCGCTTTCATCTATCAACGGGCATATGATATACGCTTGATGGCCTTTTTCGACCTCATCCCGTATAAACTTAAATATCCTCTCATGATACGCGCTTGTTACGCAAAAGGTGTCAATTTTTTGGCGGCCGGGCGGCAATTGCTTGATGGTAGAAATATCCATATCGCCGTAAAGCACCATAGCCAAGCTTCGCGGTATGGGCGTAGCCGTCATCACCAAAATGTGGGGATGCTCGCCCTTGTCGTTTAGCTTGCCCCGCTGCCGCACACCAAAACGGTGCTGCTCGTCTGTGATAACAAGGCCCAAATTTGCAAATTCAACATTATCTTGTATCAAGGCATGTGTGCCGATGATGATATCAATTTCGCCGCTTTTTAGCCGCTGCTTTATGGCCGTTTTTTGCTTGGGTTTGACAGACCCCACCAGCAATTCCACATTGATGCCAAATTTCCCGAAGGTTTCCAAAAAAGATTGGTGATGTTGTATCGCCAGCGTCTCTGTTGGTGCCATCAATACAGCTTGTACACCATTTTTTATCGCCAAAAAGCAAAATATCATGGCCACAGCCGTCTTGCCGCTGCCCACATCGCCCTGTATCAGTCTATTTGCCGCATAGCCCGATTGCAAATCGACGGAAATTTCGCTTACTACCTTTTTCTGGTCGTCAGTTAAGTCATAGGGCAAGGTATCCAGTATTTCCGAAGCATCTATGTTATCAAAAATTCTGCCTTTAGCTGCCGCAAGGTGCCCCTTTGCCGAAGCCATCGCCCCCTGCATCAAAAAAAGTTCTTCAAAAACCAGCCGTCTTCGCGCCTTAAAATATGCCGTATCACATTCTGGAAAGTGGATATTTCTAATGGCAAAATCCCTGCTGCTAAGGTTGTAAGAGGACAATATGTTTTGCGGCATAAATTCTGCAATTTCCTTGCGCGCGCTGTCCAGCACTTGTTTTATAAGCCCACGCAGCACCTTTTGCGAAACGCCCGCCGTAAGGGGATATATCGGTACTATGCGCCCGGCAGACAGATTTTCGCCGCCTGACGTTCCACGTGGAGCATTTTTGGCAACAGCTTCCACCTCGGGGGTTTCAATTGTAAATGCGCCGGAGCCTCTCCTAACCCTACCCGATATAAAATATTCAACATCACTCTTAAAGTTACGGCGCAAATAGGGTTGGTTAAACCACGTAATTTCTATACGCCCCGTGCCATCATTAAAAGCAATTTTCGTGATGTCTTTGCCATTTTTGTAAAAAGCCTGGGGCTGGCCCGCCATAAAGGTCCTTATTGTGGCAGCCTGGCCGTCGTAAAGCTCGTTTATACTGGATATGATGCTGCGGTCCAGATAATCCCGCGGAAAATATTCCAGCAAATCCTCTATGGTGTATATCCCCAAATTGTGCAATAGGGCAAGCCGCGCCTGCCCTACAGATTTTAATATTTTTACATCGTCGGTTAATTGCATGTTATTCCGCCGCAAAGATATAATGATATATGGGCTGGCCGCCTACGACAACCTCAAGCTCGCAATCCTCATAATTTTCTTTGATGTAATTTTCAATGTCTTCATTGCCTTCTTTGGCGTCTTCACCCAGATATACCGTCAAAACGCCGGGATTATCTGTCATGATAGCACTTATAAGCTCTTTGGCAGCGATATTAACATCCTGATGGGCACAAGCAATCTTACCGCCTAAAATTCCGATAAAGTCGCCTTTTTTAACCTTTTGGCCGTCCATGGTGGTATTGCGCACGGCATATGTTATTTGGCCCGTTGTCACCTCGTTTAAGGCTTGCTCCATAGCTTCCACATTTTCTTCTACGCTGTTTTCAGGCATAAAGTTTATCATGGCGGAAATGCCCTGGGGCAGGTTTTTGCTTTCTATGACGAAGATGTTTTTGTCCTCGCAAAGATGGACGGTTTGTTTGGCCGCCAGGATGATATTTTTATTGTTTGGAAGGATGACTATGTTTTTGGCGTTTATCTTGTTTATGGCGGAAACGATGTCATCGGCGGAAGGGTTCATTGTTTGGCCGCCTTCTACGATATAATCTGCACCCAGCTCTTCAAAAATCTTCTTAAAGCCGGCACCGCTGGATATTGTAACGATGCCCATTTCTTTTTCTTCGGCAGGCACCGCATGGGCGGTTTGGTTTTCGTTGCTATCCAAGAATGTGATGGCACCATGATGCTGGAAGCGCATGTTTTCGATTTTTAGGTTGGACAAAGGCCCTATTTCCATAGATTTTTCCATTACGGCACCGGGGTGGTCCGTATGAACATGCACTTTTACAATTTCGTCATCGGCTACAAGGGCGATAGAATCTCCCATGGTCTCAAGATATTCCTTAAAGCTGTCCTCGTCTGCTTCCGAGAAATTTTGTACATTTATAAAAAATTCGGTGCAATAGCCGAAGGTAATTTCTTCTGTGGAGAAATTGGCAAGGGCAGAGAAGTTAGGCTCTTGCACTTGAGGCTCGGCAGATGCGGTGGTAAGCTGCGGGTTTTTAATATGCATACCCTCAACCATGCCTTGAAAAAAGCAAATTATGCCTTCCCCGCCAGAATCCACCACGCCGGCCTGTTTAAGCACAGGCAGCATGTCAGGCGTCTTTTTCAATATGACGCGGCCTTCCTCCAAAACTTCCTTCAGGAAGGCTTCCATATCTTTTGTTCCGTAAGATGCGTCTTCTGCCGCCTCTGCCATATGGCGGGCAACTGTCAGCATTGTGCCTTCCTGGGGGCGCATAACAGCCTTATAGGCAGTTTTGGATGCGGACGCCAGGCCAACAGCAACTTGCGAAGTGTCTGCACTTTTCAAGCCGTCTAAGGCCTTTGAAAAGCCGCGAAACAGCTGCGAAAAGATAACACCGGAATTGCCGCGGCCGCCGCGCAAAGCACCGGATGCCGCCGCCTTTGACACAACAAAAACGTCATCTGTGTCCAGCTTTTCAACTTCTCTGGCAGCAGCCAAAGCCGTCAAAGACATATTTGTGCCCGTGTCACCATCAGGCACAGGAAAGACATTTAAAGCATCTATGCGCACCTTGTTAGCCGTAAGCCCGTTAGACCCCTCTATTATCATGCTACGAAGCATCTTGCCATCTATTTTTGTAATATGCTGTAAATCACTCATCAACCCGCAACCCCTCTACATAGACATTTATTTGGCCAACAGCAAGGCCGCAAATTTCTTCCACTTTATATTTCACAGCCGACATAAGAGATTCGCATATAGCCGTGATATTGGTGCCGTATTCTGCAATTATGTGAAGGTCGATGTTAATGTTTTTGTCGCCTTCATTTATCCTTATGCCCTTTGTAAGGCTTTCAATTTTCAAAAGATGCACCAAGCCATCCTTCACACTTTTTGCAGCCATGCCCACCACGCCATAACATTCCATGGCAGCCATACCCGCAATCCTCGCAACAACCTCATTTTCTATGTTTATCATGCCGTATTTGTTTTTAATTTTACAAGGCATCCTCTTTCCTCCTTCAAAATCATAATTCTGGATTTTTATATTGTACCACTAACTGCCAAAGAAAACAACAAAATTGTTTTTGAAAAATTGCCAAAAAGTATTGATAAGTGTGCTTTGACGTGGTATAATTTTGCCAAGTAAAGATTGGGCTGTTACTGTTTTTACAGGCAAAACCAAATTTGCGGCTGCGTTTCATGCAGTCACGGATTTGGTTTTTTTATTAGACCTGTTCGTAAACCTATTTCTACTAAGCTCAATACAATTTTCCACGCTTGACCTATGCTTGTCGGTGCTAGCACCGACGTGCTGAAAATCTATTTCGCTAATATAGAAATTAGGGTTTACGAATAGGTCCATAAAAACAAAGGAGGTCAAAAATGAAAAGGTTAGTTTTCAGAAACTTCGGGAAAGTGCTTGCGATTTTGCTGGTATTCGCACTTTTGCCAATCAGTGGCCTTGCGGTATTTGCAAGGGATGCCACAACTTTATTGGATGAGCCCATTGTCATAAGGGTAGGTACATACAACACCAACTGGGGCGGCTATAACCACGGTGCAGAGCACAACTTTACCCCCGACCAAGCCGATGAGACTTTTGCCAATTTGCAAAGCATGGGCAGATTGATTCAAAGTTTGGGCATAGACATTGTTGGTATTCAAGAAAATGACTATCAGGCAACCCGTTCGGGCTATGTTCATGTGCCAAGGGTTATTGCCCAAGCGGCAGGAATGCCCCACCATGTCTTCTACCACAGCATAACCCAAGGAGAAGAGGAATTTTATGCAAGGGTTGCGGCAGAGCAATTTACAGGTGCCATTGAGCTAAAATCCCGTGCCTATCAAGATTTGGGCTGGTATTACGGCAATGCAAACATCTCCAACTTCCCCATTGTGTCCACCACCTTCACCATACTGCCCAGCGTACGTGAAAGCGACGGGCAGCACATGGAACCAAGAGCCCTTTTGCACAGCGTCATTGATGTAAACGGCACCCATATCAATTTCTTTAACACCCACTTAATCAATTTTTCCGCAGACCCATCAGGGGAAGTGCGTGAAGCGCAGATGGCGGCTGTCAATGAGACTGTCCAGCAGCATCGCCCATTTATCTTAGTAGGGGATTTTAACATCCATTCCTTTGATGAATACAATGCCCTAACCAATGTCCATTTGGCTTCCACCGCCGAAAACCCCATAAACACCTTCCCTGGCGGCAGTGTAGGTGGATATTACCTTGACAACATCGTTATCTCCAACGACTTGCTTTTCAGTCATATTGGGGTGTCCGACGCCAATTATTCCGACCACCTTTTGGTCTATGCAGACATTATCATTCCCCCTGCCCCCCTTACCACCCCACCTCCTCCACCTGCACTAATCCCGGGCTTTTTGACATTGCGGGTAGGCAGCCTTAACACCAACTGGGGCGGCTACAATATTGAAGATTTCCGTGTTTTCACCGTGGATGAGGATTATAGAGTTTTGCCCAATCTGCAAAGCATGGGGCGCGCCGCCGCCACTGTACACCTTGATATTTTGGGCATACAAGAAAATGATGTAGGTGAAAGAGGAGCGCGTGCGTGGCGGGATGTGCCGCAAATTATTGCAGACGCGGCAGGCATGACCTACCTTGCATTTGAACACTCCATAACCCAAGGCAGAGATTTGTTTGATGAGCGTATTGCAGCAGGCATGTTCGCAGGCCCTGTAGAGCTGTTCTATCCCCAATATTATGATTTGGGGTGGTATTACGGCAATGCAAACCTTTCCCATTTCCCCATTGTGTCCACCACACTAACCCTTTTGCCAAATGTCCGTGCCACCACAGGCCAAGCCCTGGAGCCAAGAGCCCTTTTGCACAGCGTCATTGATGTAAACGGCACATATGTCAATTTCTTCAACACCCACTTGACTCACCACTTTGCCGCAGATTTGGAAGGGGAAGTGCGCGGCACACAAATGGCAACCTTGGAAGAAATTATCCACAACTATCGCCCATTCATCTTTGCAGGGGACTTTAACATCTTCAGCTTTGATGAGTATGAGGCCATTACAAGGGTAACAATGGCAACCACCTTCGACTTCCCCCTCAACACTTTCCCATGGGGCACGGCGGGCCACGGTGCTTTGGGCGGCAGTTTTCTTGACAACATTCTTGTCTCCGACGATATCTACATGCGCAATGTAGGTCTTTGGTATGCGGATTATTCTGACCATTTGCTTATTTTTGCGGATATTTTAATGCCCCTTGGAGAATATACCTCTGTGCGCACTGCAGCAGATGGTAACGGAAACTTCATTGAACGTGCCACAAACCGCACCATGGTGCCTTTGGACTTCTTTGAAACTGCCTTGGGCACAAATGTGAGCCATAACGCCGCCACAGGTGCTATTACCATAGAAAGAGCAGGACAAACCGTAAACCTACAGGTAGGCGAAGCACTGACGCAGGGCATGGGTGCCGCCACTGTAATTGACGGCGTTGTCTATGTGCCTTTGGCATTTGCCGCAAGGACTCTTGGGGCAAATGTGGGCTGGCACGCTGCCACAAGAGAAGTAAGTATTTTGATTGCCGATTAATATATAACCGTCACTAAAGTACCGTACAGATTAACCATATAGCGAAGGCATCCGCACAGATTGCGGATGCCTTCAACAATTTCACTATCGTTTTTCGCTTTTTGCAAAATTGTTGTAAAATTTACTATATATAGTCATTAAACTTGCAAACAGTCCCAAACTATGCTACAATAAACATATGGCATACGACAAAAAATACAGAACCAATGTTCTTCGCTATATAGACGAAGGACATACACTTGAAGAAGCTGAAGAAGTATTTCGAGTAGGCACTACAACCATCAAAAGATGGCGTAAACTACGCAAGGAAACAGGAGAAGTGAATGACCGCCAGCGTAAGGACTGGCACAAAAAGATAGATCCTGTTAAACTTACTGCTTATTACGAAAATACTCCTGACAGCTATCAATCTGAAGCAGCAGAGCATTTCGGATGCTCTATTAATGCGATATCTAAA
>Ga0123355_10004237_pt1 | contig 20840 bp, 15 predicted proteins | sample TergutEmb28metaG_3_FD_89872 | JGI IMG/M metagenome (GOLD analysis project Ga0123355, IMG submission 89872) | Embiratermes neotenicus P1 segment gut microbial communities from Petit-Saut dam, French Guiana - Emb289 P1 | ecosystem: Host-associated > Arthropoda: Insects > Digestive system > Gut ...
ATTATTATTATTATTATTATTAACATTATCATCATCTCCTTTATGCAGGGTGAGACAAACTATGTCTCTAGGGAATAGAGCGTTGCAGCTATTCTGTTACTATTCTTGGTGCTTATGTCGTTGGTTTCAGTGTTGAATCTATTGTATTTTTACATTAGTACTTTCCGAAGTGTGTGTGCAGTGCCCAATTTATTATTATTATTATTATTATTACAAGAATGTAAACGCGGGGAAAATTATTATTATTATTATTATTATTATTATACGGCACATTTTGAAAACAGCTGTTTATACAGCTGGAATAAGCACTCATTACAGTGCTTATTCAAGCATTACAGAGCACAAGCATCGTCACCATCACAGCAAAACCATCCATTAAGAAGTCTGTCTTGCGACAAGTCGGCAGCCTCTTTGAAAGTGGGTTTGTCCACAGAGTGCGATATAGTGCTTCCTCTTTCAAGTTCCAGCAAATTCTCTTTTCCTTTAGACCGTCCAGTAGCTGTTTATGCTTTCTTCCTTCTCTTCTCGCCCGTCCTATCCTTCCTTCTTTTTGTTTTGTGTAGGATGTTCCCTTCCTCTTGACTCTGCGCAGTACTTCTTCATTGTCACATGATCGGTCCAACTGATCTTCTCCGTACCTTTCCAGTACACGCAAAGCTATGCTCCAAATGTAGCATTTCTTTAGTTTCTTCCTTAAATTTAAGTCCAATTTGCTGGTGAAAAGACTTACTCTGAATATATATTGCATTAATTGTTATGAGGCTACCCACAATCTCCAGTTGTTTTTGAACTAACATAATTTGTTGGGAAGGGTTGTCGTGAAATTCTCGTTACCTTATTTTTTCCCCCATTCACTGGGCCGGGATAGCGCAGTCGGCATAGTGTTTCGCTACGGGCTGGACGGTCCGAGGATCGAATCTCGGTGGGGGCTAGATTTTCCGGACCCGTCCAGACCGGCCCTGGGGCCCACTCGGCCTACTGTACGGTGGGTACCGAGTATCTCTCCCGCGGGTAAAGCGGAAGGGGCGTGGCGTTGACCGCCCACCCCCATCCAGCGCCGAAGTTAACAAAAGAGGTCAGCTATACGTCTACTTCCACTCTGGACCTTCATGGCCTGTTCTAGGGTGAAATTTACTTTTTCCTCATTTATTTCTATTCCATAGCACCTTCAAATTTCAACCAATGTATCAATCATGCCTTGCAGTACTGCTTCCTCCTTAACAAGTAGCACAAGGTCATCTGCATATTTCACTGTGTGAATTACTTATCCTCCTATTTTGGATTCTACAAACCCTCCAATAACTTTCTTTGTAATGTATTTGCTGTACAAATTTAATAGAACTGGTGATGAACAGCATCCTTTTCCAATCTTCGCACTTCTTGCCTCCACTTGGTCCAGTTATATTTTAACATTCTGACCAATGTACAGTACAATTTGCTAATCAATCTTCTTTTGTGCCAGTCTACACCAGCTTCTTTTAGCATCTGCATTAATTTGGCCCACTTTCCACGGTCATGTGCCTTCTGCCATTCTATGAAGCATGCACACACATCTTAGTCTAGGTTCAAAGTTCATTCTGATATTATTCTCAGCATCCCAACTGCATCTCTAGTTCCTCTTCCTCTCGTATATCCAAATTGACCTTCTCCGAGTATGACATCAATTTTATTCTCAATCCTTCATCTACAAATCCTCACTACTGCACATGTAATAAAGTTGATTGTGTAATGGTCACCACATTTTTGTAGCTTCAGGTTTCTTATTTAAGGACATCATTGTAAATTCTGTGAAATCCTCGACCAACTATCTGGTTTCATATATGCTGTTGATTATTTGTGTCACTAGTATGAGATGGTACTCTCCCAGCAATTGAGAACATCCACAAGATCATCATCTCCTATGGCCATTTTATCCCTTATCTCCATTAAGTTTTTTACCTTCACTGTGCACAATTTAAGGACCTTTCTGCTATGTATCTACCTCAATTGATTCATATTCTTTGTTTTCTGGTCAATTAGCTCAATCATAGACCTCTGTAATATAGTTCTCACAAATTTTCAGTACTATGGCACACAGTCCTGCTCTTGAAAAATGCCCTGTATTTCAGAAAAGAAGATATGTTTTACTTAAATCAACATTAAATGAGTTGATGCTAAGACAAATGACAGATTAACTACTTACTCCACACCAAGGCTGAAGAAGGACAATAAATACTGTCCTGGCACAGCAATACTTTTTTTTAAATCTAACATATGCTTCAGATTAGCAGATAAGCCTGGAAAATGTCCAACACATGTAAATTACAAGTAATGTCAAGGAGTTCATTGCTATGTGTATTATCATTGGCAATGACCATTGTGTCTTAAGGCAACGGAAATGGATCTTGAAACACAAGCACTCTGGAAGTAAGTAAATGTTACCTTTGACAGTTCTAACCAAGCTGTAGCACAGACAGAGGACGTGGTGGTGCAATTGGTTGAGGCACTGAACTACAATGGAATGGATTATGTCAATGGAATTTTTCATTGACATAATCCTTCCAGACGCACAATGGCCCTGAGGATGACAGCCTCTAATAGAAACGAGTACCAGGACTATATCTTGGAGTTAAAGGAGGCCAGTGTGTATGGCTGACAACCTTGCCACCTTCATGGGCTGACTGTCTGGATATCTGGGAATGTCAACCTCCTGGAAGCCTCTGGGCATTTAAGAGGCTCGTACACGGATTGCTTTATCTTTCATGCATATAGGTTCAGTCTCCTCTTCTAGGTCCTCATGATTCTATCACCAGAGAATAACCTCAGGGTTATTACAATCAAAGTTTTTACCACTTCTTACAGCATTATCCAATAAAGAGTGAAACCCATATTTTCAAAATTTGGACATAGGTTTAATTAAAACACAGTACTGCATTCTTTGTATGAAATAAATGCATAATCAGCAGGTTATTCTAGCTATCTGAATATTTAATTTCTGAAAATACTCATGATTTTGATGATATTTTATTAGGAAAATTAAGGATTCTTTAGTCAATTCACTTTTCCTAGATATGTCACACAAACCATATTTGAGATAGTCAAATAAGATTTTACAGGCATTTGAATAAACGCCATACAAAAATTTCTGTGTACCGGCAATACAGGCAGTATTGCAATTTACGTTTACAGGTATTTGAAATACTTTCAGTATTGAAAATATTTAATAAAACACAATGAAGTAGATCTTTATAGCATAAAACCTTTGCAAAATCCTATGTGCAACCTGCATCAACATGACATGTGTAACAACAATGTACAACATAGATGCAAAATATTTAAACAAGTTCAGTAAAGCTATCCCACTTCAGGCCAGAATATGTTCTTAGGGCTCCAAAAGGTTGAGGCTCCCAGAATATCTAGACAATCGGCACATGGAGGTGGCAAGGTTTTAAGCCCTGTGCACTGGCCATCTTTACCCCAGGGGACATCCCTGCTGCTCATTCTGTTACAAGCTGAGTCAACTCCAGGGCCATAGCATGCCCAGGATTAACTCAATAAAACATCCCAATTACCTCACTGAGAATCAAACTCGCAACCTGCCAGCTTGTAGCAGAGTGGAAACAGGTTCAGTGCCTGACACAAATCAAATAGGAAAACATTTTTCTTGGATGATGCTGGGTTTACTGACAACTAACTAACTCCATGGAGTACAGTCTCCTCGAGAAGCTAAAAGGTTCTCAGCTGGTCAAGAAATTCTCTGCATTGTATGGAGCTGAAGGTTCATTACAACATTCACATGAGCCCCTTAACTGTCCTTATTCTGAGCCATATTAATCCTGTCCATGCTCCCCTATCAGACTACCAGACAATCCATTTTAATATTATGCTGCCATCTATGTATGCATCATCCAAGTGGTCTCGTTCCCTCAGGTTTCCCCACCAAAATCCTGTATGCACCTCTCTTCTCTCCCATATGTGCTATGTACCCTGCCCATCTCATTCTTCTTGATTAGAACACCCAAATAATATTTGGTGAAGAGTAGAGATCATTGAGCTCCTTGTAATGTAGAATTCTTCACTCCACTGTTAGCTCGTTCCTCTTGCACCCAAATAAACTCCTCAACAGCCTATTATCAAACACCCTTAGTCTACATTCCCACCTCAATGTGAGCGACCAAGGTTCACAGACCCATAAAAATGACAGACAAAATTATAGTTCTGTATGTTCCAGTCATTATATTTTTGGACGACGTTAGGTTTACATTAAGTAGAAATGTAGACAACTAAAATAACAGATGCTGGTGTTATAAAAATTCCTATAAAGTTAATGATTTTTCCTTCATACCACCTTACATTCCAGCTAGAACACAAAAAATAACATGGCCCATTTTTTCCAAGAAACAAATTCTATCTAGTTAAATTGATCCTGCCACCAACATTCAAGGAATGAACAAAAGAAGTAAAAATGTAGGACACTCTTCATTCTTTGTAAGAAATGCAAGACAGTATTCAAACAGAAATTACCAGTATTTCCAAACAAGAGCACTGAGTGCTGAGAAATATTTTCAAGGTAAAAGCCCTGCACAGAGGCTTGAAGTTGGTATTTTGAGATTCTTCTATGAAACAAAATAAGTTATGTAAACCGGATGGGAAATACAGATGCTATGTGCCTGGTGGAGACAAGGTGTATATGCACTAAAGTTACTATAACAGCTGCTGTGCTGAGGGTAAAGTTTTTTTAAGATGTTCTGTATAACAGCTGTCATTCTGAATGGACAGCTATTGAATCTGACATCAACACAGAAACTGACCATTAACCACACTTCCAAGACTAATTATGGTTATGTGATGATGCAACAGAGTATTCTTCTTCTAGCACATCTTCACTATTGTATGGGCCAATGGACAAAAAAAGTCCCCAGTTATTCTGTCTTCCATATCCTGGTGGAAAATACTTTTATGAATCATCCTGTGTCTCTTTCTGCCAAATTTTTAATTGGAACTTCTCTAAAAACTTTGTTCCTTATTTTAGTCTTTCTATTTCTTTTCCCATTACAACAGGTACAAGAACAAGAATACATGAAATGAAACCATCATATGTAAATTAACAGTCATTAAATATCCAAAAATGTAGTAAGTTACATAAACAGTGAAGAACAATTTGCTTCTAAGGGAGATTAATGCAGCCAACATCTAAATAGTACATTTATGATTTGCAGAAGTATGGAAATTGATAGACATTCCAACACACGGAAGTAGATAATACTCCAAAAGAATTAATACCATAAAATTTTGTATCTCACAAATACATATTTTATTTTAAACTGGCCAAGTTCATAAATTCCTACTAATAAATTCTGAACTATAGCAGTATTACTCCCCTTCCAAAAATGTACTAAGTTATACATCAGAATTCTATATTTTGAAATCAACAGTGACCTTTTTTCACTGATAATGCATGAGTGAAATTGCAATTTTTGGTGAACCTGCTTGCTTTCCTGTTCAGATGCATACAAAACTAATAAACGCAATGGTACTTAAGCTATAAAATGCACACAGATGATTCCAAGCAAAACAATGAAGCTCATTTTGAAAGAAGAGATACTTTTTCCTCAACCTTTTAGTGATTTTGTGGCACACCAGTAACCAAATCATAGGATTCAACACTCTTTCAGATTTTCAGCACAGCAAGTAACTGTACACAATACTAACTCAGATAGAGTAATAAGATATGTTTACCTACCAACTAGTATTTGATACACAAACATACAAATGGAATAATACTAATTTCAACATTCACTTTGAACTACAAGATAATTTAATCCAGTGTTAACATTTGGAACACAAAATCACAGCTTATTAAATGAAAAATCTCCTTTCCTAGGTAAATCAGTCCACTGGAGGAACTGGCACAGGATTCAGGTCTTCATCAAGGTCCATATAAGGAAAGAATGTTGGCACAAACTCGTTACCTGCAGACAAAGGTATCCAACAAGCACATCATAAACACAACATTCATATATGACAAAAATAAATTTGTAAATTTGACCACTATTAAATAATGGTAATAATCACACTACATTATTTACAGTATTTCCTAACCCATAAAGGCCTCCTACATCTTATGGTCCAAAGGTTTATCAATATATGACACTCACTGCAATTGTGAATCCTGTGTTTGTTTTTCTGACAAAGGTGGCTGTCACATGACTCATCCTTGTAGGATGTTCAGTAGCAGGAGTTTCTATGCAGCGGGCAGTGATAATGAGTTAATTGAAAACTTGTTCAGCCCAATGGAATGTTGAGCAAACGGACAAGAATTTCACATATTATGGCACAAGATATAACTACCAAATTCAGAGATAAATAAACATTCTTTTCATACTCATATTACAAAATGATCTGACCTAGAAGCAGAGGTAAAGAATTGGATGACAGATGATAGAGCTAACAGGATATCTGTGTCCACAAAAATGATAATTTTATAAGCGAGACAATGTTTCTGTTACAAATAAACGACCTTCCCATTAACATACGAAGAGGAAGAACAGCCCTGTTTGCTGATGATACGAATACACAGATAGAGGCCACAAATGCAAATATTTTAAATGAAACAATAAAAGAAGTTATGCAACAATTATCAAGTTCGTTTCGCTTAAATAAGCTTGTAATAAACCCCGATAAAACCACTGCAATATCATTCCATGCTTGGCATAAAAAAAGTAACTTAAAACCTGAAATTGTGTTCCAAGACATGGACATTAAATATAAAAATGAAACAAAATTTTTAGGTTTATATCTTACTGAAGATGTAAAATGGGATGTGCACATAAAACATGTGTGTAACGTATTAAACAAAAACTACTATGTAATTCACTCACTTAAAAATGTTACAAGTATAAATACTTTGAGAAGCATATATTTTGCAAACTTTCACTCGCATCTGAGATATGGTATTCTTTTCTGGGGAGGTGATTCACAAAGTACAAAAGTTTTTAAATTACAAAAGAAGGTTGTGAGATTAATTTGTAATGTTAAAAGAAAGACGTCCTGTAGAGAATTATTCAAGACATTGAATATACTGCCAGTGCCGTGTGTATATATAATGGAAACGGTGTACTACATTAAAGTAAATAATAAGGGTTAAAACAAAATTTGCCCATACATTATTATCAGACATGACATAGATCACATTTTCAAACACAGCTTTGTAAAACTGATATTTTTAAAAAGAGTGTAATTAATTTGGGGACAAAATTATATAATAAGCTTCCAAAGTATTTAAAAAACTTGGAGAATTTAAAACCTTTTAAAAAACAACTTAAAGCTTTTTTATTACAACAGACCTTTAATTCAGTGAAGGAATACTTATCCCATGTGCAGGCAACCTGCAAGGGAATTTTACAGAAAAATATGGTATTGGCAATCAAATTACTAATAAAACTAGCAATGCATGGATGATTAAAAATTTTTTAGTTAATAGAGAAAATTTTAAAGTTTTAGTTTATTGATATTAAGTTGGTGCAAATGTGGACAAAGAGAAATTGTTAAGTGTATGGAGTGAAAAAACATGTTGTGTGTGTGAGACTTTTATTGAATGTGTAGAAGTACTTTATTTCTGTAGAGGTAAGATAAATGGGTACTAAGTATGAAGAGTCATGAATTTTTATCTGTATTAGAAAAAGTTGTATGTTTTTTTATACTGTATATGAATCATAATTGTTACATATGTTTTATACTGTATATGAATTGCATTAGCTAAATAGACCTATAGAAACTTAGTATAAGATATGATGGATGTATCCTATACACATTGTTGTCAAAAGGATGAAATAAATTGAAATTGGCATTCACATACAGAATCATTGATTTTGCTGGGAAAATTTCTTGTTGTTACAGATTTATGAACAGCACAGACTGTGAAACACAACAACTGTGCAGACTTTCAAGAATGAGTCACCAGTAATTCCCCTGATTGTGTTGAAGATGTTTGAAGAAAGTGAATTTCAGAACAATGGTGAAGTGAGATAGTAGTGATGAAGGTTTTGTGGGATTCTATGACAAATAAAACTTCATACTGGACTGACACTTTGTTCAGAATTCTAGCTTCAAATGTGAAAAGAATATTCTTGACCCTAAATTTGCCTTCTAAAGTCTTGGTGAATCTCACAGGCAGGTCTATATAATACTCTGGGAAACCTGGTGTTTACATACAAACTGATGCAACACCTAAGCAGCCAAATTAATAATTAGAAGAAGTAAATAGCCATACATATTAAACATATGAGAAAAAAGACATCAGTTTCAAATGATAGTCAAAAACAGTAGCTGAAGGTCTGCTGTTTACTATGCATCAATATGGCTCATCAACTGTGAAGATTCTGTTACAATTATTCAACACTGAAGTTTTACATACTATACAGAGCATTTCTTCCATTGTTCTACTACATAGAAACCCTGCATCCACAATGACATCCTGTGACAGCCATAGTGATGAGGTCAACAATGAAAGACACATTTTGTATCTAATGAAATACAGTTTGTATTATCAGAGGTTACTGCAACAAAAACTCTGGCAATGTATTTAACACATGAAAATGCCAAACACAATCACAAATACGTAAATGAAACATTACCCAATTCTTCAACAAGCGGATGCACTGGTTCAAATTCACATTCAAGTGGTCGTGTGTGCATTTCCCAGAAATGAACCATTCTATGAATGTCTTCATCACTTGGACGAAGGTTGTTGGGTATAATGTCCTCATAGTCATCTAAAAATGCCATACACAAACATAACAGAAAGGTTTACAGTACAGAAAATGTGATTTCTTTATTACAATAATACAATGTACCTTGATTCTAAGACATACCTTTTTTTGCACATTTTACAATTTTACAATGGATTAATTATTACAGCATCACAAGAATCACCACTTTACCATCTTCAAAAAGGTTCCATACAATGCAGTGAAGACAAAATTCACTCTAGAAGAGACCATGAAGGCCCAGAGGAGCAGAAATACATGTCTATTCTTTCTTTAACCTCGGTGCTCGATGGTGGTGGGTAGTCAATGGGACTGCTCTGACTTAAAAAGCAACTTAAAAAAAATTGTAGAAATAGAGTGTAAAACTGGGTAAAACAGGAACAGATACACTGTTTAATTTAAATCTTCAGTTTTGTGTTGATTTTTGATTGTTGGTACAAATATGATTTATGCTGGAATATTGACAATTCCTATCACATATAAAATTTATTTTCTCTGAAATCCTAATTCTAAATCAAGGGTACATCTTACTACTGACTACTGCTAGAACTTTCTTTTTGAGAACTAAACTAAATGAAGCGTGTATATTAGACTCAATCATATCTTGGCCTCAGGGAAACAGCATAAACAAAAACATATTTTAACTGCTCTGTTGTTTGTATTGTTAGAGTAACATACAAAATTAAAAAAAAAAAATAAAAAAATACATGCAGAAATTATAACACAAAGAGACAGACAAAAGCATATTATAAACCATGACTGTCCTTGTGCTCTTGTTCTGAAAAATGGACACTAACAAAGCTACATAGTAAACAAAAACAACAAAACTGCTCCTTCTATACTCTGCAGCTCAGTAGACATATAGGATCAAAACAACCGTATACATAAGGAAGGAATTATATATTTTTCATCTAAGCAGAAGATTAAAATTATTACAAACACAAATGGAAAGACCACTCAGACAAAATGGAAGATATGTGGTAACCAATCAGAAGTTACAGTATAAATCCAGAGCAGAGAACACATGATGTTCCAGAATAGGCTTAAAATAGCAACTTCATAAGTGCCCTTCAGGCCAAGTATGCGAGTTACAAAATGCCATATCAGCGTACACATAGAAGTATATCAAGAAAGAAGATATGCATAGCTGGTTACCACATTGTAATGATACACCAAGAAAAGCTTTTTGACTATTTAATTTCACTAAAAAATGCCGCAGCATGTGAAATTTAATCACAACCACCACTGAAAAGCATACAGATCTGGAAACGCCTAGAAATAGATGGTAAGAAGGTTATAAAACTTTTGAACACTGGGATGGAAGAAACAGCAAAAGGTATATAAAACTTGCTGCACTATTTATAGTCAACACCTGCCTGTTTAATGCAGTGTGTGGCATTATACCAAAGGTGGCAGTAAACTGTAATACTCTTACATTTTAAATTCGTAAAATGTGCTTAAAATGATAAAAAGATGTCAATTACAAAATAGGAACTTTTACTGGTAGAATATATAATATAGTAATAATGTACAGTACCTGCAAATTATAATTCCCCATTTCCTTAACAATCTCATCTGTTGCTGTACCATTTTTTGTATTTAAGTGCATTATCAATAATACAAATTCTTCCTACAGTTTTTAAGTTTTGCACCTTTAACCCTTCTTCTGTCAGCGTTGGATGGTTTTTTTCCAGTTTTCCTTCAATATATCACCAGTACAACATCAACTGACGAGTGTGTCCAGAAATAAGGAAAAATTATTGGGTACATGCTGCTGAGAAACTATAGGAAATTGGTCTGTTAGTGCAGCACTATTTCTTTTCACTAACATTTAATATTGCCCTTTTCCCCATATTTCACTACAAAAATAAACAGTTAGGATACTTAAAAACTGTAGTGTAATGTTATGTTTACCTGGCATTGACTGCACAGCCATGTTATTGCCTTGGTATACTCTGTTATTTTAAAATTCTCCAGACCACAGTCTGTACAGTCTAGGACTGATAACTTGAAACCTGAAGGGGTGAGAAAGCAGGGCAAAAGGAAGTTGAGGTTATAAGCACAGTACCTACAGTTGAGGTTATAAGTACAGTACCTGTTTGAATGCACATGGAATAAATGAAAAACACTTGTCCCAAATACACTGGCCATTAGAACAGCTGAAAAGAGACTGCTGTAGTGTATAGCTGATAAATGCTTTTACACAGGTAGTTGTCACTGACCCATGCTGTCTTATCAGGTAGAAATCCCAACATACACCTTCCAACATGCACTTTACTGGACATTATTTCATGTTTATGGGCACATTTATTTCACCAAAGTCCTTGGTGGATGATGGAAGGCAGGGGTGGCCTTATATCATGGGTTCCCAATTTTAAAACAATAAGAAATTTCTGTTCCACTTCCATGGGTGCTAAAAGAAGAATGTGCCACAGCATAGAGTGATATAATGGGAGTTGACTGTACTTTACTATTTATATTATACAAACCTATAGGTTCATAAGCATCAACATCAACAGCCTGCTTCCCGGACAAATCCTCAAAATCACCTTTAATAATATTCTCAACTGCATTTATTTCAGACAAGAGCATATTTTTTCCTTTGCTCTTAAGCGTGGCCGATTTTGGTGGATTCTGAAGTGGCTGTTTTTTAATTGAAGATGCTGCTTTTATATCTGACAATGGTGTTCTCACAGTTGACTTCAAATTTGGAGTCTGGCACTTCTGTACCACTGTACTACTCTTATGCAATGGCGTTTTAGCTGGTGGCTTTATGAATGAATTTTCTTGATCACAGCCTGCCACCAACAACTTCCTTGATTCCTGTGCATCCGTAAATGGCTTGAACTTATTTCCAACATCACCAAGAGCCTGCTTGCTAGGAAGACCACTCACACTAGAGGATTTTAGTCGAACATTTTCCACTCCTAGAAAATATGTTTTAGTTTTATTATTTTACATAACAATGTCTAAGATTTAATGTCTTATAAAATCCTAAGATGATAACAGTCCTTTTATCAACATAAACACTAACTCACTGGATAGACAAAATAACTAATTAGCCTTCATGTTGCCACAATCAAACTCACAGTCTGACTAAATTAACTTTGTTATTATGGATAATCTTATTGAAAATCTTATTGGCATATGAAGAAAACCCATTTAAATCTCAACCTATTCAGTACGGTCATCAGGCTATGAAATGAATGACCAGAGACTGAGGATTCAATTTCTATGAGGGGTAAACGAACTTTCTCTTTTTTTGCACAGCACTCAGACTGGGTCTGGATCCCTGCCTCTTATCCAATGGGCACCACGGTATTTTTCCCTTGACTTAAAGCAGACTGAGAATAAAGTTGACAGCTCACATTCATCTAGTGGTAAAGATAAGAATGCAATGAGTACAACTCATCTCCTCCATGTCTTCATGGTATGATGCTTAGTTAAGCACAGGAACAACTTTACCTTGTACCACTGTTACTCTTTACACACATAAAACAAAACACACTGATCCACACTCATCCACATTATCAATAACAGAACGGAATTAATTAAAATTTAAGAATTATATTCACATTATAGCCCATACCAACAGGTAAAGGGTACTGTCGATTGATCTGATAACTGCTAACCGGTGAATTCACATTAACTGCTGATGTGATTTCGTTTTTCCCGCATCATGAAAACCCGAGTAAGTTCACACGCTGTCCGTAGTTGCAGTTAGCGTTTCTTGGTAGTGGTATCATACACATCACAAAAGTATAATTCGTTACAGTTATTGCCTGTACATGTCGTTCATACTGCTACAGAATTATAATTAGTTCAATGATATCTATTACATGAAACTGTCATAATGAACAAAAGTTGAAATGTCTTAATCAGTTGCTGAAATAGACGGTAAAATTAACCACAAACCGCTAGTTTGTGTTTTTATATATATTTATCCAATCAAGACAACAATGTGCTGTAATACCAAGAACCTGTAATTGAGCCCAAAAAATTCAATAACTACTCTACCTTTCAGAGACTGGATATAAGTCTTGGACACTGCCTTGGCGGTTGATTGACGTGATGGATCTTGTGTCCCAAATATATCAAAAATTGAATCCTGCATATTCAACTTTGTTGTATATAACAAATTCAAAATTTTTAAATGTTCCGACGTTGTTAGTGACACGTTTAGTACTGTAATAAGTCTGGCACTATTAATCCCACTTCAAACACAGCTCTTCCAACTTCTCTCAATTTAAATCACACCTATGAAACTTGTGTGTTTCGTTAACCAATGAGATTCCAATTGTAATATTCGACTGTTACGGGTCCTGAATGGATAAAACACACCACCAGATGGCATTGTAATCAAGATGGCTACTACTAAGGAAAGTAATCTGAGTAATCTGTATATTGAATTAAATCGTTTTGGTCAGAATGGAGAATATGAACGGGCTTTAAAGACAGCTAATAAAAGTAAGATTAAATATATACGTAATTATAATACAGTTACAATTTCAAAGATGTGTGCGAAGTATGCACCGTATGTTCAGGCACCGTGCATGCGAATGGTTACGTGTTATTGTGTCCTGCAGTGTGAGGCAATTAAAAGTATGAAGTACTAATTTATTATTTTTTACAGTTCTCCAGCGGTTTCCTGATGAAGAAAAGGCATTTCACTGTAAGGTTGTGTGCTTCATACAGCTGTCGAGATTCCAGGATGGATTGAAGGCTATTTTAAATCAACCAAAACTGTCGTCGTAAGTGATTAAAATTTGGGTCAGCCACTTACTTACAATACTCTATAAAAAGTGGAGAAAATTAAAGAAACGGTACGGCCTCCTTTTTATTCCATCTTTCCCACTGCTGTGGCCGTCTTGTATTCCATTCCCTTCTACTAAATCTACACAGCTGCTGCATTACTAACATAAAGCTTAAACGCTTAGTGTCATGTGCGGTGACAGAAAACACTGAAGGTGCATGGCTCAATTTTCGGCCCTTTAGGGAGTCTCATCAGTTTCGTAATGCAGTTCTATTACTGGACACCTTATGCCCTTTAGGGAGTGTTTTAAGTCTCATCCGTTTCATAATGCAGTTCTATTACTGGACACCTTATGCCTCTCTCTGCTGGCAGTCAGCTTTAAGCCCTGCCGAGTTTAATTAGGTTTCAAAATCTTATCTCTTTAATATGTGTGTGTTTGTAGTGCTGCAAATTGTTCATCTGCCAACCATATTTGTAGCCCAACTGACATTCAGAGGTGGAAGTTAGCAACAGGGGAGGAGAGCATGTGTAATAATGTTGGTGGATTTTCAAAAAACCAGGCCCATTTTTTCACTTTGATCAAAATTGGAGGGTTTATAGTGAATACCTTTGGTTGGGAAAGAAATAAAATTGTTGCTTTTTGTTTTTTGTACAATATTTTACAAATGCTGTACTAGGTGACCCATGGAAGAACAGGATTCCATGTTAGCCTGAGATCAAAAATTGGCCTGTCACTTGCTCTTGATAATCTTTTCTTATTGATTGTTTCAACTGACTGAATTGTGAAGTGCATATGGGAAAGAAGGAAGAAAGCTGGGAAGGCTCTGGAAAAAAGAAGCCATGTTCTGTGGCAAAGAAATGTTCTGTTTGATACACACTGTTGAAATGTATAAGATTGGTATTGACTTTAGTATGTCAAGTGAGAAGTTCTAAAAGGTGTGCTTATTAGCTCTGCTGTGTCTATTTGTCCACATGTAACAACTTGATAACTGCTGAAGTGAGTTTCATGAAATCTGTGTTGGGAAGATTAACATTTCAGTAATGGTTAAAATTGAACAATAACAGACACTTTGCATGCAGATCAACATGTATTTCAGTACATACCTTGAGTGTGGCTTGAAATTTTTAACAGAGAAAAAAATGCTTTTAAGAAAAGCTGTACAGAAATTTGGCATTCAGAGGACCGTGCATGGTGATATATTCTTATAATAAAAACCAACAAGATATACTGTTTCCCAACTTTATTTTGGTAAAGAACTCTACATGTTTTGGACAGACTTACTGTCCATCTTCAGGAGCAGTTAATACTTTATTCACATCAGTTGGTATTTGTCATGCTAGCATGACATATACCAAAATAAAGTTGAGAAATAGTGCATCTTGTTGGCTTTTATTATAAGACTGTACAGAAACTTGAAATGCACATTGTATGTCCAGCACATACTTCTTGTAACTCGTATGGATTTACAAATAGAGAAAAGGGAGGGCATGTACCACAATAGCTATGCTGTATGTATGTTTCCTAATGTGTTGCAGTTAAGTGCAATTTGTAGATGTGACAGTCATTTTGCTGTTGAATTTTAATTTTTTATGATTCTATCTAATTGACCCTTTTTGCAGGCAGTTAGTGTTTGAAAAGTGTTACTGCCAGTATAGGCTAAATCAGCCACAGGAAGCACTGAAGACCCTGAATGCCGCAACATCATTATCAATGAAGCTGAAGGAGCTAAAAGCACAAATTTTATACCGGCTTGAAAGGTATTTAACTTCTGGTATTGTTTGTTTGCTTCTCATACCCACTTCTATCAAATAACAGGGTGATTTATAGAAAGCTGCATAAATTTAGAGCTAATTTTAATGATAATTTTTCAGGTATGAGGAATGTTTTGATGCATATCGAGATATAATTAAGAACAGCACGGATGACTATGAGGATGAAAGAGAAACAAATCTGTCTGCAGTGATAGCAAATCTCTGTATTGAAGGATCGGTGTGTATGTTATGTACTGCTTAAAAAATTGCTTTTGTATATCATCATATTTTAATAAATCCCAATTTTCATACATAAGTAGCCAAAAGTATTGGTTAACGTGTACTGCAGTTGTTTTATTTCTTGCATCACAGATGTCTTTAATACTTATAATTGCCTGTCTTTTAAATTAATTTGCTATGTACATATTTAATTAACTTCATAAACAATTCAAGTAATGGCACATTACAGTGAAAGTTGTGATATTCAAGACCAGAAGGTTGCTGAGTATTGTAAATTTCTGGATATTAGAATGTTTTATATATATATATAGTGTTTTTCTTATGGTACGTAACATCATCATGGACAGACCAAACCATTTAATTTGTCACGTTATGTGCTGTGTTGTTTTCCCTCCCACACTTTCTCTTCCAATGTAATCACTGTATACATAGTGTGGTGTGAATAAAGTCTAAAAGAGCCAAAAGGATGCCAATATTTCACTCTTGATCTTTCTATTGACAGCCCTGCTGCTGATTGAGGGAACAGTAAGGTGTACTAGGCCTCGTAGTCAACCTCCAGCATATAGGGCTTTCCAGATCAACCAATGCTGGATATCACATCATTTACTGTGCTCACTTTAACCTCATAACTGACATACAATACTTAGGACACAGCAAGAAAGTGACCCTGAATTATTATCTCATAATTCAGGTACTAAAAACAAAAAACTGCAAATCACATATCTCACATTTTATTCACTGTCATGGCATTGCATGATGATGAGCCATTTAAGTAGCAAATAGATTGCATTATACATTATGATCCCTAATGAGTATGAGACGTAACAGAAGGATTTTATGTTATAAAAACATTGATGAGATTTGTGCTCAGAAGTTTTATGGACTAAATACTGACGAAAACGTTATGACACCTATTAATGGATCACAGTGAAAATAAATTTTAAATGAAGACAGTTTGAAAAGGGAATATACAAAAGCAATTAATATAGGTGATGCTGGTGATGGTAATTTAGGCATTCTATATATTTTTTCAGGCTAAATTTGTCTTTTCAATAGATTAGACACTTTTTAGAAACAGATTTTAACAGAATATATTTAGCCCAAAGCTGAGAACACTTTTTTTCACAGAAGTCAAACTGAAACAAACTGGGTCAACTAATACCTTCTTTTTGCCCTTTAAAGTACAGTAGCTGCTATAAGCACCACTTCTTTTAACACTAAGAACTCTTCATTTTGCCCATAGATTGTAATTTTTTTTAATGATCCTCACAATAAACCGAATGTTTTCCTAAACATTTGGTTGGTCTGCATAGTAGAGACAGTATGTTTTCTGTGAGACAGGTATGTCTTTTTTAGAACACTGTGTACAGATAATTAAATTATTATGTTCTAGACTCGAGACATTCCTCAGTTACGTGAAAACACATATGAGCTAGCTTATAATGGTGCATGTCAGCTGGTAGGTCGTGGCCAGTTCACAGATGCTGAGAGGAAGTTAAAAGTCAGTGAGAAACTTTGCCGAGACTCTTTAGAAGAGGATGGCACAGGAGAAGAAGACATTGAAGATGAACTACGGATAATCAAGTATGTAATCCATGATGATTAAGTGTGAGTTTGTAATGCAGCTGTCAAGAGCTGTACAGAGTCTTGTGTATTATATGGCCAAAGATAAGCAGGTTTATGAAACTATACTTACGTAGACCTTGGATCTTTTCTTTTAAACTGATTGTTTCTGTTTAGTGGACATGTGAAGAATCTTATCATAGATATAAAACTTAAATTGTTCAAAATTGGCACACCTAATAAACCACACAGTTTGCATAATGCTTCACCTTTTATTCCATTGTGTGTCAGTGCAGCATTTTCTGGCCATTGCACATGGTCACAATGAGGCAATCTGTATATAATTATTGGGATATTACGTACATGTACAGTGCTACATATTCTGGTAAAATAACTATAGAATCCCACATGTGTTCACATTGCATACAATACAGTTTAAATTTATGCAAAATCATATGGGTTTAAAATCAATCTGTAGGCAGACCGTCACTCTCATCCCACACTATTTTGTCTATCCACAATCCAGGTATTGCAGTAATTTATTCCCCTGTGTTTTGTGTGCAGTTAATGGTGAAACAAGGAAATACACAAACACCCCTAACTACTGCTTCCAGAAATAAAAATAAACAATAAATACATAATACAAGACTGAAAATAGAGTCCACCTGCTGATTCCTGTGAAAAATCTACTGAAACATAACAGTCACATCAGGTTTATGCCACTTCATGAACTGTTCATATATTCACTTTGGATTCACGGTAGAAGCGGGATGCTGTGTACTGCGTGCAGTAACTGTTCACAGCTTTGGTTGATCAACGTTATAATGCATTTTAATTATTTTAAAGTTTTAATGGGTATCTAGACATATCATTCCCATCTACTGTTAATACACAAATATGGCATAGTGGATTAGGTGCAGGTTCACCAGTTAAAGCTTGTGACTCTTAATGCTGGACCTCTGTTTGTATACACATGTACACCTCATTACCATTGAGCTACACTGCAAGCAGTGATCTTTATAACGTTATCTTTTAACAGTATCTTTTTAACAATACGTTATTAAGATAAAAAGATCAATTTGAGTTTCCTCACCATGGATTGCATTCTTGTGGCATAAATTCTGTGTTTGTGTGTGAACTACTCTTATACTTTTGATGTCAACACTTGTATTATCTCCTTGCTAATGAAACATGTTCGAGATATATTAAAGGTAGTTGGGTAGTCCCAGCTACAGTGTTTATGGTTGATTTTAACTATATGAATAAGGATGTACACAGCAGAAACGCAACATTACAATGAATAAAGTTCGAAGGTTTTGCTATGGCGATTATGCATTTGGTGGCCTTGCTAGTCATGATGACACTGCTATGGTATGGTAGGTGGAATATACTTCTTCCACTTTTTGACACCATATAATCTGATCTATTTTACATCAATAAGCAAAGAGCATAGTGTTATTGTCACCTGTGTTCAGGGTAGCCATGTTGCTGTTGTTAATGAGGATATTTATAAAGTACCAGCTGGTTTTCTTTCCAGGAAAATTCTTTTCACATCAGATTTCAGGAAGCTCAGAAAACTAGGTATCGGAATTTTAAACAGAGACACAGCTTAATAGGATTCTGATGAACGGCCCACAAAAGTGGGTTCTTATGGATTGGTTTCATGATCAAAACTGACAAAATAGTGAAATGCAAGAAATATCAATGGCTGAAATGTCTTAGAAAACAAACAGAGGATGTCATATATTAGTCAGTGGCTACTGACTTGGTAATGCAGGCATGTAAAAGAGTTCTCATCATAGAATTACACTACATATCCATAGTTCTTACAGGGAAATTATGGGCCATCACATGACATGATGCATGATAACAGTGTGAGATGTCGCATCATGACTTTTTTCTGTATCATGCACAGTTTTTTACAGTAAGCATAACATCACAATTGTCACCCATAATAAGCACAGCAGCAACTTGTCAGCAACTGTATAACAGAGCACATTCCAGAAACGCTTCAAGTCTGCTAATTTTCATTTACACAGCTGTCTTCTCCCTTTACCAAACTGATGACAATTATTGTGGAAAAAAATTCAGATGTGATGTTGAATGAAGTCAAGGGTGTGATTAAACTCCACTTAATTCCTTGCAGTAGATGTGTTAGGAATTTAGTAGTTGCTTGGTTGGACAAAAAATGGCTTGTATTTTATAGAACGCAAGGGTTATAACTATGTTCATGACAGCCATCCACTGGTCCCTGCTAATTCAGTTGAATCCAGTTCATGCTATCATTGTAACTCTTGAAGGTCTACATTAAGGTGTTCTGGTTTAAATATTCCATGGATGTCTAATCTCGCATGCTACACACCGTGTCCATCTAATCCGTCTTGACTCTTTCATCCTAATAGTGTACTGAAATGTACAAATTATGAACCTTTGCATTATACAGGTTTCCACCATCTTCCTTTCGTGTCGTCCCTCGCAGATCCAGATATTTTCCTCCATATTCTGTTGTCAAGCACCCTCAGCCTTTGTTCTCCCTCAGAGTGACAGATCCATGTCAAATGAGTAAATGACAGATTTCAGGTTCTAACACTGATGCTGATGAAGGTAGTTTTCTGGGATATTATGCCATGGTTGCTGGTAAACAGTTACATTTCAGAGGGCAATGAATATGCAGGTACCACACTCCTACAAAATGCCATTAACTGTTTACCAATTGACGCGATGTAACACCCCACAAGACTTCTACAAAGCACCTGAATTTATTTTTTTGTCATTGCTATCTGCTTCCCCCCCCCCCAAACACTGCCTGCCTTCCCATCAAGATGAATGTATCACCTGATACTGAAGCATTTACAATATGTATTCCTCTATTCGCAGTGGTATGAGGGTGAGCTGATAAGTGATGCCTTGTAATTTTTTGTATGGAAATGTGTAAACATATTTGCATAAAATCAAAACAGGTCACTTTCTTGAACCTTGGTTTTCACCTCTGTACAACTATTTCCCCACATAATCATCTTTTCAGTCTATTTTCAGTCTACATGCTTTTACCAATGTTCAAGTAGTTTTGTGAGTCCGTTATAATAGATTTGTGCATTTGATGACAGAACCACAAGGTGACCGCTGTCCTGGCTTCATCGTCTGACGTAGTGATGTCCTGTAGGCTGTTCTTTCACTTCGGGAAGGAGATGAAATTCTGACAGCCCAAAGTCAGGGCTATACCGTGAGCAATCCAAGGTGGTGAAACCGAGACGTTGAATCTGTATAGATCTTGTTCAATTGTCATATTGAAGGACAGGCTGCTCCATGTGAGGAAAAAGTGGTTAAGTCATGCTTTCAGCTTTCCCAGTTTTTCACATTGCCACTTAGTGGTGAAGTCTTGTGCCAGTAATTATGAATTTTGAATGCACCATCCTTTTAACATCCCAGAAAACTGTGAACGTGACTTTGCCAGCAGATGCTGCAGGCTGGAATTTTTTCGGTGCTGGTGATCCTTTGTGACATCACTACCCTGAAACAACTTTCATTTGCTGATGCATGCTGATCAGAGGCATGTTTTCTGCAGTTGGGAATTCATCACTGCACTCAGTTTCATCTGTGCTACACACTTCACACACTGCCATATTAACCCTTTGACGCCTAATGACGACTATAGTGGTCGCACCGCACCGCTAACCTCTAAACGTTGCATTTTATATATTTATTCAACAAGTATAGGTACTGAATATTTTAAACATGGTATATACTCTCCGTTTTTTCCTCTTCAAAATGCAGTTTGTTTCATA
>Ga0123355_10004238_pt1 | contig 20840 bp, 7 predicted proteins | sample TergutEmb28metaG_3_FD_89872 | JGI IMG/M metagenome (GOLD analysis project Ga0123355, IMG submission 89872) | Embiratermes neotenicus P1 segment gut microbial communities from Petit-Saut dam, French Guiana - Emb289 P1 | ecosystem: Host-associated > Arthropoda: Insects > Digestive system > Gut ...
AATGCACAAATATGGGGAAAGTAAAACGACTCAAATTATGATGGCAACTGTACCGTACGTCACTGCTTTAGCGGGACGTACGAAATATCACTGCGATGGGTTTTTGTTCGTTTGAGTGTACAGACCATGGGGTCATCATTAAATATCTAATCTACATGCAGTAGGGGAGCAATGCTCCATTACGTAGACGAGCACTTCACTGTAATAGCATGCTGAGAACTGAATAGTGTCCTCTGTAATAGTAAAGTTCTCCTTATCCACACTTTGAAGGCTCAGCTCAACATGGAGGTGAGTTCACACCCTGGCCGCTGTCCCCACGAAGAACCACAGTACCTATTGAACAGGAGGATGGGTGGACTCCAGGGCTGGTCTGGACATTTTGGAGAAGAGAAAAATCTCATGCCCCTTCCAGGATTCGAACCCCAAATCATTCATTCCATATCCTAGTCACTATACCCACCACACTACTCCACTTCCAGAAAGACCACTCCTTCATTGACAATTTTAATGTGGTTCGGGAATGGCTATTGCTACAGGCCAATTTCTGATTGACTGACTGACAGGCCACCGCAAGCGCCTGCTTTGAACCAACTAAGAATGTGTGGAGTGAGGTGAAAAGAACCATGCAGGAAGCCTGGCCTCTCCTTCCTGCAAAAAATAATGATGCTGTCTTTACCCTTCCATCAGATGGTTAGGATGAGGTTGCTTCATCTCAGCATCATGTCTGATCCACCATTGAATCCATGCATTTCATGGTTTATGAGTGGATTGTGGACATAATACTAAAGATGCAGTGCTTTGGAAACAGCACTTTTAAGGATTAACATATTAGTTCATATCTTTATAAGTGACATTCTTTGTTGGTTTGTGTTGTGTGACATTCTTCAAGTAACAAAACACACAATGTATTTTTTGCCAGTTGTTTGTTGACACTCACTGTGGTTCTTTTAAACCAGAAAATCAGTAAATGACAAATGATGGAAAAATAATAGAAACATCTGCTTCATTCGCACTTCTAGCCTTGCCAGTGCAGCACAAACTTCTGAAACGTGTAGTTGTGTAGCGTAACTGCACACTTTAAATAAGTGCCTCTGCAAATGCAATGTATGCAAAAAATAAAAAAAAAACAGTTAGTTGGTCTTCTTAATATTATTCATGTCTATGTATTAATACACATTTCACACAATAAACTCAACAAATACACTCATGTTGAAATTATATATTTACACGAAATTTGTCATTAACTGTACATTCTCCTCATGTGGTATGTAGAACCATTGAATTGCCTGTGCATGACAATCAAATACTTGTAATTATTTTTATTATTTACTGTAATTGTATATTAATTCCAGAACCACTGTAAAGAACTACAAAACTACAACCTCCACAACCTATGAACTAGTTCTTCACTGCTACAAACAAATTTTGTGATATCTGTGGATATTTTATGGACAATTTTTAATCTGTTTAATCCATATGTGTTTTTATATATGCTCTATTAATGTTAAGTAACCCCCTGAAGATGATCAAGGTAGATCTAAACATGTTGGAGTTATGACAAATTGTGTGTAAAAATGTAATTTGAACATTAGTACAGTTGTTGGTTGTATTGTGTGTGCTAGGTGGTCTTCTGCCTTGTCAGCTGAACTGTGTGTGAACATGGTTGTTGAAATCTTCATTTACACTTTGAAGTAGAACCAAATCACATCATAGAAGATAAACACATTTTAATCCATGGTTATCCTCAAATTAGGCTGGCATGGTGTCTTTGGTTATTAGATATCTTGCTTAAATAAATATAATGAGCTGAAGGCAGAGAAAAGTCATGCATGAACAGATGTAAGGAAATTGTGAAAGAATGGAGTTATGAAGGCAGCTGTGCGCATTTGTCATTCTGATCTGGAAAATTTCAAGTGTTTGACTTTTATTGCACAGAATGTAAAGGCAGGTAGCCATATTTATATTCCAGATTCTTAATTTAATTGCATTTAAATTGGATTAAATATTATTTCCTCTAACACTGTCAGGTTTTAAAATGTGAAATAAAGTTTTTCATAGATAATTAAACAAATGTTAATGTACTGTGAGCTATTTTTAACAGAATTTCACATATGCTGTGGAGGTGTTCAAAACCTAAAGTAGTATAGAAAACAGATTACGTTATATTCATGAAAGACTGCACATGCAATAACTTGAATATTATGTAGCCAATATGAAACCTGTTAACATTTTTATATACTGTAATTTGTGTGTGACTTATTATTGCCATGCCATACTGGTGATACTAAAGTGTGTGTGTACCTGTCTTTATGCACACAGTATCATAGTATAAACTTTTCAGACCTTCTTCACGGGCCTAAAAGGAATGCTGGAATATGAAGCAGATGACATGGAAGAAACTTTTGTGCAGACATTCCGTATCTGCTACCAAGATGTTTTTGGTACAACTTTCTTTCATGAGTTGAAGGAAGGAGGTGATCAAATATATGTATGCCATGATAACAAGAAGGTGAGGTAATTAACATTGGAACGGAAAGCAGAATAATTTGAAGTAAACTTATTTGTACTTCTTAAAGTGTTCCTTTCATAAAGAGTGTGATGGTTTGTGGTACAACTAATGATTTTTTTTTGTAGTTCTAAAACTGATGTAGTTATAAATTATGTTACTTGATATTGCAGTTGTTGGCACTTTTAGTACTTTATGGCAGTTGTATGTACAGAAAAGTGGACTTTGCCTGTATAGTCTCTTGAAAGTCATAATTATTTAATATTGAACTGTTGTTGCTCACTCAGAAAATAATTTGGCATAGTTGACGCTGCAAGATTAACTTTGTGTTATGATTCCACCTACATGTTTCTTTTCTGTCCATGTTTTTTACCTGAAAGCTGACACTTACTTCTGAAGCATTGTGCCGGTCAGCTTAGCCCCAGATGTTGGATAGTCTCTACTGGACACCCTTATGTCATGAAGGTGACATTTTTCTGGTGTTGAGGCTGTGTAGAATGCCAAAAAGCAGTGTTTTAAAGGAACCTTTAGCCTTTATCTTCTGGTCCAAACAAGGTCCTTGACACGTTCACTTGATGCCATAAACAATCATAATTGGTCCTACTGTGTCCTTGTATCATAAATAGTTCATTATGCATTGAGGTAGAAAGCCATAACCTCTCATTGCCTTTCGAACTTTCAAGCTTCCTAATTATTTCATGTTCCTGAGGAAACATTAAAATTACATGTTTTCTGTTGCTAGCAGTACCTTGTGTACTCATCTTTGGATTGTATGAAGTCATAGTAATAGCTCAGTGCATACGTTAAGGTCCAGCCAACCTAAGATAAAATCATGGAATCAGTACATGCACTGAAAGTTATGGACAGTGGAACTTTGGTCACGGGACTATATTCCTCAAGTATTAAACTGTCAGGAGTGCCAGATTAAAGGACTTATATTTTGTGTGTGTGTGTGCACTTACATGTGTAAAGTAACTATTTGTTGCTCTCTTTCTTATTGCAGGAGTTTGTTGATTTATATGCAGATTTCCTCTTGAACAAGTCAGTAGAGAAACAATTTAGGGCTTTTAGACGTGGCTTTCAGATGGTGACGGATGAATCGCCACTCCATCTGCTTTTCAGGCCTGAGGAAGTAGAGCAGTTGGTATGTGGTAGTAAGGTAAGAGCCTCACTTAAGTATCATTCCTTTTCATGTTTTTTTCTGAGCATGTGAATTCAATCTGTCTCCTCCACTCTGCTTGACAAAAAAGTGTGAATGTAGTATGGGGACCTCTCTTATATATGTGACTCTCTTTCTTACAGTCTTGAGTTTGAATTTCATTGTTTGTTTTAAGCATTTTCTGTTTTCAAGGATACTAGCATATCCACGCAACATTTATTTTCTGGAGGCTGAAGATTTAAAATGCCTGCAACTGTGGTCCTAGTGGCTGAGCTTTAACTTGTGTGTCATGATATTCATATGGAAAATAATGGATAATGACAGTTCCTGTGGGTGTAATGTGTTACTGAAACTGTGGGTGTAATCTGTTATTGAACCAGATTATTTTCTGAAGCTCTTAATGAGGGAGGCCAAAGTTTGATCCAAGTCCAGTCCATGTGGAATTTATGGTGGACAAAATAGCACTAGGCCAGGTTTTTCTACATGTTCTTCAGTTTATCCTTGGCATTATCATTCCAGTAATGCTTAATACTCATATTGCTTTCATGCCATACATAATATCAGCAGTTGGCAGTGTCATTAAATAAAGTCCACTTCTGTGAAATCTGAAGCTGCTCAGGATATGGGATATAAATTCTGGAAATAAGTTTCAGGCTTAAGAACTTCACAAAGCAGGCATTAAGGGAGATCAGCCAGTACTTAACTGTGTTCCTTTCTGTTCAGAACTTTGACTTCAATGAATTGGAGGAAGCAACAGAGTATGATGGTGGCTACACATCAGACAGTCCCATAATTCGAAATTTTTGGGAGATAGTCCATAAGATGCCTCTTGAATCACAGAGGAAGTTGCTGCAGTTTGCTACTGGAAGTGATCGGGTTCCTGTGGGAGGTCTGAGTAAACTAAAGTTGATAATAGCAAGAAATGGTCCAGATTCTGACAGGTTGGTATGCATAGTCATATGCACACAATAGCTTTTTGTAAGCTCAAGTTAATCATAGAAAGAAATGGTCCAGATTCCAACAGGTTGGTGTGTACAGACTCCTACATGCTGCAGCCATAAGTAGCTCAAGCTGATCAGAACAAGAAATGGTCCAAATGCTGACAGGTTGGTGTGTGCGTATGCATACACACAGTAGTCCTTCATAAGTTTGAGTTGATCATAGCATAAAATGGTCCAGATTCTAACCGGCTAATACATTGAAGACACACATACTCTTATCTACATGAGGAGGAACAACCAGTGGTGTTTATTAATGTATCTGTTCATATAGTTAACTGTGGTAAGTAAAGCAAAACTTTTTATTTCCGGGGTGCGGAGTAGCTGTTCTTCATCTGAAATAACACTCGGGTTGGGAAAATAAAGTTTACTTATATAGCTTGAATCAAGGAAAAAAAGTATCGTGGATTATCACACAAATAACTTCCAAAAACTCTGCCACAGTGCTTGCACATCTGTGTATCAGCCATGACTGCAGCACACATTGGCAAGTGTACACTGTAAATTATATAGTATTGTGGGTGTTCTCTGTTAGGTCCATGGCACGAAGATTAAACAAATAGGAAAGTTACATTTTATATGTACAGTAAAACTTCACTAATTTTAAATCAGTTGATTCAAAACACAATATAATTCAAAATATCTGATGCTCCACAGCTTGTAACATAGGATTGTATGTACTCTTTAATGGAGATAATTCTAAATACATTTAATTTTGTCTAAATACATTTAATTTTGTATTTGGAGCTCATGGTCCTCTGATTACTGAAAGCTGAAGTGTTTGAAAAACAGTAAAACTCCAGTAGTACAGAACTTGATCTGGCATTCCCTTTAGTATGGCAGAAAATTTGGCGAGTGTTTGTGAATGAGCTTTGACACCAAAAAAAAAAAAAAGTCTCATGGCAATATCAGAAGAAAATAAGTTCATTGCCATTTCGTGTGATCTCAGTCTGCCATTTTCCATTGTTAGGTATGCCTATGTTCTTGAGTGTTTTTGACTAATGTTTTGAATATTTGTAACCATGTGATGGTAATAGTGGTGTCTAAGGCAAGTGGGGGATACTAGCAGTAGTGAGGGTCTGAAGAAGCATGCAACACTAATGTTGAAAAAGAAGTTGTAGAGTTTTTGAAGATGTTCCTAATATCCTGGCACTACCTCAGTCCCAATGATTCTTGACCGTTGGAAGCCTACTGTGATGTATTATTTTCTGTGCTGTATGCATAAACATTTGTTGTAAACGTGAGACACCCCTGAAACAGGCCCAATTGAGTCACATTTCAAGAAGCAGTGAACTACCTTCAAAAGTGTGACATACCTGAATTATTGTTTGCTGGCTTTTATTTTGAATAAACTGAATTAAATTAAAGAGTAGGCATTTAAAACATAAGTATTTGCAGGAGATTTTCAGTATACTCATTTAAATAAAAAGTGACATCCTACAACATAACACTAGGCCCTCAAGCAACCATGTAGCCTTTAAGTGTTTACTGAAAGAATTTGGTAATTTAATGCCACATAATTTGTAGTCCTGTATTTCAACCCCAGGCACTTCAAATTAATGAGGTTTTACTGCACTGTATTGACCTGAATATAAAATGACCCCACTTTACTCTTTTCAGTTTCCAGAAAAATATGTATGCAGAACGTGTTTAACTTTGTGCATGATATGATGAATCAGGGAAAAATTCTCATCTAATATTTGGGTGAATATTGTATATTAGTTGTCCACGGGCATGCCATGGAGGCATATACATGGAACAGAAGTGTAGCTGCACTCATTCTTAACCTCAGCACTACATGGATATGAGTAGTCAACTTCAACTTTGTACTGCAGCTGTTTTTCACTTGTGGGGGGGGGAGGAGATGAGGACTCCCATTACTCATTGAATAGAGGCTGGATGGGGCCTTGAGTAAGTCTTGATGTTTTGGAGGAGATAAAAATTTTATGCCCCAGCTGGGAATCTAACCACAGACTGTCCCAGCCCATAGTCTAGTCACTGTGCCAAGTGAGGTATACTGACTGCATATTAGGCGGCTGGTAACTGTAATTAGAGTGAGTGATGATACTACAGGCAGCTCTAGTTTTATGCCAGGGTTATGTTCCTGAAAAATTCTGCATAAATCAAGCACAAAATTCCCATTTAAAATGGTGCATTTTCTTGGGGTTAGGGGATAGACAGTCTTATTCTATGCAGTGCATAGCTGTACCGCTAGTGGACATACAGACCTGTACAGTATATATGTACTGCATATGCAGTATCTATGTGTGTGTGTGTGTGTGTATGTGTGTGTATATATATATATATATATATATATGTTTCTGTACAGTATGCGTACATTTGTGTACGGTATATTTATTAATTTTTAATTCAATAAAAATATAAGGGACTCATATCCACGGTTTTTGTATGGTTTATTCTGATAGGACTGTGGTAGTCTTGCTACATAAACACACACTCCCTTTTTCAGATTGCTGGCATTTATCATTATCCAAACACTTAGCAATTTCTTGAATTCCATCAGCATTATCATGAATTGTGCATGTGCTGCTATGAGCGAGTCTAACGCTACAACATGTGTCAACAAGTCATTCATCTTATTACATCTAATTTCTCTTCAGTATTGATTGTCTTTCGAGGATTTTTCACTTGCATTACACTAGGTGATGTAGATTTACATTTCTCAGTCATGTTGGTGAGAAAAGCCAACACTGCTCAAGTGTAAATGAGCCATGTGATTATATCAGCGACATAATCAGTCCATACACATGACTAATGGCGTGACATTGATGTCACTTCCCGCTAGCCTCCTGCAGAAGATAAGTGCGGCCATGGATCGTCTGTGCCAAATCACATTAAACTGAAAATTGCCATGTAATTTCAAGAAGTGGTGTAAATTTCAAGTCGTGTTACAGCAAAATCTCACAAAGAGAATTCGCATGAAATGAGATCTGCTTGTAATTTATAATAGTTGATGTGTCAGTCTCTCTAGCAATACAGAAATAATAGTTCTGTATATTATGTGCATAATTGTCAGTGAAATATTATTCTCTTATTTGTTTTCTTTTTTTCCAGATTACCAACTGCTCACACCTGCTTCAATGTTCTTCTATTGCCTGAATATGAAAGTAAAGAAAAGCTGAATGACAGGCTCATGAAAGCAATTAACTATTCAAAAGGGTTTGGAATGTTGTAGTGTGTGTCCAGCTCTGATCTTGTAATGTTTATTTTATTGCCACCTTCCTTCAAACCCACATTGCTCTCTTTGCCTGATGAAACTGCTTTGTTTATTTTTCTAAGTTCTTAAGTTTTGATACAAAGTGTAGAATGAAGAAATATACTGGAATAGTTAAATAATAACCTCACTATTTAACGGAATCCAAAGTAGAGGGATAAACGTTTTATGTGTTAATAAAGCCCTCTCCTCATGTTTATAAAAGTAAGGCTTGAAAAGTGTACAGTTTTGTCTGCTCATAGATAATTGTGTTAGTCAACATTACCCCTCTTCTTTGGTATCCTGCCATTCAGCGGACTGAACTGGTACTATATGCTTGTATATTTACAAGTCATAAGAATCTATTCAAGCTGTGCTCATTTGTAATGTATATATATATATCTGTTTGGTTTGAGTCTCAAATTCACTAGTACCCCTGAATTATGTGACAGACATCAGTGTTTAATTTTTTTATGTCCTTGGCAATACAGTGGGATTGTTCTGATGACAACTGGAGCAGAGATGTTGAGGCATAATTGCAGGATTCTGTGGTTGCATGCAAGGTGCAGCACTGCAGTTGAATTTGATGTGTAAAATAATGGTGGTAATTAAATTGAAGTTGACATATTGTGCAGTGACAGCTGTTTGTATGTAAGAAAAGTGTATTGTATAGTTCATTTTTTGTGAGTGTGACATCTTGTTAATAAACTATAAAACTAACAGTCTAGTTTCTAATTGTAAGACATAGTTAACGTATTGACCTCGGGAAATTCCTGCTGCTATTTGTTCCAAAATCTTTTGTCTTCCCATTTGTTATCCAAAAATGTAAAGATTATAATATACAGAACTATAATTTGGCTGCCATTTTATGTGGTTGTGAAGCTTGGTCTCTGTCATTGAGAGATGAACATAGTTTGAGGGTGTTTGAGAATAGGGAGCTGTGGAAGATATATGGGCCAGGGAGGAAGGTGAAAGGGGGGACTGGAGGTTATTGCATAAGGAGGAACTTACTGATTTGTACTCCTCATCAAATATTATTCAGTTTATCTAATCAATGAGATGGGCTGGGCATGTGGCATATGTGGGATTTTGGTGGGGAAACATTGAGGGTAAGAGACCACATGGGAGACCTAAGCATAGATGGAAAGATATATTAAAATGGATCTTAATAAATTTGTTTGGGCAGCACAGACTAGGTTGATCTGGCTCTTGTGTGTGTGGTAGTGACATTTTGTGTTCCATAAAATGAAGGGAATTTCTTGATCAGCTGAGCACCTGTTAGCTTCTCAAGAATGACTCTGCTCCATGGCATTAGTTAAGACATAGTTACTTAACTCTGGCCATGTTTTGGGTCTGAGACCAGGCCTTTTATGTGCATGTGAGGTGAAGAGGGGGCCAGTTGTTGCAGTTGTGTTGTATATGGGAGGCTTAGTAACGCATGCTAACAGTGTCCATGTTAACAAAATAATCTCATTTACCTGGACACTTTTCACATTGAACGTGATGTGCTTATGGCACTACAGGACTGCAGTGGAATGAATAAATTCTGACTTCCAAGTCATCTGGGATGTTACGTAAACTAGTGAATAGTTAACTGACGTGGTGAAGTGTAGTGCTACTGAAACATTGGTAATAATGAGTCAATCAGGTGTAGCTTGGCAGAAAACTTTGATCTTCATCAACACTACTGTGAGAACAACAAATCTCACAAATACTGAAACCTTAAGTTGTGTGTACAGATATGCTATGTAGAGAACTGCCATGCTCACAGTTTTTGCTGTACTAACATACAGAAACTACATTCCATGTCTGAGTTAGTGGACTTCACCAGATTGACTGCACATTCTGTTGGAAATGACCAGGGCCAAGAACACTTGCAGAACATATCTACGTCCTTTGAAATGTTCAGATTCATCTTCTCTATTCTAAATCAATCAAAGAAAGGAATACAGTACAGAAGGCATTGGCTGGGGAAGAGCAGAGAGTGTGTTTGTATGTATGTCTGTCTGTTGTCTCTGCCTATTGGAGGTCCTTGTACACCCAATGGGATGTATTTCCACTTCCCTTTCCATTCCTTGTAGATGGATCAGGAGAATTAGAAGCACAGTCTGGCCCTTCAGAGCATGAGAACTTCTCAGGTGCCTCACATACAATAGTGCTCATTTATAGATGGCACTTTATTTTGTTTTGTACAATCTAATACGCTATGGTCCACGGATACTGCTTCCTTCCAGTCTTGCCATTAACTCTCTCTCTGCTCCTCAAAGTCTTGAGTCCCCTCTGCACTTTGCCTCCTCACTTTCCAGGGTGACACCTACAACACCCTATAGTGATTGATCAGATAACAAAAGGGTTTTACTTTTCATTGGCTGACCAATTCAAAATTCTCAGAAGTTAAGCTTCAGTTCCTGTGGGAAAGAAATGCCCACAACATAACCAGAAGTAACATATTTGTTTACTGAAATAAAACCATAAATTTGTCAATACAAATGCCAAACTGAATTTCCAGGCATTGGTTCCTCGCAATTGGCTCTGAAGCTGCCATATCTAGAGGGACACGGGTAAAAGCGAGAGGGTTGAGGGACAGAAATGCTTTCTGACAGCAGTGGTCCAGCAGACACTACTAATGTTTGGCGACACTGTCTGTCTGTGTTGAGGTTATTGCCTAAATACAGTCGCCTGACTAGGTGACATGTAAATACAACTGCATACATGACAGTGCCAAAAAATAATGTTGTCTCTATTGCAATAATGCAAGCAATCAAATGGAATGAAGGGTTGGAAATTCCTTGCATGGCATCTCAAGATTGATTGCTCTGCAGAGTTTATTGGTCACTTAAATGGTGACAAGACTTGCTTCTCTGGCCTGGTACATAAGAAGAAGCAAAGCATTTCTCTGGCGTAAAAGCTACTCCATGTTTATAGCTGATTGTTTACAAAACGTTAAACTTTTGAATGGAAAAGAGAGAGCCTTTCATTAGCTTGGCAGTTTCAGTAGTTTGGTGGTATACAATATTAGCCAGATTTCAGTATTTGCCACTTGTGGCTGGGGTACAAAATAAGCACAAAAGGAGGTGAACTGCAATGAAAGTTGTGTGTGTGTTCATTTTCAGTGTGGAGATTACCCATATGTGTTAAAACTAACCAAATGGAACATGGGTCCTCATAAGATGCTAATGGTTCAACATCATGTCAAGAAATTCCATGTATTTTGTGGAGCCAAGGTTCATTACTGCATTCACAGCAGCCTTCCACTAGTTCCACTTGAATACTGCACATAACCTCCCATCCTGTTTCTTGTAAGATTCATTTCAATATTATCTTCCCATATATGTTTAGGTCTTCCATTTTATATCTGTCCAAGTTTAACGCAGTGACTTGATTGTGAGTTAGCGCTGCAACTTTATACTCGGGAGGTTGGAGGTTTATTGTCTGCCAGAACAATTTGGTTGTCTGTGTCTGATAGATTGTTCTTGTTTGTTGTTCCTCCTGCGCAATTATGTAGTGACAGGTTTTCTGTGTTTTCATCATTGCTACCAGCTAAGTGCTCAGCCATGAGTGCTGCCACATCCTTTCCAATTCATATGTTGCAATCATCCATTTGGCTTCATATAACAAATTCAACACAGAAAACAGTTCTCTACATAAAAGCCTGAGGTTTACAGTTCTGTCTTTATTTCGTCATTATGTAAAAATTAGAATTTCCAGTAGTTATAACTGTGACCACAGTGACCAGAATCAATGGCATATTAGCACCTTAGCCTTCCAATACTCTGACATAATCAATGCACAGGCAATGTACGTGTTAACTTAACACTGAGGTGCATTCACAAAACCATTGTTGCAGTGGAACAGCAATAAGTGTTAAACATTCCAAGTGTGTATTTGTAGCTTTAGTTATCCAGCATGCAAAGTGCATATGCCATGTTATATTGTCATCTATCTGGCTCTACCACAGTTTTCCACATTATCTCATAAATGGCACGACTTTTGGAAAAAGTTATGAAACAGAAAATTTGTGTTTTGATTTCCTCTACAACGTTTGTCTGAAACAATTATCGTCCCAAGAAGAACTGAGCAGGTATTATCATAAATGTACATAGGCCTTCATATAAAGTACCCGTTATTCTTGTCAGATTTTAATAAAATTAGAATTTTTTCGATAGATTTTTGAAAAGTAATCATATATCAAATTTCATGAAAAACCGCCAAGTGGAAGCCGAGTTGTTCCATGCGGCGGATGGACTGATGGACAGACAAACAAGACGAAGCTAATAGTCGCTTGTCGCAATTTTGCGAATGCGCCTAACAATGTGTCCCCGGTTGATTACTGGATGTGTCAATGTGTTGCACAACAGCGCGCATCCATCTGTGGCCCGCGTCTCCCACAACAACTTACTATTCATGCGCTGACAGGTGTTAGATAATCCCCCCGTAGAGCCTTGAATTTTCTCCGTATGACTACCTCCTCAAGAAAGTGCTGTTGCACCATAGGTTCAGGTCCGACGAAAACAAGTCCAGGTGGTGCGCTGGTTTCAGTAGCAGCGCAGGGGTTCTCTGTAGAAGGAATTCATTAGCCGGTGTGTTAATGGGATGCCCACGTTAATGCCTATGGAGACGAATTTTAGCATCCTCTTTCGCTCTGATAAAAATACCCCATTTGAGTTTCACGCCTAAGTATAATGATTGTTGAAGAAGTGAACGCAGGTCTGACACAGTGCATAATATCTCCTGAACAGTCCCAACAGCCAAAGTATATCATATTAAGTATAAGTAACCGTACACAGCTGAGTCCTTTTTGAGCAGTTAGTGGTAGTTCGTCTAGTCAAATGTACGGCGTAAGTGGGCTCAAGTGGCAATGTTTCAGACGTGTATTCGAGAGGCGTCTTGTTGTAACCTCAGCCGTGGAGATGACGTCTTTGTTGACTGAAATGTGTGTGGTTTTTTTCAGTCCTTCAAGGAAAGTTCTGCTCCCAAAAGGCCACGTCAGCTGTCTTCCCAGTCTTTTCCAATCGACGCACATGTTCAGTTACTGACAGCACTATAAAGTAAACCAAAACAAAGTACACGCAATCAGCCCATTTCCTCGCACGTAATCAGAGAACAGGCGGCCAAAAAATTAAGTGTCTAACGCAAAGTCATGAGGTTCATATGCGTCATTGCTGCATTCGACCTACTTTAATAGTAAGGTACTCTGCATTTTAAATATAGTCTAATTATGTGTTTCGTATTTCTCACGGTAAACAGCGATTATTTCCCTAAACAACCTAAACTGATTAGTGTTTACGTTGGAGGTGATTAAGTATAAATTGCACAGCTTAATACACGTATGTGCCCCGAACTTCGAACTTGAAAGTTTTAGAAGCGTGGTATTTTAGAAAGCAGCTTAAATCAGAGCGAATGAGTTGGCAATTTTGCTACACTGTCCTCCTTGTTCACAGTTGGTCTGGCCAGTCAGTAGAGAATCGATTTTGGTTCAGATTCCAGACTATTTAAAGCTGCAGGCGCCCTGTTTTACTGAAACAAGTTCTCCCTCTTCATGGCCACCCTTATTTTTTTTACCCACTAGTTAAAACCGCCAGGGTATGAAGCAAGAACTTGCTTGTATTCCACCCGTGTTCGATGTGCAGAGGGCAGGGTCGTACATCTGGAAGACCATGTCGACACGGAAGCCCGTTCGTCGTAATTGACTTGTCGTGTAAGCAGCTAATTCTGTTTTTTTAATATCGTGTCTTTCAGTGTGCTTTACAAGTAGTTTCATAATGACCATAATTCATATTTTGGTCGTCTGGGGTGCGACGCCGTGTGGTATTAATGGTAAGTTTCAACTATTCAAAGGACCATCAATCTTTACCCTCATCACTTCAGCCCTGAAAATCGTGGCAGCATATTCCTTTTGAACTTCAGAATTTACCTATAAGAGTTCATGGCTTCACAATTGAGGCTAACGTGAAGATACCGAAGTGAAAACCTGAGCTCATGTTTATGTATGCGTGATTTCAGGCTTCCGCCACGGAGTAGCTTTGAACTGCACTCTTATGAGTTATTACGCAGCGAGTAGTGATAATTTCTTACCGACGTTTCGGGAAAACCTATCGGTACATCCTCAGGCTTCAAGTTCTCCCTTGAAACCTGAGGATGGGACTGACAGGTTGGCTCGAAATGTCGGTAAGAAATTGCCACTACTAGCTGCATAATGACCGAGAAGAGCGCACTTATCACGCTTATGTGTATCTTATTCATGTTTTGCTGTACTAAAATCTCCATTCTATGAGTCAAGGTACTGAGGAAAACTAATACACCACCTCATACATATATTGACAAACATGAAGTCCTTATTTAGGCATGCAATGCAAATGTTTTTGTGGTGTTTAATGTGGGTGTTTATATTATCGGCGGTGTTTCCATTGTGTGCGGATTTATAGTGATTTGGCATTCGAGGCAAGTTATACTTTATACAATACACAAAACTTGATTTATTTATTTATTTGTTGATTTCTGCTTTAGGTGCATTTTTGAAACTGCATACTGGCCACATGTCCGTCTGTCCGTCAACATCGGCTCCGAAGCTACGTGGTAGTTCTGCATTGTATCGAATAATTTTAATTATATTTTAAATTTGTTTATTTTGGTTGTCAAATTACTTCAGGGCTAAAATATTTTACATGTTTCATGAACCCTATTGACATATAACAAAACTGTGCATAGGCCATTCTATTATTATGTGGTGTCATTTTGAATCTTCATTCACTTTGATTCATACTAAGAGCAATTTTTTTGAATGATATAAAGGAGGGTAAATTTATCGTTTGAGTCTATGTAATAAAAAACAACTTGATGCACTATTTATCCTCAGTTTATTTCGTCAATCAACCTCTACATATTTCGGGCATATTTGTAGCCCATCATCAGGAGGTATACTGTATATATGCAACAATTGGTACGTAATGTGCTTTTTAGTTGAGTGTCTGTTGGCCGGGCCAACAGACAGTCAACTAAAAAGCACATTACGTACCAATTGTTGTATATATACGGTATACCTCCTGATGATGGGCTACAAATATTCCCGAAACATGTAGAGGCTGATTGACGAAATAAACTGGGATAAATAATGCAGCAAGTTGGTTTTTGTTAAATAGCTATATCGAGATGCACGGTCAACAAAACATAAAATTTATCGTTTGAGTATTCTGGCGCCCTTTTGTGTGACTACATCTGTACGGTACATATTGTATGAGCATTAACTTGTAGCAACAAAAGTTGTATTCATTGTAATTAACTTAAGGGCACAATGCTATTTAACACTAAACGTGGAAGGTCATGAGAGTAATGTATAGGCAGTTTGGTTCTTACTTTGAATAGAACACAAATAGAATAATAAAGTTAATTCGACCAGTGACATCTGGGCAAGACGTAGTTGATTAATTGTGAGAACCAGTTGAAAGCAGTAGATACCCTTTATGTAAGATGTCTAATATTACGAAATGTGGCATATAGGAGTATCAAGGCCTTTTCAATTTTGGATGTTTTCAATACATATTTCGTCATAGATCGCCACTGGCATTTTAACAAGTAAAATAAAAGTTTATAGGCGAAGTCCCTGTGCACGCCAAGAAGTGATATTGGGGAGTGGATGTGTAGCTCCACACGTTCTTAACCTCAACATTAGACAAAGATGAATTGTCAGTATCACGCCTCATCCACTTTATCTCCTGGGAAAAAACCTCTGGTGCCCATCGAATAGGAGGCTGAGGGCGGTCTAGTGTCGGTCTGGTCCCTTTGAAGAAGCGAGAAATATTTTATTTCTGCTGGGAATGTAGCCACGATTTCTCGGTCGTACAACCCACACCCTAGCCACTACACCGACTGCGGTAGACAGACTCCCAAATGAAAATTTTAGATATATTAAATAGAAAATTTATTCCTTGTACTGCCATTAAACTGCGATTTTATAAACTCCACCCGTATAGAAAAAATTCCTATAGCTATTCGCCAAAGATATCCTTTCTCAAATGGTTGTCGCCCTGCCGTCCACTATTTGCGGCGTTTTCTCAGTTTAAAACGCACCGCCTATGACCAAAATCAAGCGGATGTGTGGGCCACTGCTTAAGTGCAACTTGCTTTTGAAATATCGCCCCTGGCTCCACACGAAGACATTTGACCCGTAGCCTTGTCCTACTCTGTACCGTTGTTGCTGTTAAGGTCCCTTCATTCCGGACCATGCCATATAATATTTGACCGAAATTCGATTAAACGGATGGCTTCTGAAAATTTTTAATACAAGTGGAATTGCCTCAGTTCGCACTTACCAGACGAGGTTTTCATTTTGTGTTTTATTTTCCGATGCTCTCAGTAATTCAGAACGTAGGCTGTCGCGTGGTAGATGATTGTGAGGATTTGAAGGCTGCAGTCATCGCCTGATTTTGGTACAATTGTGCAATTTTCTTGGAATAATTAAAGAACCCCCCAACGTAATTTCAGTAAGTATATCCATTCATCCGGCAGAGGCTCAGACCAGGCATTTCCCAAATATGTATAATTGTAGGGAAATTAAGACATTTAAGTTTTCTTTTCGTATTTATAACAAAGGTTTTCTTTTGTAGTAGGTGGAAGGGCTTTATACAAAGGTATGATCTGTTTTCTTCAGTCAGTTGCTGGCAGCCTGCACTGCTTCGTCACGGTGCTGAAATGACCATTGCTTCACACCGTTCGATGTTGAAGTTAGAGTATGTCAGTCATTGTTACTGCCATCTTGAATACTGTCTCTTGTCCAAGTTCCTTTAAAGAACAATATTTTGATATCTCATTCTCTTTCCTTTTTCAGGTGACTATTATCCGACACTCTACCACGCATCTTCGACACTGATACTGAAGCACACACACAGCTTTAGTTTGCCACTACGCCGTAATTCCACATTCCAGAGAACACAGACGTGAAAATTGCTGGTAAGGAGACGGAAATTATATTGATCTGCATGGAGGCCAGGTGATGTAAAAAAATATGTCGTACTGACAGAAGAAATTATGCAGTTTACGCATAGCGTATTTTTTCTAACACGTTCGCTCCCTTTCATGTAATTATTTATAAAATCTCAAGACTTAGGAAAAGACAGTTTAGTGGGTATAAAACAGGAGAACCATTTTTCTCTGCGAGTTTTTATCATTTCTTGCTCTTAGAGTTATTTAGTAAGTTACAGCAATGTCGACGTGCGGAAATTGTTCGTTATAGCTGTCCGCTTTTAACCATAATTGGAGCGGATGAAAACGGTTAAGGTAAATTCCAAACTATCAAATTTCATGAACGTCAAATCAGCGGTTATAGAGCAGTTCGTGCTTAGAAACGCGCGGAAGGAAAGAGCGACTTTAATGGGGATGGCATAAGCCAAATAACTGTTGCCTTCTAAGAAAATATAATCTCGAATTTCCATCACAGGTAGGTGTTACCATTTCAGTAGACAGACCCAAAGGTTTTGAGATATTCTGTATTTTAAAGACTTCTGAATTAAATTTCAGTTATATATTATTCGTCGTTATAACGCAGTTTGTCGTGTCATTTGTATGAATATAATTTCTAAAGGTACCTTCCTGCTGAAACCGTGACCAATAAGAATGACAATACGAATTGTGAGTCACTACAACTGAACGGTGGTGTGAAGAATTGAAGATAATATATAGGTTAGAAACCTGACGTTAGAAAGCATGGAAGGGAGGAAAGAAAATGGAAGAAAATGGTGCCTGTCTTTTACATTGGAATAACAGAGAAATAAGTTCTTAAACTTTCTATCTTTAGATGCCACTAGTACCACGTCGCGTGAGTCTGAATAATAGCGCTCCCATTACTTTCAGTAACTTTAGAATGATGGACTTATTTTTTTTTTTTCCACGCTATGTTTTGGACTTTAAGCGATTACCTACATTTCCATCTCAACTATAGTAATTTCCTTGACGTCTTCACATTCTCTATCCTATCTCGTTTGTACCTCTTACCATTACAGAATAATTTGATATATACGAGTATTAAGGTAAAACTATCCCTATTCAGGATCTTAGGGCTCCAAGAATTTGAGGCTCCCAGGATTTCTAGAAAATCTACACATGAAGGTGGCATGGTTGTCAGGCCTACGCACTGGCCGCCTTTACCTCCCAAGAGATAAACCTCATACGCATTTCTTTTAGAGTCTAAGCCCAATCCAGGGCGAAAGTGTGGCCGGAAGAATTAAGGAAATGGAAAATCCCAACGATTTGGTATATACGTGGTACATACGTGACGTATTGCCGACTGTAATCTCCCAGCAGTGTTGTTGCTTTGGAAAAATTCAAATTATATTGCATCGCGTGTTAAAATCTTCAGTAAAGGCTTAATTAATCCATTTAAACTGACGTCATCGAAGACGTGCCACACTAAGCCAAGTAGAAAATCTGATATTTGTGACACCTCGTACGGGACAGACGAGAATTTCAGATTTTTGGCTAGAAAGCTTGAACAGGCTGCTTAGGAGTTCTAGAAGGCGAGTTTAAAATGGGTCTTGAATAAAGTTAGGCTTGGAGTAGTGTCCGGGCTGCAGTCTGGATACTACTCCAAACCTAACCGCACCTAACCTCCAACATACAGCAAACCAAGAACGAAACGACCAACGTGGTAATCAACATCATAGTCACGATCTCCTGATGATGGGCATAGTAGTGCCCGAAACATGTTGAGCCTATAAGAAGTACAATAAAATAATAAGTGGTATCTATTTGGTTTTTTATTCTTCAGTTATCACAATGATGCACGGTCCAATAAACATCAGATTCTGTGTAATCACTGTTCACAGATTTTGTACCGTAGAACGAAATATTTAACAGTGGAAAATTTGTGGTGACGAGATAAGTTAACATCCGGCAAGATTAATGAAACATGTAATGACACAGTGGCACTGAAATTAGTTGGGGGATCTTTGTGAATAAGTAAATAAATGCCTCAATCAGTTTATTACGGACGTGACATGTAATGTAGAAAAAGAAAACTGACTTCAAAGAATTATTCGTAATTACTTAATTTCGTGACGTCATGCAATTTCGCTTCGCGTCTCGCTGTGAATTTTAAAGTAAAAAATAAAAACACCACAAGCCTGGAAAATAAAATCTTCGCAGAACTAACCGCTTCAGCAGAGCAGGAGACTTAGTTTTGACTGCCACACCGAATGCCTTGTAGTATCACCTCTGATCTAAGCCTAATTGTAAGGAATTTATTATTTATCCAACTGAATTTAGTACTCAATTCTCGTCGGGCCTCTGCACGTTATATTCATCTTGTAATACTGGGAAATAGTTGCACCAAACACGAGTACAGGTCTGATGATGGCACACATAGCAGGACAAAACATGTGACCAGTGAGGCAAAATAAACACCTGTCTAATCAGTTGCATTTTATTGTAGTGATTAAGGATGGACGAACACGCTACATTTTAAATTCTGCTTAAATCCTGAGAGTCGTTACGGTGGTAAATGTATGCCCTGCCTTTTATGAAAGCTGAAATTTCATTTCTGTTATAAACCACACTTAATCCATAGACACAATATTGGCGTATTTTACGAGTAATTACGCCTAACATGCATACTACACGTAAGGGTCCCCTTACATTTTAGTTCACTGTATATTCCTTTACATGATTTTTGTATTGACATGCCTGATAATGGCTTCAGAAAGGACCAAAACGTATAGCATACATCGGAGTAAGCGTAGTTTATTTAGTAATTAACACAACAGGATGGCTTCTACAAATGTTGATTTCTGTTTTCACAGAGCCCATCTATATAAATTATACTAGACCTAGTTTTAGTTTACTATGGGGCACGCAGTGGCGTGGTGGTTGAGGCACCGCGTTACAAGTCGGAAGGTCGCGCGTTCGATTCCCGATGGTGTCATTGGAATTTTTCATTGACATAATCCTTCCGGCCGCACTATGGTCCTGGGTTTGACCGAGCCTCTAAAAGAAATGAATACTAGGGATATTTTCTGAGCGGGTAAACGCGGCCAGTGCATAGGGCTGAAAACCTTACAACCTTCATGTGCCGATTTTCTTTAAATATGGGAGCCTCAACCTTCTGGAATCCTCAAGGCCTGTCCAGGCCCGTAAAGGGATTGCTTTACCTGTTTTTATTAGTTTACTATCGTGCTCTAAAAGAGTAAACGCTGTCATTTTCAGCGCTGCAACGAAAAAGCAAAAAAATATTGTTTGCATATACACTGTTCACAAGTTTACTTGAAGCAAAATTTGCAGCCATTACGAGTACTTCCTTTATTCCCCGTATCCTATCAACGGCGCAGGCTGCACTCGAGTATGGAGTGTTCTGCGGCGATAAAGTATTCTGCATCACACGACGGGGAATTTTATTCTTTAGACTAAAATTATGCATGTAAGAGAAATTTTTATTCTCTCGGATGATGAACTGACGTACATTGTGAACTGTATATGTGGATAGTTAATGTTAGCTTCACATGAGGGTTTATTATTTATGTATGCATCATAAAAGACGATTTTATTTTTGACATTGTCATTAACTGACAGGATTATGGTGAATAACCAAGTGGAGACTACATGGAAGGAATTGATCCTGGCCTAATTTTATGTATTATTCCAATTTCTGCTTGGATGGACGGAGTAAACCAATAAAAAAACCACAAGTTTCTTGTTGTTTAATTCAAGATTTTCAATCTAGAACTTCTGAAAGTGAAACGTGTTTGATGTTTGTTGGACCGTATATCATTGTGACAACTGAAGAATAAAAACCAACTAGATGCCACTTATTATCTTATTTTACTTCCTATAGGCTCAGCATGTTTCGGGTACTACTATGCCCATCATTAGGAGCTCGCGACTATAATGTCGATTACCACATTGGTCGTTATGTTCTTGGTTTGTTGTAGGTTGGAGGTTAGGTGCGGTTAGGCCTAACCGCACCTAACCTCCAACCTA
>Ga0123355_10004239_pt1 | contig 20840 bp, 23 predicted proteins | sample TergutEmb28metaG_3_FD_89872 | JGI IMG/M metagenome (GOLD analysis project Ga0123355, IMG submission 89872) | Embiratermes neotenicus P1 segment gut microbial communities from Petit-Saut dam, French Guiana - Emb289 P1 | ecosystem: Host-associated > Arthropoda: Insects > Digestive system > Gut ...
AGGTTGGTCACCTGAGCTTGCTACCGTTCCCGCCTAAATATTTCTTGTATTAGATTATGCCCGCCTTATATTTAGGCAGGTCTCTTTGCTTTGCTTATCGTTAATATTGTTTTCATAACAAATCCCCGGGAATGCCTATAGATTCCCGGGGATTTTTCTATATATTCGGGGGCGTGAGGACACAACGCCCCTGATATCAAAACATCACTTTCGCATATTCCGCCTCTTTGTTGCGGAATTCAACTAACACATCCGGGTAGCCTATCAGCTCCGCCACCATTTCTCGCGGAATTATTGCGAACAGGTTACCGCAATCAGTCACGTACGGGTCAATTCCCGCAAGTGCGGGCGGAATATCGCCGTCTATGAATACGATTGCGTAGAATCCTGCGTAGGCTTCGCCATAGTAGAATTCGTTAAGCAGATTCGCCTCTGCGTTGTCTTCGTCAGAAAATCCTGCGCCAGCCCTGGGTTCGTCGGCGTCATCAGCCATCAGTGCCGGTGGAGCCGCTGCGGTCTGCGGGGCGGCCCAATCGGCCGTTTCTTCCAGCTCCGGGGCAACGCTCCCCGGTGCTGTATCTGGGAGCGCCATTGAAAACTCCGCCGACTGCACATATGCTGTCTCGTTATCCGGCATTATCAACAGCGCGCTGTCGGAACGCAATACAAAAAAAAGCAGAATTCCCGCCGCCAGCGGAACCAGCGCGGCCGCTGCGCGCGGTAACGTAAACCGCCTGGTTTTCGGATTAACAACCGCCGGTTTGGTGATTTCCGCCATCACGCGGCGGCGGATTGACTCCGGCGCAGGCGCTGCCATGTCTTCCACCATTTTGGATATACCGCTGTAGGCGCGTAAAAGCCCGCAACAATCCGGGCATGATTCAATATGCCGCTCCACAATAAGCCGGTCTTCCTCATCCAGCTCGTTATCTATATAAGCGCTTATAAGTTCATAATATTCCGCGCAACTCTTCACTGTGTCACCTTCCTTAGCAACGCGGGGGATTTTGCCCAACGCACCCCCGTGTGCTTCATCTCTTAATTGTTCTGACGATATCCCGACGGAAAAGTTCCTTTCGCCGACAGGTATTTTACAAGATTTTGCCGCGCCCGTGCCAACCTGGACTTTACCGTACCCTCACTCACGTGCAGGGATTCGGCGATTTCGGCATAGCTCAGGCCCGCGACTTCGCGCATGGTGAACACTGCTCGGTGATCCGGCGACAGCGCCTCGATACAGCCGTCTATGTTCCGGCGCAGCTCTTCGCGCAGGGCGTGATCTTCCGGCAGTTCATCCATGCTCGGCAACTCAAGCGGCGTGTCGTCATCGTCCGGATATGTAAGCGGGATTGTTTTGGCGGACCGTGCGCGGTGTCTTATAAAATCTATCGCCAGATTATACGTCATCCTGTAAATCCAAACGGAAAACTTGCTTTCCCCGCGGAAGTTCATCAGCCCGCGGTACACCTTTATAAACACCTCTTGCGTGATGTCTTGGGCGTCTTCAATGTTCCCGGTCATTTTCATGGCCAGATTGTAGACGATTTTTTCGTTCGCTATGACAAGTTCTTCAAACGCCTGAGTGTCTCCCTGCAGAACTTTTTCTATTATCTTTTGTTCTTCGGTCATAGCTCTCGCCTTATCCCTTCCGTTATTTTTTGCAGGTCGTCCAAGGTCACAGCTTTCATAATCTGCTCTTTAAAATATCCGGCGTGCGGCACACCTCGCAGATACCACGCATAGTGTTTCCGTGCCTCCAGACAGGCTATTTTTTCGCCTTTGAGTTCTGCCGCCAGCCGGAACTGGCGCATTGCCGTTTCAGCTCTCTCCGATACTTTCGGCGCGTGGCGCACATCTTCTCCGTTGCGCATTTCATTGATCTGCGCGAACAACCACGGATTGCCGAATGCGCCTCTGCCGATCATCGCGGCATCTGCTCCTGTGTATGTGAACATCCGTTTCGCATCCTCGGCGGTGAATACGTCTCCGTTTGCCATCACCGGGACGGATACGGCTTTTTTGACTTCTCTTATAATATCCCAATCGGCGCGGCCCTCATACATCTGCGTCCTTGTGCGTCCGTGGACGGCAATTGCCGACACGCCGGAGGCTTCCGCCATCCGCGCGAACTCGACGGCATTGACGTTGCCTTTATCCCAGCCTTTGCGGAACTTTACCGTCACAGGCGCGCGATCGCCGACGCTTTTGACCACGGCTTCGATCACGCGGGCAGCTTTGTCGGGGTCGCGCATAAGCGCACTGCCATCACCGTTTTTGACAATCTTGTTAACAGGACAGCCCATGTTGATATCGACTATATCGGCCCCCGATATTTCCAGCGCAAGCCCCGCGGCCTCCCCCATACATTCGGGATCAGAGCCGAATATCTGCACCGCCACGGGATGATCCCCCACCGTGACGCCCAAAAGCGTCCGCGTTTTGCTGTCTTGATACACCAAGGCTTTGGAACTGACCATTTCGGTGTAAGTCAGCCCCACCCCAAATTCACGGCAAATCGCGCGGAACGCCACGTCCGAGACACCAGCCATAGGCGCCAGCGCCGTCGGTGAAGGGATATCTATGTTGCCGATTTTCATGCGTCACCTCTAATCATGGGGGTGTTGTGTTGTAGGGGCGCGCATTGCGCGTCCGTGGATACTGTGGCAGATTTGCGGACGGCCAATGGCCGCCCCTACAACCACCCCGCCCCTGTGGGGCACCCCTCCAAGGGAAGGGAATTTTTGGTACATCCCTCGTTCCATTCCCCACCTTGGAGGGGTGACGGCGCAGCCGACGGGGTGGTCTCCCATCCCCCTTCGCGCACGAAGGGGGATGGGAGATGGCCCCGTCCTAACACTCAACTACCCAACCACACCATAAGCACCCCAATATCCGCCGGCGACACGCCCGATACCCGCGATGCCTGGCCCAGATTCGCCGGGCGGACGGCATTTAGTTTTTCCCGCGCTTCTAATCGCAATCCATTCAGCGTGGAATAATCCAAATCCTGCGGCAGCGGGTGATTCTCCATTTTTTCAAAATCGCGCAAATGCCGCTCCTGCCTGTCTATATATCCCTCGTACCGGATTGATATCTCCACCTGCTCTGTGATCTCCGGGTCAAGCGCTGGCCTGGATTTATCGTACGGAGCCAACATGTCATATCCCAACTTCGGGCGTCGCAGCAGACTTGCCAGGCTCGCGCCGGATTTCAATCCCGGCTCCCCGGCCGATTCCAACAGCGCGTTCAACTCCTCTGACGGCGGGACATATGTAGATTTCAGGCGGGCAATCTCGCGATCGACCGCCGCGTATTTCTCCAGCACGCGCTGATAGCGTTCTTCCGAAATCAGCCCGATTCTGCGGCCGAACGCGGACATTCTGATATCCGCATTGTCCTGCCGATGCAGCAAACGATACTCCGAGCGGGACGTCATAATCCTGTATGGCTCGTTCGTGCCCTTTGTGACTAGATCATCAATCAGCGCACCGATGTATCCGTCGGATCGGCGGATAATCAGCGGCTCCTCGCCCCGCAGTTTCAACGCGGCGTTCACACCGGCGACAAAGCCTTGAACCGCCGCTTCTTCATATCCGGATGAACCGCAGAACTGTCCCGCGCCGTATAAACCTTGTATCTTCTTGCACTCCAGCGTTGCGGTGAGTTCCAACGGATCCACGCAATCGTACTCTATAGCGTATGCCGGGCGCATTATTTCAGCTTGTTCCATGCCCCGGATTGTCCGCAGCATTTGCACCTGAATCTCTTCCGGCAGAGACGACGAAAAGCCTTGCAAATACAGCTCTTCTGTGTCCAATCCCGTTGGCTCCAAAAACAGCTGATGTCGGTCTTTCCCGGCGAATCGGACGACTTTGTCTTCAAACGACGGGCAGTACCGCGTGCCGGTGCCTTCAATCACACCACTGTACATCGGGGAACGATGCAGGTTGGCCCTCACAACATCATGCGTTTGCTCGTTGGAATACGTGAGCCAGCAGACAGCGTCGCCAAGTGATGGTTTTTGAAGAGGCTCAAACGAGAATGTTTTCGGGGGCTTATCGCCGTGTTGGATTTCCAGTTTCGTTAAATCCACGGTTCTGGCGTTGATTCGCGGCGGTGTGCCGGTTTTGAATCGGCGTAGGTTTAGCCCGAGGTCTCGCAAGCGTTCTGTCAGGATTTCGGCGGCGAACATCCCGTCGGGGCCGCCGTCTTGCACCGCTTCACCCACTATTGTGCGGGCGTTCAGGTATGTCCCGGCGCAGATTATGACGGTTTTTGTGTGAAATATCGCGCCGGTGCGGGTTTTGACATATGATACCGCACCGTTTTCAACGCCGATGTCTATTATCTCCGCCTGGCGGAGTGATAACCGGGACTCACGCTCCAGCGTGTGTTTCATCAATTTCTGGTACTCGCGCCGGTCGATTTGCGCCCTTGGTGAATGCACGGCGGGGCCTTTGCCTCTGTTTAACATACGGAACTGGATCGCGCAGAAGTCGGCCGCTTTGCCCATTTCACCGCCGAGTGCGTCGAGTTCTCGCACCAGGTGACCCTTCCCCGTCCCGCCGATTGACGGATTACACGGCATGTTTCCGACGGCGTCAAGGTTAATTGTAAAGCAGATGGTGCGCATACCAAGTCGTGCCGAAGCCAACGCGGCCTCGATTCCGGCGTGCCCAGCACCAATGACGGCTATATCGAATTGTCCGGCGTTGTAATCCAATATGGTGGTGTCCTCTTTCTTCGGGTTTTGTTGTTTATTATAGCATGGGCGATGGAGGTATTGCAAAGGGTATGTGGGGTGCATCCCCCTTCCCCCTTCGTGCGCGAAGGGGGCTTGAGACGAAAGACGATGGTTTGGACGGGGTTGCGGCAGGGCACCGGGGACGGCGTCCTCTATATGGGCCGTTTGGATTGAACATGCGCGGGAACCCCAACAACCCCGTAGGGATGGTCGCCCTCGACCGTCCACGGACGACCGGGGCGGTCGTCCCTACAGCGCAATCTCCCTACGCCAACGTCAAACTAAACACAAACTTCGTAACTCCATCTTTACTGCTGACGAATATATCCTCGTTGTGGTTATCCAGAATACTCTTGCAAATATACAGCCCCAATCCGACTCCGTCGCGGTCGGCGCTACGGGATTTGTCTGTTTTGTGGAACCTTGTAAATATATGCGTCAACTCATCTTTCGGGATCGTCTCACCTTGATTCTCCACAGATACGAACGCCTTTCCCCCTTGCTTCCACAGCTCCAGAACAATCTCGCCGCCGGGACGGGAGAATTTTATCGCGTTGTCGATAAGATTATACACCACCTGCGTTATCGAGTCGCGGTCGCCGCGTGTAATAATCGGCGCTTCCGGCAGATTCGCCGCAACGTCAAGGCCTTTTTCTTCGATCTTTCCGCTCAGACTCAACAATGCTAGGCGCGCTACTTCGGCTATATCGAAGCTTTTCTTCAAAATCTCGTCCGCCGCTTGCAGTTTTGACAGCTCCAGCATACTGTTGACAAGGCGGGAAAGTCTGCGCGTTTCCGATGAAATCACGCCCAGGTACTTGCCGCTGTCTTCAATCGTCCCGTCCAGAATGCCGTCAGCGAATCCTGATATCACTGTCATCGGCGTTCTCAATTCATGCGATACGTTGGCCACAAATTCCCGGCGCAATCTCTCTTGACTCTCCACTGACTCCGCCATCGCGTTGAATGCGGCCGTTAATTCTCCGATTTCGTCCTGACGGCCTAAATCTTTGACCCTCGTTGAGAAATCACCGCGTGCGAACCGCCCAGCGGCAGCCGCCATCTCGTTTATCGGCTCGGCCAGCTTTTTGGTGAATGCGAACGTGATTATCGCCGCAAATGCCATTACGCCGAGCGAGATTAGCAAAAACATGCCGGAGAAATCCAGCCAATCGGCGCGGAATTCCTCTATGTCGCGGGATAAGAACAGGTATCCGAACGCTTCCTGCTCCCCGCCGGTAACACGTATCAGCGGCGCGCCGATAACCTGCCGGGGTCTGCTATATAATCCGCCCAGCGTTGTGAACCGGGCGGCATACCTCACCCGTGGGATCTCATCCGGGGATATCCTTATCCCCAAATGCGCAAACCGCCTGTCAGAGCATGAGCGGATAACACCGTCCCGGCAAGTCAACAAAAGCTCAAACCCCGACACGCCGGAAACCATTGTCAGCCACATGCCGATATCCAGTCCCCCGAGGTCGAAGTCTTCGTCCAAGCTCCGCGCTCCGATATAACGCGCCGCTTCGTTAATCGCCCGTCCCATAGCCACGCGGTTTTCATTGAGGGCACGGCGATAATTCCACGTCAAAGCCAGCCCGCCCAGCATGATAAAGCTGGCAAGCACGATCAATGAGGTGGATATGAAGTTTTTGAAATATAGACTTTGTTTCATATGTTATTGTGCAGGTACGGTATTTGTAGGGGATTTTTGCCCATATAATCCTTTGGGTTTAATGTACAACCGTTCCGTAGATGCGGTTGGGACGGTCTTCCCCAACATGGTTATTTCTGGTGTTTTGCAACGGTTACTTCAATGGTTCCATCATATCCATCAGCAACTCAATCGCTTTCACGGCACAGGATATCGCCCTGTCATTCCCGTGATACTCCGTCTGTTCAAGGCCCAATTTGTGCCGTTCGGGATTCCACACCGCCGTCAGCACAACGCCGACTCTGGCATTTCTGCACAGTCCGACGGAAAACAGCGCGGCGGCCTCCATCTCAGACGCCAGGCATCCGGCGCGGACATACGATGACCATCGATCTTTCAGCGCAGGGGCAATCGGCATACTGTCAGGCTCTGTCTGGCCGTAAAAAGAGTCTTTACTGTGGACAACGCCGACATGGTACGTTAATCCAAGCTGCCTTGCTGCCGATTCCAGCGCCGATGTCACCGTGAAGCTTGCCGCCGCCGGATACCCGGGCGGCAGATATTCCCCGCTTGTGCCCTCGGCACGTATTGCCGACGACGCAATGACGATATTCCCCGGCATGACATCCGACTGCATTCCGCCGCATGTGCCGACACGGATAAACGTCCGTACGCCGCATTTATACAATTCCTCCAGCGCGATAGCGGCCGACGGTCCGCCAATCCCGGTGGATGTGACGTACACGCTTTTCCCGGCTATCGTGCCTCTGTAAGTCTTGTACTCCCGCTTCTCCGTCACAAACTCCGGATTCTCCAAATACCCGGCAATTTCCTCCACCCTGCCTGGGTCACCCGGCAATATCGCGTATTCGCAATCTCCGGGGGAGAGCGCGATATGATACTGCCTGTTGTCATCGGAACCAAGCGCCATCTGCTGCGTCATAGCTAATCCTCCCAAGTTTTCCAAACATCCGGGCAGTAGCCGACTGTTGCTTTCTTTCCGTTGCGTACAATCGGCGTCTTGAAAAACGCCGGATTTTCCAACAGCTTCTCTTCCCTGTCCGCATCGTGGGCAAGATAAGTCAGAATCTCCGCGCCGGGGGCATTGTCGTCTATCAGGGCGGATAATCCCACCGCTTGCTTGATATTGTTGAACTCCCCGCGGCTGAGACCCTTGTCCAGGATATCAACACGCTGGAATTTGACCCCGCGCTCTTTAAAATGCCGCTCTGCTTTCTTCGTGTCAAAGCATTTGGATTTCCCGAAAATCTGTATGTTCATATTTATCCCCATGTTTTTGGACGTCCCCCTGTAGGGGCGGATATGGAATCCGCCCCTACAGGTCTGCTATATCTCCGAAATGACCGGCAGAATCATTGGATTCCGCTTTGTTTTCTTATAGAGGTAATCCGACAGGTCGCTTTTTATTGCGCCTTTTAACGCCGCCCAGTCAGTGATGTTTTCGCGTCCACAACGTTCCAACGTTGCGGTAACCATGTTTTTCAACTCACGCATCAGCTCTTCCGACTCTTTAACGTAAATGAATCCGCGTGTGATTATATCCGGCCCCGCGACAAGGCTTCCGTCCTCGGCGGACAGATTCACGATTACAACCAGCATTCCGTCTTTCGCCAAATGCTTACGGTCACGCAGGACGACAGAGCCGACGTCACCGACTCCGGTACCATCGACAAGCACCCGCCCCGATGGGACGGAGCCGTTTTTGCTGATTGCCCTATTGGAAAGCTCCACAACCTGGCCTATGTCAGCTATCACAACATTTTTCTGTGCCAGTCCCATCTGTTTTGCGAGCTTTGCGTGCATGTTCAAATGCCGTTGCTCACCGTGAACCGGCATGAAGAATTTCGGTTTGACAAGCGCAAAGATCATCTTCAGCTCTTCCTGATACGCGTGGCCTGAGACGTGCAGATCGGTTATCTTGTCGTATATAACCTCCGCACCGCGCCTGAACAGCTCATCAATCACGCGCGAAACCGTCTTCTCGTTCCCCGGCACAGCGGAGGCTGAGATGATTACCCTGTCACCAGCCTTTATCTCAACCTGCCGGTGGCCGGAGAATGCCATACGGTGCAACGCGCTCATCGGCTCACCTTGGGAACCTGTAGTTACAATAACAATCTGGTCAGCGGGCAGGTTTTTTATCTGGTTAACTTCGACCAGTACGCCGTCCGGAATATTCACGCAGCCCAGCTCGGTAGATACTCTCACCGCGTTTTCCATGCTGCGCCCAGTTATTGCAACTTTCCTGCCGTATTTCACGGCACAGTCTATAACTTGCTGTACTCTGTGTACATTCGACGCAAACGTTGTGACAAGAATCCGCTGTGTACAGCCCCGGAAAAGTTCATCCAATCGTACACCGACATGGCTTTCTGACATAGAGTAGCCCTGTTTTTCGATATTGGTCGAATCCGACAGCAACGCCAGGACGCCCCTTTTGCCGAGCTCTCCGATCCGAGCTAAGTCGATCATGCCGCCGGAAATCGGCGTTGTGTCGATTTTAAAGTCACCTGTGTGGATAATCATGCCAACAGGCGTTTTGACAGCCAGCGATACCGCGTCGGGAATACTGTGGTTCGTGTGAATAAGCTCCACCTTAAAGCATCCGAGCTTGAACGATTCCCCGGCCTTTTTTACATTCAGCTCCACTTTTTCAGCTAAGCCGTGTTCATGCAGTTTGATTTTTACAAGCCCCGCAGTCAAGGGCGTCGCATATATCGGCGCATTAATGTCGCGCATAAGATACGGCAGCGCACCTATGTGATCCTCATGCCCGTGCGTCAGTACAATTCCACGGATTCTTTCCTTGAATTTCACAAGATACGTAAAATCCGGAATAACTATATCCACGCCGTACATTTCGTCGTCAGGAAATCCAAGTCCGCAGTCTATAACCAGGATATCCGCACCGTATTCGTACACAGTGAGATTCTTGCCGACCTCATTCAAGCCGCCAAGTGATATGATTTTCAATTTTTCCGCCATAGTAAAGAATAAAACTCCTTGTTAATTTAATTGCGTTATGTAGATATCTAGGGTTTGCCAAAACGAGGCTCAGGGGGATTTTTCTGAAAGGCCCTGTATCGCCCTTTACAATGCCCTGACCTGTCTTGTGCGTGTATTCTAAAGTACCGTAGTACATAAAGCCCTTTTAAAGCTGTAATTTAAGTATATCCTTAATTATATAATATTAATTCTAAAATTGCAAATTTTTTTATGGGGAGGTACCCACCTCTGTTGTAGGGGACGATGGCAATCGTCCCGATAAACGGGGAAGAATGTCAAATGCCTCAGGCGGATTGCCATCCGCCCCTACAATTCCAGCCGACCCTCAAGCGCACGCATCAGCGTCACACCATCGGCGAATTCCAGACTCGAACCTACCGGGATTCCGTACGCCAGACGTGTGACTTTTACGCCGAAGGGTTTTACCAATCTTCCCAGATACCGCGCCGTTGTCTCACCCTCGGTGTCAGGATTTGTGGCCATGATGACTTCTTTTATGTCCCCGTCCGACACGCGGGCGATGAGTTCTTTTATCGTCAGATCGTCCGGGCCTATGTTGCTTATCGGCGATATCACACCATGCAAAACATGGTATAGCCCATGATATTCGTGCGCCCGCTCAATTGCCAAGAGTCCTTTGGGATCCGCCACAACGCAGATCACGCCGGAGTCCCGCCGCGGATTGCCGCAGATGGAACAGATTTCGGAATCCGTCAGATTACAGCAGACGGAACAGAATCGCAAGAGCCGCCGGGCTTCCGTTATCGCAAGCGCAAACGATTCCGCCTCGCCTTCCGGTAGTGACATCACAAAAAAAGCCAGCCTCTGCGCTGTTTTGTGGCCGATTCCGGGCAGGGACGCGAATTTGTCGATTAAGTTGTCTAACGCTGATGGAAAAAAGTCCATTATGGCCTCCTAGGTGTTTTCTGAAAGTAAAAACACTGATGAAATATCAACTATAAAATGCAGAAACATTGCCGGGATTAAACTGCCTGTAACCAAAAACAAGCCGCCGAACAGCGCGCCGACTGCCGCACTTCTTATCATGCCTCGAATCCCCTGATAAGTGTGTGCAACTCCGAATATGACAGATACAGGCACCAACGCTAGCAACATCGGCATGTTCGGGAATACTGCCTGCAAAAGAAAAAGCAGAAATCCACGGAATACAATTTCCTCGCCAACGCCGGCAGTCAGGGATACAAAAAACCAATATTTTCTTTCCTTTTTACTATGAGGCAGTAGATTATTTACAGCCCCATTCGGGTGTTTTTTCGCAAGCTCCTCTTTTTGTGCTTCCCTGTATTTCGGCTTTACCAAAAAAGCTATCGCATCGTAAATATGGGCAATTAGATATATCCCGCACAGAATAATGGTAACAGAAGTAAACCATATGTTTTGGCCCAGGCTTATTCCCCGCAACCCGATGTCGTAAAAACTAATACCTGCGAGCAGACATAGGGCTAAAACCAATAACGCTGCGCCCCAGCCAAAAGTGATGATTCTGATATAGCCCTTTATCCTTGCTTCTTCCGTAATTGCTGCGTCCTGCGGTTTTTTTCTTTGCCGCACCGCTCCAAACAAAGGGAGTCCTGCATAATAAATTATCATTAAAATTAGAAAAAATACGTACATTTCAATCTCTCGCTCGCCTCTGCTTAGTTGTTAGAACCCAAAATGTTTTTCTAGCAATCGCAAAGTATCTTCTACCATGCTTTCTTTTGTTCTGACCACACTGAAAAGATTGTATTTTCGGGCTTCTTGATGAGCCATCTCAGCTTCAATTCTGAATACTTCATTCTGTTTCGTTATTTTTTTCTCAGGTTCATTCAGCGACATGATCCATTCCAAATACTCTTTGTGACTTGCTCGCGCTCCATAATTCTCGCAAGTTACCAATTCGGGAGAGGCCAAAAGGCAAGCGATTCTGCTATAGTCAGATATTTCCGTCAGTAATTCTATTGGCATACAAACATCTGCAATGACTTTATTTGTTTGTGATCGTTTAATAAGTTCAATGATTACAAATTCATTATATTCATCATTTCCACTGCGGCCTGCGTTGTCTGCCGAAATATCTTCAGCCGGTCTGTCGAAATGCGCATCCCAGTCGATTGTTTCTTTCTTTAAAGTTGAAATCGGTTGATATCTTTCATTGTATATTGACTGCCACACTTTAAAATGCGGCGCTGTCCAATGCTCATTAAAATGGATGAAACCATGTTTTTCAGCTAAAGCTGTCGCCATTGTGGTCTTGCCTGCCAAAGCTGTTCCTGTAAGGAAATACACATTTCGCAGATTATGTTTTAAAATATTTTCCGCAATATTCATAATGTTTCACTCCACTATAGAATCTAGCCTCTCAACGCCGCTATCCTCGCCGCCCTGTCGTCCGCGCCGAAAATATCGCTCCCGGCCACTAGCACGTTCGCCCCAGCTTGAATGCACAGTTTGGCGGTCTCGGGATTTATCCCGCCGTCCACTTCCAGCTCGCATTGCGGATTGCAACTGTCTATCGCTTGGCGCAACGTTTGAATCTTTGGTAGCATGTCATGCATGAACTTCTGCCCGCCGAATCCGGGCTCAACGGTCATCACGAGGATCATATCGATCTTCGGCAGAAACGGCAGAATCGCCTCGGCAGGCGTGCCGGGTTTCAGCACAAGCCCCGCTTTTTTGCCGAGATTGTGGATTTCATCTATCGTCGGCGAGATATTCGCCCGATCTTCCGCCTCTGCGTGGAATGTGATGATATCCGCCCCGGCTTTGGCGAATTGGGCAGTATACCGGGCAGGGGAAGTGATCATCAAATGCACGTCAAGCAGCATATCGGTGACACGCCGCACCGATTCCAGCACCGGCAGGCCGATTGATATATTTGGGACAAACACACCGTCCATCACATCGAAATGCAGGTAATCAGCAGACTCAATCGTCTTGATCTCTTCACCAAGCTTTGTAAAATCGGCAGACAATATCGACGGTGCTATTTTTATCATACGCTCACGCTCCAGCCTATCATGGCATAGTATTATTTAGCGGCACGGCGCGCCGCTCGCTTTTATCATAGGGGCCGCCGCGGAAGCGATAATTCCGATGGCGGCCCTCCGCGTGTTGGTAGTTAACAGTTGAAAATTGCGTTCACAAAAAATTTAATTGCAAATTAAGGCCCGCATGGACTATAATATATTAATATGCCTTTAGGAGATTGTCAACTATGCTTGAGATAAAAAAGAAATCCGCTGTGCCTGTCTATGGGGCCGGGGCGGTGTTTGTGCTGTATTGTTTGATATTCCCGCTGTACAGGACTTGGCACTTCATCATATTAGCCGTCGCCGCCGTACTTTGCTATGTTTTGCTTTCAATGAAGTTCACCGGCACAACTGAGTTCGTGGAAATCCCGGAAGAGCCGACCGGCAACGCAGAAGTGGACGCGCTGTTGGATAACAGCAAACAGACAATCACGGAGCTGAACGCTTTACGTGAGAAAGTCCCCGGAGTACGGCAAAAGCTTGATGAAATTATCGACGTCACCGAGATGGTTTTCAAGAAACTGCACTCCACGCCAAGCGTTTACAGGGATGTCAAGCGATTCGCGGATTTTTATCTGCCCACGACGATAAAGCTGTTGCGGACATATGAAAGTTTCAGCACCAAAAGCGTGCGGGGCGAGCATATCGAAGAAACGCTGCGCGGAATCGACTCCGCGCTAGACTCAGTGCTGGCAAGTTATCAAAAGCTGTATGATTCGCTGTATAAAAACGTGGCGCTTGATATAGAGACTGATATTATTGTGCTGGAAAATCTGCTGAAGCAAGAGGGGTTAATGTAGGGGCGGACACTTAGAGGGTAATTTATGTTTTGTATTGGGAGGAGTAATTCTATGTATGCTATAAAAGCCATATTTGACGGAACTAATTTTATACCTACACAGCCAATACCTGTAGATGGAAATTATGAAGTGGTTATCACATTTATTGAGCCTGTAAAAAAAGATGCTGCCAGACCGCCTTTTGAATACGGAAGCATGTCGGGTAAAATATGGATGTCTGATGATTTTAACGAGCCGCTTGATGATTTCAAGGAGTATATGGAATGAAATATTTACTGGATACTCATGTGGCAATATGGGCACTTGATGATAAAACAAAATTATCTGAAAAGGCTAAAGCGATTATTGACGATGTTTCTCTTGTTTTATGTGTAAGTATGGTTTCAGCATGGGAAATCGCAATTAAGGCAAGCATTGATAAACTAGATTTTGTCGGCGGTTCTGAGACTTTTCTTACCGAAATGCAAAAAAATGGATTGGAACTACTCAACTTAAAAGGTCCGCATATAAAATATGTGGAAAATCTTCCATTCCATCATCGCGACCCTTTTGACCGCCTGCTTATATCAACCGCGCTTGCTGAGAAATTGACGATTATAACGATAGATGAAAATACGATGTGTCATGGATTTGGTAAAATAGAATTTATATTAGGAGGCAAAGTTTATGCGGCTGTTTCATGTTAGTGAAGACCCAAACGTCGAAATATTCCACCCGCGGCTTCCACGGCGTGACGAGCTTGACCCAAATATTGGCCTTGTCTGGTCGCTCACCGAATCTGCTTTGCCTAATTGGTTGTTCCCGCGTGACTGCCCTCGCGTTGGCTATCGTATTTGTGACAGTGCTACCCCTGATGACGTAACGAAATTCTTTACATCAGGCGCACATCATGTGGTTACCATCGAAAATGATTGGCATGAACGGCAACTAAACGCAACGCTCTATGTTTACGAGTTCGACCTGACAAACTTCTATTATGACGACATTGCGGGATTCTATGTCAGCCAAAAATCCGAAACCCCCATTGATATGGTGATATATACCGACCTATATACTGAATTGTTTAAGCGCGGTGCGGAAGTACGGATAGTTGACAATCTATGGTCGTTGCGAGACGCGGTGTTCGCATCATCACTTACAGCTTGGTCATTTTGTAAAATGCTAAATGCAAAACCGCGAAGATAGCATAGCACACCAAATAAACATTTTCTAAAGTCACACATCATAACAACAGGCACAGCGTACGCCCCTACAATATCAAACAAAGGAGATCATAGATGGACAACATAGAATATACCCCCAGCCTGACGCTGGATCCGGATCATGAGGAAATCAAGCCTATTTTAATCATCGAAGCAGAGGAAGAGTCCCTTGCCCCGGCGGAGGCTGTGGTGGGGCCGGATTTGAGTCAGTTGTCTGAACAGGAACAGCTGCAAGTCCGCGAGTTTGCCAATAAGATCGATATTACCGACACAAACGCGGTGCTGACTTACGGCGCGGCGAGTCAGCGGAATATCGCCAATTTTTCCGAAAACACGCTTAACAGCGTGCGCACAAAGGATATGGGAGAGGTGGGGAACATGCTCTCCGGCCTTGTTGTGGAGCTGCGCGGATTTGGCACCGACCAAAACGAGAAGAAGGGGCTACTGGGCATCAAGCGCAGAGTCGCCAACAGAATCGCCGCGATGAAGACGGAATTTTCCAAGGTATCGACAAACGTGGATAAAATCGCCGAAATGCTGGAAAAGCACCAGATCACGCTGATGAAAGATGCGGCGATGCTGGACAAAATGTATGACGTGAACCGGGCGTATTTCAAAGAGCTGACGATGTATATTTTAGCCGGAAAGCAAAAATTGCAGGAATGCACCACGACTGTACTGCCGCAATTGCAGAAAAAAGCGCAGGAATCCCAGTTGCCGGAAGACGCGCAAGAGGCGACAGATTACGCCAACATGATCAACAGATTCGAGAAAAAGCTGCACGACCTAGAGCTCACGCGGATGATTTCTATCCAAATGGCCCCGCAGATCAGGCTTTTGCAAAACAACGATGCCTTGATGGTGGAGAAAATCCAGACGTCGATTGTCAACACCATCCCGCTGTGGAAAAGCCAGATGGTGCTTGCCTTGGGGCTGCATAACTCACAGCAGGCGATGCAGGCACAGCGACAGGTCACGAATATGACGAACGAGCTGCTGCAAAAGAACGCCGAAAAACTCAAGCAGGGTACCATCGAGATCGCCAAGGAGTCAGAGCGCGGCATCGTAGACGTTGAAACGCTGGCGGCGACAAATCAGCGGCTGATTGAAACGCTGGACGAAGTGCGCAACATCCAGGACGAGGGTGCGACACGCCGCCGCGCGGCCGAGCAGGAGCTGGGGCGTATCGAAGGCGAGCTGAAGCAGAAGCTGCTTGAAATCCGGGATAATAGATGACTGTTTTAAAGAAAAGGCCGATGGCAATTTTTATAACCGTCGTCATCGCAATTGCCGCGCTGATATTCGGCGTGAATCGCAGCGTGAATCGGGTAATTGCCCGGGTAGAGCTTGGATTCTACGAGGGGTTTATCAACGACCAAGGATTCCGCGAGCCGAGTATCAACGCGCAGTTTGACACGATAATCAACGCCGCTTTGCAGATAACGTCGATTCTGGCAAGTTACCCGGAACTGGATGCGCAAGTTGAGGCACTTAATGTTCACAGACGGAACTTCCTCAACGCGCAGGACATAGATGAGAAGATGATGATAATGTCTACCTTGGTTCAACCAAGCGCCCACGGTTTGATATTAAGCGCACGGGACGTTGATCTGTCAGAACGGGATATTGACGCTGTAACGACACACTGGCGGACATTTACCGGCGCGACTAATCTTCTTATTAACAGCTTAATGCCCCGGTGGTTCGAGGAAACGGGGGATTTGGGTCTGAGTCCAATAGCGGAGCTGTTGTACTGCGGGGATTTTGCCCCATCGGGGTGGGTTATTCCGAGGTATGTGACCGAGTTCCCTTAAACTGAAATGGAGGCACCATATTGAAAAAACTATTTGCAAGCATACTTATAATCGCGGTCCTCGCATCGGTAATCGCGCCGGTTGCGCTGGCATTTCCGGCACAAAGTGAGGACTTCTTCGTCAACGATACATCCGGGGTGCTCACCGAAGCAACACGGCAAGAACTCATATATGCCAACTTGGATTTGATGGAACTCGGCCAGGGTGCGCAGATTGTTGTTGTCACTGTGCCGTTTTTGGACGGGATGTACGCCGACGAATATGCCATGCGGCTGTTCAATAGCTGGGGCGTTGGCTCGCGCGATGCAAATAACGGAATGCTACTCTTGCTGGCAACGGAAGAGAACCGCGCATACCTCGCCGTTGGAGACGGTATTATTGGCGCGTTCCGGAGTGTTGGTGATGCTTATTTTGACAGATACTTCTGGGATGAGTTCGATGCTAGGAATTTTGACGCAGCCGTGCGAAACTTGTCAGAGGCTCTGTTCTCATGGTTCGCGGTGTATTACGGCCTATGGGATCCGAATCCGGTAATACCGTATACCCCTCAACCGGTGCAGCAACAGCAGACGTACAATTGGGGTGCTGCGCTTGGCTTTTGGCTTGTGCTTTTTGTGATTATTATAGTTGTATTCGCCAACATGGCGCGTGCGGACAGGCAGCACCACCGGGCGTATTACAGGCATATGGGAATGCCGATCCCCACATGGCACTGGTGGTTTATGATGGGCGCAATGCGCCCGCACCGCGTCTGGTGGCGTACGCATCATAACCGATGGGGCGGCGGCGGACCGAGAGGTCCGGGAGGCGGAACCGGCGGCCCGCGCGGAGGCAGCGGTGGTGGATTCGGCGGCGGATTTGGCGGAGGTTCACGTCCCAGCGGCGGAGGATTCGGCGGGTTCGGCGGCGGTTCCCGCGGAGGCGGCGGCGGATTCGGCGGCGGATATCGCGGCGGTGGCGGCGGTTTCAGCGGCGGCGGATTCGGGCGCAGGTAAACTCGCACTACTCACAGATTTAAGATCAAACATGCATAATATGCAATAAATTTTGCATATTATGCATGTTTGCATATAGACGAGTCTTTCTAACGTGTGGATATTGTCTATAATTTCGCAAAATATTTGTTGCATAATAATTCAAAATCTGTTATACTCCATCTTAAATATCTAAAAACAGTGGGTGTTTTTTATGAAACCTAAAATTTTTATAGACGGGCGCGAGGGTACGACCGGCCTGCAAATATACGACAGGCTCGGAGTCCGAAATGATATTGAGCTTTTGGCGATAGACGAGAGCCTCCGCAAGGATGTACGCGAGCGACGACGACTGATAAACAGTGCCGATATTGTGTTCCTATGTTTGCCGGACGATGCCGCACGTGAGGCTGTCGGGCTGATTGAAAACAGCAAGACTCGGGTGATTGATGCCTCAACAGCTCACAGAACCGACCCCGCGTGGGTCTATGGATTCGCGGAACTATCAAAACAGCAATGGGAGAAGATCGCCCACGCTCGATTCGTGGCTAATCCCGGCTGCCACGCCACGGGGTTTATCGCGATGGTTTATCCGCTTATAGATCTCGGTGTTCTGCCGCGGGACTATCCGCTCACATGCTTTTCACTGACCGGATATTCCGGCGGCGGGAAAAAGATGATAGCTGAATATGAAGAGGCGAAAACGCAGGAAATGTTCTCCCCCGGGCTGTATGGACTGGATTTGAACCATAAGCATTTACCGGAGATGGTGTATATGACTGGTCTCACCCGCAAACCGGTATTCTGCCCAGTGGTGGATGACTATTACTGCGGTCTCGCGATTACAATATCACTGCATAATGATCTGCTAAACGGCGCCCCTACGGCCGAGGATATCCGAAAAATGTTAGCAAGCTACTATCAAGATGAACGATTCGTCAAAGTCGCGCCGCAGCTTGGTTTAGGAATGCTGCACAGCAATTGGGGTGCGGACGGTGACGAGATGGAAATCACGGTAAGCGGCCACGAGAACCAGACGATCATAACGGCAAGGTTCGACAACCTGGGCAAAGGCGCCTCGGGAGCTGCGGTGCAGAACATGGATATCATGCTGGGGTTGTAGGGGCGCGCATTGCGTGTCCGTAGACCAAACCACCAACGTCCAAGGGCCGCCCCTACAGCACATTTTGTAAAGGATTTGATCAAATGACATACATCAACGGCGGCGTTTGCGCCGCACAGGGATTCAAAGCGTCCGGCATTCATGTCGGTGTTAAAACTCACAATACAGGAAAGAAAGATCTGGCGCTGATTGTTGCCGATAATATCTGCAACGCGGCGGCTGTATATACGAAAAATGTTGTCCAGGCGGCGCCAATTCTGGTGACGAAGGATCACCTGAAAAACGGAAAGGCTCGTGCCGTTTTGGTCAACAGCGGTAACGCGAATGCCTGCGCTCCGCAGGGGATTGAGAACGCCAACAAATCCTGCGCGGCATTGGCGGTGGAGCTTGGGATTGACGCTGCCGACATAATCGTTGCCTCGACCGGGGTTATCGGCCAAAAGTTGCCGGTGCATGTGATTGAAGGCGGGGTCCCACAACTCGTGCAGGAGTTGTCTCATACCGGCTCGCAGGACGCGGCTTCAGCCATTATGACAACAGACCTTGCGATGAAAGAGCTGGCTGTGGAGTTCGAGATAGGCGGCAAATCTGTCCGAATAGGCGGGATTGCAAAGGGCAGCGGCATGATTCACCCGAACATGGGTACAATGCTGGGATTTTTGACAACCGATTGCACAATCAGTTCCGCAATGATGCAGCAAGCGCTGATTCACGCGACAAACGTGAGCTTTAACCGCGTGTCTGTTGATGGGGATACATCCACCAACGATATGCTGAGTCTGATGGCGTCAGGGCTTGCGGGTAATGACGAAATCACGTCTGATGGCGCGGATTATCAGATTTTTCTGGCGGCATTGTGCGATATCTGCACGGAGTTCGCCAAAATGATAGCCGCCGACGGCGAGGGTGCGGAGCATCTAATAACTTGCACAGTCCGCGGGACAAAAACAGAGGCGGAGGCGGAAGCGCTGTCAAAATCGGTGATCTCATCCACGCTGACTAAAGCCGCCATCTTCGGCGCGGACGCAAATTGGGGGCGGGTACTCTGCGCAATGGGATATTCCGGCGTTGAGTTTGACCCGGCGGGAGTCTCCATCGCGTTTGAATCCGCCGCTGGGCAGATCATAGTCTGCGAACACGGTACTGGCCTGAACTTTGACGAGGGCTTGGCGGAAAAAATTCTGAAAGAACACGACGTGACGATTGATATCACGATGGACGCCGGCAAAGCCGAATGCACTTGCTGGGGCTGTGATATCACGTATGAGTATATTAAGATTAACGGGGATTACAGGACGTAAGGTGCGGGAGAACCACCCCGGTAGGGGCGCGCATTGCGCGTCCGCCGTATCCTGTGCCCCGCGTCCCGACACACTTTACTTGATACCACGGATGGCCAATGGCCGCCCCTACAATGATAACACAGAGGAGCCTAAAATATGAACAACAATCAACAACGCGCGAAGACGCTGGTGGAGGCATTGCCTTATATCCAGAAATTCGCCGGTAAAGTAATAGTAATCAAATACGGCGGCAACGCTATGATTGGTCCTGACCTTTTTGACGCGGTGATTGAGGATATCATACTGTTGCAACTGGTTGGAATCCGCGTGGTATTAGTCCACGGCGGCGGGCCGGAGATCACTGATATGCTCGACAAACTCGGCATCGAGTCACGGTTTGTCAACGGATTGCGCTATACCGACCAGGAGACGATGGACGTTGTGCAGAGCGTCTTGTGCGGAAAGGTGAATAAAGACCTGGTGGCGACAATAGTCCGCAAGGGAGGGGACGCCATCGGAGTTTGCGGGCTTGATGGAAAGCTGTTCGAGGCACGGCGAATGGATAAAGGCGATGGACTTGATTACGGCTATGTCGGCGATATTACCAGAGTCAATCCGCATGTTATCAAGCAAGCGATAGATCACGGCAGTATACCGGTGGTGGCGACAGTGGCGTACGGCGTTGACGACGACACCCCATACAACGTAAACGCCGACACGGCGGCGGCGAAGCTTGCAATCTCACTCGGCGCGGAGAAGTTGATTCTACTGACAAACACCAGGGGGGTTTTACGCGTGGCTGACGATGAATCCACGCTCATCCCGCGTATTAAAGTGCTTGAAATCGATGGACTGAAGTCCCTGAACATAGTCGCAGGCGGTATGATCCCGAAAGTTGAGTGCTGCGCTGACGCAATCAAAGGCGGCGTAGGCAGGACGCATATACTGGACGGGCGAATTCCGCACTCGATCCTGATAGAAATGCTGACTGACGAAGGCGCGGGAACGATGATTTATTAGAAGGACATCCCCCTTCTCCCTTCGTGCGCGAAGGGGGCTTAGGGCGAAAGACGAAAAGAGGTGCTGCCTTTTGGATGAGATTACATATGTGAACACTATATCGGTAAAAGACTACAACATGCTTCGCGAATCTGTTGGGTGGAATGCGTTCAAGGAAAACAGGGCGC
>Ga0123355_10004240_pt1 | contig 20840 bp, 9 predicted proteins | sample TergutEmb28metaG_3_FD_89872 | JGI IMG/M metagenome (GOLD analysis project Ga0123355, IMG submission 89872) | Embiratermes neotenicus P1 segment gut microbial communities from Petit-Saut dam, French Guiana - Emb289 P1 | ecosystem: Host-associated > Arthropoda: Insects > Digestive system > Gut ...
AGAGCGGCCGCCGCCGGTAGGCGAAGTTAGTGCCAACTTTTGCGGATAGAGGGGTGTCACGTGGTTAGCGCAACGGATCCCCACGGCCGTTAATCTCTGTTTTCTGAACCTGGAGCCGCTAGTTACATACACCAGCAAAATGAACCTGGAAAAAAATCTAATGAGAGATTAAACGAAAAAATGCAAAATACATAAATAGGTTTTAAACACAGCATAATGCCACTGAACCTAACAGAGAATAGGCTTAATTTAATTATAATTAAACCACGTGGGATTGCAGGCCTCAAATATGCTGTAGTATTCAGGGTTGAATTGTCATGTGTAATGTGCTGTAGTGTTGTAGTGCGATATTTGTCGATTAAACAGTTGTTTAAAATAAGGAAATTATAAATGAACAAACTGACTGAATTTTGTATTATACAGTAATAAGACAGGCAATGTAAGTGTAACGTAATATCGAGGCGCATTCGTGCAACCGTTGTAGCAGGTGGAAAAGCAACAATTGTATGCCTGTAGCCTCAGGTCATCTGTGGCCTGTTTGGCTGTACCATAATTTTCCGCCTGATCTCATTAACAGCATTATTTTCGAAAAAAAAAAAGTAATTGAATGCTGAATGTGTGTTCTGATTTTCTCTACAATTTTGTCCGAAATGTTTTTCATTCTAAGAAGAATTTGGCGATATATGATCATAAATACATATTGGTCTTCATGTAAAATACCCGTTATGCTTGTGGGATTTTAATGAAACTTTAACATTCTCGACAAATTCTCGAAAAATACTGAAATATAAAATTTCATGAAAATCCGTACCGTGGGAGCCGCGATGTTCGATGCGGACTGACAGACATGATGAAGCTTTAGACAATTTTGCGAACGCGCCTAAACATTATTTGTATCTTTCAATATAGCTGTCAACAAAGGACGTGACAATTCTTAAACGATTATAATCAACTCAATCGAACTCATTTAGCTGGTGCCATGTTATAATTTGCCTTTCCTATACCCTACATTGTTACTCACTACACTTGTTCATCACTAGACGAACAGACTATACTAAGAAATAGTACTTTTCCAAGATGGCAGATTCTATCTTTCTATTTGCTTCTCCACCCACTAGCCAGTAGCAGGAGCTATATAGAGAAGACAGAGTGGTCAGTCTACTCTGCCATCCCCTACTGCCCCTTAGGCACGTCCCTTGACCATCTCGTCGATAACAGCCTCTGGACCGTGCCAGGGCTTTCCATTTGGCCGCCTAGCTCCCGGGAACATCGTGCAGAGAGAAAAGGCTACAGATGAAATGCGCAACCCTCCCAATACATGTATATACTAGACCGAGACGGAGAAAAGCAGGCGAGGAAAACACGAAATGTTCCTTCAAGCATCTCTACCTCCCGTCTACTTACTTCTTCTCTTCTGAAAATCTCTTTCTCTTTGTCTCTCTTCTCCTTTAACCCTAACACCAAGTTTTCTCCCCTATTTTTACTCCCATCTAATCCTTGTTGGCGCCCCACCCCCTCAGCTAGAGTGGTCAGTAGCCTATATGTGGAGGCCGAGGCCGTCAATACTTCCATCCACCGTGTGTGCGCGCCCGGTGTCCACTAACTTTATCGAAGAACTTCACTCACAATCCAACTATAGAAAAAACTTTCTTTCTTAGTTCAATTCTTTCGTTGGCTTGGGGCCTACTGCTCGGGAAGCTGAGGATTCGCAGATGTGCCACCCTCCGGGACGAGGACAACAAGATGAAGATGGACACAGCACAGCAAGAGGGACAGAGATAAAGAATAGAGCTGCACAAGATTTTGCAGGAGACCATTACGAGCTCTAAATAATCCATGCCGCACAGGGAGCACCAGCGTGTATTGACAAAGAGGGAGATACCGGACTGTACTGCTGGATACTGCACGCTATCATGTAGAATAGAGAGATGAGATCCGTGTTCCCATGACGTGACATGAAACATTTATGTATGACTCAAAATCCTGATCCTCAACAAGTGAGGATCAGCTATTCCTCGCAGCATGGGATTCCTTTTGACTGTGTTATGCACGTGCTTGTCGTATCGTGACTCTTTATTCGGTTGTCAGATTTATAAGAGAGTTTCTTAGAAACGAGAATTCTGTCTGGCAAAATTGGACCAATTTAGAGCATAGCATTCAAATTTATTTTCGTAAATGTCAACAAATACAGGGGTGCTGATAAGTCCTTAGCCCGAGCAGGAATGAAAGAAGCTAATGTTTCTATCAGAATGGCGTGATTTCCTTCGGCGTCTTACCTTGCAGGAGAAGAAACTTGATGACAGCTCTCGTCTCGAATTTGTTGAAATCGCATGCGTCCCTGACATGCTTCCGAGCTTGTTTCCTTCCTGGTCGGGCTAAGGACTTATCAGCACCCCGATATTTCATTTTGAGTAGACAGCTGAAAGGCTCCCTATTTTGGTTTTCTGTTATATAAATTTGTGTCATGCATTCCTTTCCAGTTCTTTGTTTTCACTACAAATGACATGGCGGTTTAGCAAAATGAAATTAAACATTGCTTGATATTGTCGTATTCCATGTCGTGGAACTGTGTCGTGGTGGTTGGTTACCAACGTCTGAGGAAAAGTATTTCCATCTTAGAAGAGAGAATATTGCATGGAAGCACTTATAAACACCTATGAGGCTACATTCTGTCATAACACTGAATCACACACACACACACACACACACATATATATATATATATACACACACACACATACACATATCAACAGCCCTGAAGCTTTAATTTCACACTGTGTTAGTAGTATGACAAAGTCACACGCCGACATGCACGGTTCTAGTCCAGCACCGTCGGTTGGTCAGTAACATGCAGAAATGTTCAATGCTATGAGTTTCATACATGTATTGGGTATTCATAAGCATATAATCACAATACCAAGGTAGTGATCTACTTCAGCGTTTCGATCAGGATAAAAGTGGTGTTACAATTCCATTCGTGATCCTGCCATCTTCAGAGTCGTCATAGTGTCTAAAAGTGTTCTGTGTACACAATACTTTTACGTCTGTGGGTTTCTTTATGCTCCCACATTGACACCCTTCGCCAGCATACAGGTACTGTAGCCACGAGCAACGAGAACAGTCACGGATATAATACACACAGACAATTCAATTCCACGTTGCCCATTGGAGTTTAATTTTAGAGATTTTGTTTCACTCTCTTTCTTGAAGATTTCGTGAAAAGCCGCCGAAAGTGGGAGAAGAGAAATCCTCCACATTTCTGCGGGTAGCCACAAAGACGACTAAGGGTTGAGAGGGGTTGGAAGGTTAACCAGGGTGCAGAAATACTTGTTGCAATTAAGGCTGACTGGTGGCTCCTCTCTAGGGGAGATCCAGCAATAGCAAGCAAGAATGTAACCCTGGCGTGAAAATCGATGTCTCTGCTGTGGAGTAATTTAGAATATTCGGCAACCAGGAATACACTTTTATTCTATTATCCTTTAGCTTAGAGTCAGTTCTTGTTACCAAACTGAAGAGCAAAGACTGCTAATTTGGACACTCAGAAGTTAGGAAGTCAAGCAGTAGGCCTACTGTGATGTGTAAGATACAAAGCAGCAAATAATGCTCTGCTCGAGCCTAATCCTTTAGCTTTAAAATGAACACGTATTGTCATGCTTTGAGATCGGACTCAAAAGGGTGGTGATATTCCAGAGAATTCTCTTTAAAGTAATTATAAGATTCTGGACAGGCTGAATGGTCGCCGCCTTATTTAACTAATGAATTTCAACTACAAGGTCTTTGTAATAAATTTCCACGTGCATTAATCTTTACGTTTATTAGGAACTGCATTAGGAAAGCATTTACTAAACTTTGGGAAATGAATTTTCTTGCTGCTGTTTTGAAATGATGGCAATCAGGATGAAGACGAGGACGTACAGTATGTGGGAGAGGACTGTAGAGCCGTTTCTTAAGCTCGGATATAAGTCACTGTCTCCCGGCACAACGGACAATTAATTTCTACAATATTCATTCCTCTCCCACTCGCATGCAGTGCTGTGAAGTCCATGGCCGCAAGAACACTAATCCCGACATCAATTTCACTGAGTCCACCTACCAGACCGACTACATACTGTGCGATTCAAATTCAGTCTTCAAATATCCTACTTTAACAAAAACGAAGTGGTGACAGCACTGTTCAAGTGGAAAAGGCGTGGAAGCGAAGCCTCATTTCTAGTGCCTTCCCTGAGGTAATGTAATGAGCAATGGAGAAATGCCCGAGAAAGGAGGAAAATAAGTGAAGAAGTACTAAAAATATGTAGGAACAAGAAAGAGGAAAAGTGAAAGGAGGGAATAAAGTATTGTAGATAAAGGGTAAGAAAGTCAGATAGAAGATGAGAGAAAGGTGACAGAAAAGGGAACGTGTAGCAGGAACTGTCTGAGGTACGGAATGTGACTGGATTTATTTCGCCGTGTTGCTGCGGCAACTTCTCTGCCAATGAAGTGCTGCGTGTTGTCTATTGAAATACAGTCAAATGAGCTTGCAGGCGGGGGTAACACTGTGTTGTTAGCCACGTAGCATTCGAGCTCGGTTCAGACGCTGCTGGAAAAAAGAAAGTCTACCCTGGTGCTGATTCTTTACTTATTATCATAAAGTCAGAACTACTAGCGACTCAAAGCAGGGCAAAAATCGATAAATGGCGTCGTAACATGACACGTTACGTATAAAGCAACGTTTAACGTCCATATTGTGGTCTTTTGCTTTATGACGTCATGTAGTACGATACGTGGATAACAAGTTTTCAGAGGGCCAAACTGACCCATCTTCAGGTTTGAGGAAAACCAAAGTAATAGGACAGTACTTCCCTCCTATACAGTACTATCCACCTACCGTGCCAGAGCTAAATTCATTTTCTTAATACTTTGTAAGAACACATACATGGGGAAGATACCAGAAAGATGGTAGCATAAACTATTGTTTTGACGTTCTTTTGATGTCATATTGAGTGGCCTCTCCCCTTTCAGTAAACTATGTGTGAAGTTATAATGGCCCCTTGGATCCATATGTTTTGGCACGCGGTCCGCTGTAGGCTAGCAATCTGTTATTATAAACACAGAATGTCTGCTTTGCTTCCTGCAGCCTCCTCTCAGGGTAAATATTGTGTGAAGTGGCAATCTCACGATCCTGTGTGCAAGACAGGCGTACGTTAGGAGACCCCTGACACATCAGATGTATAACAGCCATGGGGCATTACGGAGCAACAAAATGCCCTTGTCCTTTGCACTTTTTAAAATAACAGATAATTATTTTTTTTCGTTCCAGGGGCTATCATTTCTTCACTACTTTCAACGTAAACTAATCTTAATTTCATACAATACAGCGTTAGTGTGTCAGCAAAAAAGCCCCTATGTAAATACGTAAATACCTACAGCGAAGTCAATTTTAACCATTTTAGTTTGAAAATTTATTAATTTTATAAGCAGTAATTTTTATAGCTGGTTCTGTAGACAACTGTTTTTCCTTATAATTAAATAAACGTGAGGTGAAGGAAGTTTCCTGGGCTGAATTAGACGCCACGAGACAGAGAAAGGAAGGAAGGAAGAAAGAAAGGCTCAGAACGGCGATACGATAAACGTAGATATTGACAGACGGGACTTAATAAAGGAAGTAATCCTCATATCTTGGAAGCATTTGTTTTTATGAAACGGACCTGTTTTTCCAGAGTGAAGTAATAAGACAGAAAAGCACCAAGATTACTACATGTTGCTATTACAGTAAGTACGTTGGTTATTGTTTAATAAAGTAAACTGTACCATTGAATTCAGACTCTTTTGTTCTTCCGTGTTATTCATTAAAATAAGAACATTAAAATCCACAAAATTCACTCTTAATTGTTCCAGTTTTAAAGGCCTACGAGTATGTGTGAGTGACACTTGATCTCTCGTTTAACGGAAGAATGTATTGTATATGGAAGGTGACTAACAACAACGGGCTGACAGGAATGTACGAATGTAACAGGACACTACAGAAGGATAGAAGTGAACTCTTCAACTAATATCCCAAGGAAGGTAATAGAGGTAGGACCTATACCATGTTCGCGGGAAACTTTAAAATGCACACAATTAATTAATTTAGGAAACATCAGGCAAAGAATCCCTTCAAAACTGTGAATTTCTTGATCAGTTGAGTAATTATGCCTACCAACTTTCAAGACATCCTGCACCAATTACTCAGATAGTTATTTCTAAAAAGGTCACAGTTGACAGTGTGCACAACAACCGCGTCTGGAGCTGGTACAGAATATGGCGGAAGAATTACCGGAATTATGGACACTGAATTTTATAGGACGCAAAGGGGATTTAGAGGCAGAGTCTGGATCATACGATATATCGGCCTTTCTTTAATTATCTTTTAAAGCCTCTACTATAAGATACATTCGTGTTTCCCGCTGCCTATATGAAATTCTTTACTGAAATAAGCTCACATCCGAGGGCCACCAACACAACCATCTACTAAACGCAGGCCAAAGTAAACTCCGCAAACTTCCGGTGATATCTGTCATTCACCCGATGACTGTGCGATTTACACCGCCTTGTATATAGAGAAGACAGTCAGATATAAGACGTTAAACAAAACATTTTAAAAGCAACAACCCCCAAAGGGTGCATCTGCCCTCCGTCAACGACAGAGAGGTTCGTCGGCGATACCGACGAAATGTTGCTGGCTTACAGACCTGTAGCTAATTGGTTATAAATTATTACATTAATGGAGAAATTTATGTCCACAAACTGTTTTCTTAAAAACAGCGGTTAAAATGGGAAATCTTATATTTGTGATTATATAGATTAAAATACAGTTGATGTCTAGGCGTAAGTTGACCCGTGAAGATGAGTTGATTTTTTTGCAAAATTGTCACGCCAAGCTTTCTGAGAGTTCTTAGTGTGGCAAAATAATATATTTTACGTTTTCTTGTCACTTGTAGCCCAGGCTTTCGATGTTCTTAAGTTTTTGAAGAATACTTACTAAATAATTAAATAGATAATTACAATAGTTTAGCGATGTCGTATTACAATCTTGCCGTGCTCACTGCTTGCGTCCCATGAGACGCCTTCCGTTGAATACACATATTTGCATGTAGAGACCAGTCTTACTCCACTTTAAGTCGTCGGTCCCTTGCTAGTGATCACTTTGATTTTCGTTTTTCTCCTTTTTGTGGTTTTAAAAATGAATATTGTGCCTTTTCGGGACCCTCGTATTAAGTGCCGGTATCTTAATTTACCATACCTGGAGGCAGAAGCCACACCACGAACAGGGCCACGGCCTCAGCTATTTATTATTTGGAAAAGAATGTGTCGTACTGGCGGTTGACAGTGCCACGCACTTTTGGATTTCTTTTGTAAAACATCGTTTTCTGGATAACGATCGTTTAAGGACGAAGCCGACGCTCTTTCGGGCTTTCTGGGTGTCTCTAGCAGAAGTTACACATCACAGTGAAGGCTCACAGAACCGAACAAAAGTAGGTCTGATCTTACACAACTTATTTGTAATGAGTTTATAACATTATTCTGAATAAAATCATGTACTGCTGACACTGCACAGGGCAGTGGAGAAAATTACGCAGTTGAGGGGCTTCTTAATTTATATTGCATATGGAGGGCACACTACCTTCATAAGGAAATAAAAAATGGTCAAGAAATAAATTGGCAGACGTAAACGTGCAGGCGCGGCTAGAAATAGACCGTAGACAAATAGGAAATAAAAGTCTAGACTGCTTTCACGTGGTCCAGGATAGAGCCGCTTACCATGTTTCATTGTCTGTATGCTTCTTTCTCCCACTCGTTTGTTCATATACTTGTTTCTTCTTCGTTTCATTTACATTATTATCTCTCTTTTGCATGTTTCTTTCCTTTTGCTTAGTTCTTGTTTCACGTTTATTTTATTTTATTTTTTTCGCCTTGTTTATTTGTATTTGTCCATTTCTTTATGTCTTCATAAAGTTAATTTAGCGTGAGGGGAAAACTATATCTTGAGACATTTGGCCCTCAGCCAATCACAATATTATTATTATTATTATTATTATTGCTTTATTACAGCATTTTACTGCGTTTTATTTCGTGTCAAAGACGCGTCTATCTGCTTCCATAATGAAGAAAATAAGCTGATTTTGGGAAGTATAAGTTTTGTTCCCTGCAGTTTATACAGCAGTTCGTAATCTAATTAACGCCAAACAACCCTCTTTTATACTGTCATTGAAACTGTCACTTGGATGCGACTAAGTTCGAAAGCAGTTGCGCCCATTTTGCATGCTACTTGCAGTTTCGTCATCACATGATTCAAGCAAGTCATGTCAATGCTTTAACAAAAGAGGCAGAAAGATGGGGTCACAGAAGATATATACGGAACTGAACAGGAAGGACTCATTTTTGTCTCGCGGTGTCACGTTTCGGGATAGACGCGATTTCTTGCGCTTCATCTGCTAATGTGCTCCACGTTATTTGGCTTCTTGAGTTCTGAAGGTATGCCAATAAAGTTCACTGTGCCTATACCTGCGATTCACAATAAGCAAAAAGTTACAAAAGATGAAATACCGTTTTTCAAACTCTGGTAATTCATTTGAAAATAATCACTCAGTTAAAAGTACACGAATAATTCACTAAACGAAAGTGACAATATGTGCGAGTCATCAACGTACTTGTAACGTTGTCACATTAGTTACGGGTACACTTAATTTACAGGTGCGGAGAGAGGAATCGCAAGACAAGCCTTCAAACTTGTCAGCTACGGAAGCACTCGAAAGCAGTTACGTTAATATCGCTCCATTCAAGTGAATGGATTGTCTTTCCTTTGCCGTAGACTACTTAACATATTTTAGCGTGTTTAATAGTAAACAAAATTTTGAACTGGAAGGCTATTTTGTAATCACGATAAGTGGGCACCTGCCATCAGGTCATGGCGCGTCCTCAGGTTACGGATGGAGGAACGGCAATCAATATGGAGGGTAGCTGCGAATATATTAAATAAGCAGTTGATGACAGCTGAGAAGAGGTGATCCTCCACCTTGGGGGTTGGGTCAGGTGATAACAAATCCTCACCGTAAAAACTGACATAGTCACGAAACGGATACATGTGGCTTAGGCACGAACTGATCCTTTGCTACGACCTAAGCAATGGAAGAGAAACACAAGATTTGGTACACTGAATGTAAGTAATCAGTACAGGTCAGGTTCACTTACAACAGAAGCCAGGCAATTAGCAAGACATAAATTAGCTTTAGTGGGTGTACAGTAGGTTAGGTGCGACAAAAGGGGCACTGTCAATGCAAGGGATTATATTTTTTTCTATGGAAAAGGAAAGGAAAATAATCAATTGCGAAAAGAATTATTTGTACAACACAGAATATTGTCAGCAGTTAAGAGCGTAGAGTTTGTTGGTGATAGGATGTCATATACAGATCTGAGAATTCGCTGGTGTAATAACATTGATTTGAATGAGCCAGCACCTAGTAAGGGGAAATGGGATGGATAAAAAGACAGAATTTATGAAGAATTAGAGCACATTTTCGATCATATTCCTAAGTACCATACGAATATTCTCTAAAGGGATTTTAATGCAACACTGGGGAAATGGGATATTTTCAAACCGACAATTGGGAATGACAATCTACTTTAGGATAGTAATAATAATTGTGTTGGAATAGTAAACTTTGTCACATCATAAAATTTAGTTGTTAAGAAAATGATGTTCCCGCACCGAAACGTTCGTAAATACACCTGGACCTCTCCTGATGGGAATACTCACAACAAGACTGATCACATATTGATAGACAGGAGATGACATTCGAGTATACTAGATGTACGATCTTTCAGGATAGTTGACTGTGTTACTAATCACTGTGTGGTGGTTGAAAAAATTAGGGAAGGATTGGTAGAAAGTAAACAAGGACCAAAGAAGTTTGATGTGGAAAGATTTAATCTCAGGAAGCAAAGTGAGCTGGAGGTTAGGAAACAGTATCAGATTAAGATCTCAAAACGTTTTTGCAGTTTTGGAGAACTTAATGATAGCAAGGACAAAAATAGGGCTTGAGAAAACATTACACAAAATATAATAACCCCAGCTAAAGACAGTCTAGGTCTGTATGAAATGGAGCGACATAAACCGGGGTTTGATGAAGAATGTTTACGACTTTTACATCAAAGGAAGGAGGCCAAAATGTAGTGGTTATTGGATCAAAATCAAAGCAATGTAGATAATCCAAACAATGTAAGACATGAAATTGGTAGACATTTCAGGAGCAAAACAAGGAATATCTGAAAGCTGAAATTGGTGAACTTGAAACCAACAGTAAGACCAAGAATATCATAGACTTGTACAGGGGCAAAAGTGGCTTTAAGAAAGGTTACCAGCCTAGAACTAATGTCGTAAAGAAGGCGATGCGTGATTGGGTCACAGATTCCCACAGTATATTGGCTAGGTGGAGGAACCATTTCTCTCAGCTATTGAATGTACATGGGGCTAATGATCTTAGCCAGACAGAAATACATACATCAGAGACACTAGTGCCTGCGCCAAGTGCCTTTGGGGTTGAGATGACTATTGAAATGCTAAAAAGACACAAATCAACAGGTAATGGCCAATTTCCAGCGTAACTGTTTACAGTGGGTTCTCAGATCCATAAACTTATAAGATCTATCTGGAATAAGTAAGAATTGCCTAAGGAGTGAACGGAGTCGATCATAGTGCCTATCTATGAGAAGGGTGATAAAACTAACTGTAGTAATAACAGAAGTATGTAACTTTCGACAACTACGTACAAAATTTTCATCCAACATCCTGCCGTTCAGGTTAAGTCCATATGCAGAGGAAATTATCGGGGATCATCAGTATGGATCTCGACGCCAAAGGTCAACTACTGATCATATATTCTGCATGCCATTAGGAGCTGAGGTAAACCAGGACTGCTTGAAATTAGATGGTACATATTAGATTTGGTTTATGCTGATGATGTTAATATATTGAAAGGAAGCGTACATACTATAAAGAAAACGCAGAAGCTTTGGTAGTTGCTGGTAAGGAGACTGGACTAAAAGTAAATGCTGATAAAGCTAAGTACATGGTCATGACTCGAGATCGGAATGCATAAAGAAGTCAGAGTATCAAGACTGATAATAGTTCCTTTGAATGTGTGGAAGGGTTTAAATATTTGGGAACAATCTGAACAATAAAAATTCTATTCAGGAAGAAATTAAGAGCAGATTGAAGTCAGGAATGCTTGCTATCATTCGGCGCATGAATCTTTTGTCTTCCAGTTTGCTAACTAAACACATAAAGATTAAGATACAAAAAATATAATTTTGCCTATCTTTTGTGTGAGTGTGAAACATGGTCACTCACACTGAGGGAGGAATGCAGGCTGAGGGTATTTGAGAATAGGGTTGTGAGGAGAATATTTGGGCCCAAGAGGGACGATGTGATAGGGGAGTGGAGAAAAGTACTTCATGAGGACCTTACCGATGTGTAGTCCTCACCAAATATTATTTGGGTGATAAAATCCAGAAGAATTAGATGAGCGAGGTACGTAGCACGTATGGTGGAGAGAAGATGTGCATACAGTGCTTTGGTGGAGAAACCTGAGGTAAAGAAGCCACTTGGATGACCCATCCATAGTTGGGTTTGTAATAGTAAGATGGATCTTCAGGAAGTGGGAATGGGGGGCATGGACTGGATTGATCTGCTTCAGAAAAGGGACAGGTGGCGGGCACTAGTGAACGCGGTAATGAATCTGCGGAATCCGTAAAATGCGAGGAATATCTGGTCTAGCTGAGAACCGGTTAGCATCTCAAGAAGAACTCTGTTCCATGGAGTAAGTAAGTAATTAATTAATGCAATTTTGTAATGACTTCAACTATACAACAGCAACAAGTGACAGTAAAGTGATTAAGTAACAGATGTAAAATCCAATTCATGGGAGAGGTGACATAGGCATACAAAATTTTATTTAGGAAATCGGAGGGGAAGAGATCACTTGAAGTACGTATGTAGAATTTTTTTTTTTCTGTGGCGCTGCGACCCAACGCGGGCCATGGCCTCCTCATTCTTGAAATTCCTTGATCACATACAACGACGCATCACAGTCGGTAGGACTCCTCTGGACGAGTGATCAGCTCGTCGCAGAGACCTCTACCTGACAACACACAACACTCACAACAGACAAACATCCACCCCCCCCCCGGTGGGATTCGAACCCACGATCTCAGTAGGCGAGCGGCCGCAGACCTACGCCTTAGACCTCGTGGCCACTGGGACCGGCACGCATGTAGAATGGAGGATAATATTAAGCTGGGCCTTAAAAATAGCGGGTAAAGGCGTGGCCTGCATTCATATGGTTCACACTACGGTCCCCTGGCGGGGGCTTACAGAAACAATAATGAAATTTCGGGTTCCGTAAAACGCGAGGAATTCTATGCCTGTCTGAGCAACTATTAATTTCTGAAGAAAATTTCTAAGTCAGATATAAACACGCAACTGTCACAACTAGTAACTCAGTGGAAACAATACTCGTTGTAACTCTGAAGAAAAGACTGCAATTCAGTGACGAACGTTATTCTTATAGACAACAGAAAGACTACTACCGTCCACAGTGCCCATAATGTATGCAGAAAGTTCACCCTAATTTTTATGTTCACAGGTTTACAGAATGTTTGTATAACAATATGCTGCTTACTGAAAAAACCAGCATACAGAATTTTGTGTTTCGCTGACCGTGCATCCTGGTACAATTCTGGGTAAATAACCAATTTGATGCACAATTACGTTATATAAAACGCATGTTATTACAATCCTCTACATGTTTCGACCAATACTGTGTTCATCATCAGGAGGTCGAATTGTATTATAGCTTCTGGTATAGTACTCTGTGTAAGTGACCGTCCGGTGTGCATACCGGATGGTCACTTACAGATGGTACTATACCAGATGTTGTATTAATACAATTCGACCTCCTGATGATGAACACAGTATTGGTCGAAACATGTAGAGGATTGTAATAATAAACGTGTTATATAACGTAACTGTGCATCAAGTTGGTCATTTAACCAGAGCAGCATACAGAAAGTAAATGTAAAGCTGTCCCGGCACACGAAACGAAGACATTCGGAGAAGTGAAGGTATAGATAGGTCCCCTCATCATTAATCTTGGTATTAGATGGACTAAGTGGTCAGCTTCGCGCCCTGGCCCTCTGAAACAGGACTTCTTCTGCCCATTGTACAGGAGGCTGAGTGGGCTCCAGAGACCGTCGGGACGCTTCGGACAGGAGAAAAATCAATTATCCTAATTGGAATCAAACCACAGTTCCTCGGTTGTCCCGTCAGCAGGCAAATATTATGCTGTCTACGCTGTTTCTGCTGTTGGTAGACAGATGGAATAAGTAAATAATGCTCCGAATTTTTATGATGAAGTGTTACTTGAAATCTTCCACGTTTTCAAAATAGTTTAAGTTAACTTTATAATCAAGATTTTAATATGAATCTTTGTGATGTGACACAGAATCAAGACTTCATCATTACTAAAGTGTAGGGCAGTTTTCAAGGTCTTGGAGCAAAGAAAAGTTGCAAAATGAGTCATTTTTTTTTGTTTTGGGAATTCAATAGCTCGAGTACCGTTAACATTTTTTTTTTAATATGAACCCTATTACAGTTTGTCAGCAGAACCTTATGTTTGGTAAATTGAATATATTAACGGACACATTACATGAAGACACACATGCTCTTGTGACACATTTCGACTATAACTTGATAAAACCAAACAAAATTATATAGCAAATGAACCACATTTACTTTCAGTATTCGTAAAATTTTCAGACAATTCGACGTTAGGAAATTGCATGCCGTGTCATCTTGTAACTCAAAAGTTGATACGTCTGCATACAGAGCGTAAGAGCCGGAACAGCTGAGCTGCACGCCACAGTACGTCTAAATTTGCTAGTGAGCCGTGAGATAACTCAATCTTACACCGAGTAGGACTTTTATCATTATCAACACAAATCTAAGTCTGTTTTTCTCAATTAATTCCTTGCCACACCTATCAAAGCTTACAACAAATATTCTGTAAAAACTCAGCAGCCAAAATGCACTATCGGCAACCCCCCCCCGGACCAACATTTAGTCCTACCGCGAAACAATGCTGCTTACGTTCTCGTTGTCTATGAAAACTTTCTTACTTAAAACTGGAAAATTTGAAATCTGAGATTGAACAACTTCCAGGCTTTACTTTCTTAGGCCCACTCCTCAAGATAATTTCGAGAAATGGCACGGCATGTGTGAAATGGAGGCCATGTCGCCTAATTGCTTGGATGTAAGGTTGCTCTACCGAAATGAAGAAATTTCTAAGATAATTGAGGAGAAAAGGACGAGAGTGTAAAGGAATAAGAAAGTGAAAGAGAAGAAAAACCGAGTTGGAGAAAGGAATGTGGAATGCGAGGACTCATGCCACTGCACAAGAGAGCAGTCAGGGCTCGCGCAGTTCTGTGCTGAACGCAGACGTGTTGAAACACTAGCAACATATTCAGATATTCTGAGACCGACATTTCGCTTGAGTAAAATAAAAGGGAAGCTTCGCGTTTAGCTACATAAAGTCTCATGGAAAACATAAATTATTTTCTCACGGATTAAATACTTTGTACTTTACATATTTCATTTCTATTTCTAGCCAAGACAATATAACATTATTTTTCAGATTCCTCTATATCATAATATCCACGAAAATGTATTCTAAATTATGGGAAACCTAAGTTAGACGTAAAGAAATCTAATGAACAATGATAAGGGTGGCAGGGATGGACGAAAACATGCAGCAGGAAAGAAACGCTAACGGCCGTAGCTAAGTATGTTTTAATTATGGCAGCTACTGGCGTACATGATAAACTGAAGCTCTATACTACTTTTGAAGGTACTACTGTATACAGGAACGGAAAGAAAGATGATGCACTCGTAGATAAAATGGACGAAGGGACACACCAAAAGGATCACGGGATTAATAAAATAGACTTAGAGAGCCAAGAGCAGAAGGAAGAACAAAGAGATGCTGGAAACAGGACTTCTGAGTGCGGGATACAGAGGCAGGGAGTTACTTAACATTCAAGAGAAGTAGAGAAATGCAGCACTAAACTAGTGATGGGATTTCATATTGTATGAGATTGACAGAATATCTGAGAAAATTAAACAAAAGGATCTCATTAAATATAATTTGGGTGTTCAAATAAACAAGGAAGATACAGGCAAAGTATGTATCAAGCAGGGGACAGGCAGAAGATGCAGACAACATTGAGTCCGAGAATCTGATGGAAAGAGACCAATTGGGATTATCATATAATATCAGAATGTATCATACAGAGAAAATATGGAGGTCTGGGCTTGATTCGTGTGGTTCAGAATACGGTGTAATGTCGGGCTGCTGTAAACATCTTTGGTTTGCGTAAAGTTGGGAATTTCTTTAGCAGCTGAAAGACTATTGCCTTCTCATAACGTCACACAGCTACTTCCATGATTAACATGAAAGCATTTACTACATGACTTAAACACAGAATTCTGTATAATGTAGAAGTTCGGTATATCTGGGAGTCCATGGTCGTTTAATATATTTCAGCGTTAATTTGAAATTAATTTCAAATTAAATCACGTTCCTACCAACACATATTTGCAGGAGCTTCCTACGTAAGCAAAACAAGCAGTCACTCTTTTGATTCAGTTTCTGTTCCATGACCGTCGATTTTAAGTTGCCCGGCCTTTCAAGTAAATGATGCAACCCTTCAATAAAGAAACGGTGAATTTTTATTAGAAATAGAATGAAGTACTTTCGCTGACTCGAAAAAATGCAGTGAACCTTCACAGCGTGGGTGGTGGTGGTGTACTGCTGACAAACAAGGGGCGATCGGCTTTCTCCGGCTCAAAAAAAAACTGACAAAGTCAGCTGTGAACCCCACAGTCAATAACGGTATATGACAGACACCAAACTGAATTTTGGAACTTTCACTACAGAGCAACAAACCTTTTATAGACTCTGTCTGAGACAGACACTGCCTCAGAAAATGTTACATTGGCTCTCACAAATTATTATTTCTGAGCAATAATCTAAACAGTTCGGTTCAAGAAAGTTCAGGGGACAGCCAGCTGGTAGTGCCCTAGACAGACCCCAAGGTTTCTCATGAATTTTCACAGATATTTCGTAAAAATGCCGAAACAGGTACCAGGAAACAAATCATTAGCGCTTTATTGTAAAAATGTAAAATTTTTTTGCCTACCTAAGAATCACATCACGAAGACACACCGGGGAGTGAATAAGTAAAAGCGCGCATACTTTCACCCACCAGACAAAGGTCAGCGGTGACAGCACGCTCCAACTGTGTAAACTCTAACAAAATAGGTCCCAGTAATTTTTGTTTGAAAACATAAATGCATGCATCCTTTTAGCGTTTTAAAACTTGGTGGTAACCACGTCTGCTACTTTACTGTGCAATCAGAAACTAATGTATTTTCTCTTTGAGTGTGTTAATTGCTTTATTCTTTATCAGGATATACCGAGACAATTTTCTCACTCTCATCCACCGACTTTGTATCTGTAGTAGAGATGTGGTGTGATTTTTGATGTAGAAATCGGATGTATAAATACCTTACTTAGACTTGAGTTTTGTCTGTGCTTCTAGAGTCAGCAGGACACAATTATGTGAACAGCAATGACATTTACGACACAATGTCTATTGTTTGTAAGTAATTTCCTTTTATTAAGGCCATGTATAATATATAAATACCCGAAGTCGGACGTTAGCCTGAGAACAAAGGACCGGTGTCAGCAGGTGATTCCTTCCTGGTCATGTTTGCAGTACAGTATGTGGGAAAAACCTGATAAAATTTACAAGAAATCTTCCAATTTACAGAACCAATCTCACCTAATCCTAAAAGTCAAATTGATGGACGCTTTCCCCTTCACTACACACTCTAGTTATGTGACCTACTTGCTGCTGTAATTTCACGGAACAAATCGCGCTGTCACTACTAAAACAGTTACAGCAGGCCAGAGTGATGTCACTTCATCAGGCATAATGCTTCCATCCGTCAGTACAAAGCTATATTATTTACAAGTTAGGGAGTCTTAAACCAGACCGGATATGGGAGTGGCGCCTGCCAGATCCCTTTGTTCTGTGCCAGGAACAGGGATGCCACTCTTAAAAGTCAGTATCAATTGGACCAGCTTTATGATACCCTGACGAGGTGGAATGCTACACCGATACAAAGATACCGAGCAAGAGTGAAGGGAATGTTAAACATATTGCCAAAAGGCGCTAAGATGTTAAGGATGAAAAGCCATGTTAAAGTGTTGCACGGTGCACTTAAAATATGACAGTCTGCACCATACGTAGTTACTCACTTCGTTGGTTAATTACGGGACTATCTAACCTACGTAATTTAAATTCCACGAAGAGATGCCACTCAATATTTTTCAGACTTCAAATAAATAAATTAATCTTGCAAGTACTCTTTACAAAATGGTGCTGTGAATATTAGCAAACAATCTGATGCAGTTTTCATGCTGCGTTCCATATTTATAGCCCACACATGTTTGTCTCGGTGACGACACATAAGGCAGCGAAACATTTTCCAAGAAGCTAATCGTTGTCCATCTCTTCTAGTCCAGTCGCCTTGTATTGAATCCCAAGGTTAATTATCGTGTTCCAGACCTTGAGCCTTATGTCAGCCGAATCCAATTTATTTCCTTACACCCAGCTTCTTAACATTCACTTTAATATCGCCCTCCATCTATTTCCGGTTGTCCAAAGTACCCTCTTTCCGGTTTTATTTTGCATATATGCCCCTCACCTAATCCGCATTTATTTGAGCAAAATTATGGAAATCCTCATTAAGGAGCATCTAGTCTCTTTTTACCTTCTATCCTTGATATCCTAATATTGTTCTCAGGGTCTCGCTATCAAACACCCCCAAATCATGCTGCACTTTGTGTGTGTCAAAGAACAAGTTTCACGCCCATGAAGCAAGAAACATCATATTTCAGTTCTTGTAATTTTCGACTGCAGGCGGGAAAAACAACGATCCTGAACGGAGTGCAATGAGCGTTTCCTGAACCTAATCTGTCTTTAATTTATTCCTGAAGGTAATTTAATTTTTTACAGCCTGTACCAATTAAAATGCAAACTTCGCAACATTTTTATAAATACACTGATATTTGGTCCTGCATTCTGTTGACCGGACTCGAATACGAACTGAGTTCTCTCTGTATTTATTTTTAGACCAACGTTCCTAGTATCATCTAACAGACTTGTGTTTCTCTTTGTCTTATTTAAGTTTCCGCCAAATAAATTCATGTAATCATCTTAGAAAAGAAGCCGTTGTGCCAAATTCAAACAGAATTCATACTTATTTTCTCGGACTTTCCAGTAGGCAGATATTAAAACAAACCTGAGTAGCAAGGACGATAAAGAATCTCCTTGTTTCTAACCAAAAGGAAGACTAAATACATTCGACAATTACAACATGTAATAACTTGCATTACAGGAAGTTTTAGTTTAACCGACAGAATTCTGCCACGAGAAACTCTGCACAGTGCCGACGAGAGTAGGGGGTCCGGTACAAATTACTGGGACCCGGCGGTCCGAAGAGGGGCCCGACTGTGCTACACATGTTTTTGTATTTCTCGGTAGTATTATTGTTTGTAGATTGTACAAATCCTTGTCAGAACAACCAAGTCACTCTGCAACTGAGAATCAGTCTTTCCGATTTAGTGTAAAAATATTTAGCCGGCCCGCTGTTGCTGAGGGCCCGAAAAAAAAAATCATCCGGATCTGAACATACTCTCGACGGCCCTGGCCTTGCAGTGATTTATGCACTGTATCACGACAAGGTAAAGGCATTCTAGAGGGCGATGACGCTGACGTGACGAGGACAGTCAACAAGTTAGTGAGAGTTGGCACGTTGATGCAAATCTACAGTATGATGACTGCAAACGATGACATTTGTTCTCCTTCATGCCATCCATGGGTAGGTTTTTAAAATAAAATATACCAAGAGCTGATGTTATGATAGAATTCTGTTAGCTACACAGACAAACTCAGCTCTAGTAATACGAACGTTCCACGGAGAAGAGGAGTGAAGAAACTTCAATTCATATGAATGAAACTCGCTTCAGAACGGAAGCAAGCGCCATGTTCGGTAAGAATTCTCAATTTAAAAACCAGGTCTTCCATTAATACAGTATAAGGGTTTCCAGCAGACTTCTTCTGTTCGGACGTGCTCCAAGTCTTGGATAGGGATCAACCAACCAATTACTGCACGCCAGCTAACTCGTAAACCATTTGTTTCCTTTTGCTTTTGTTTCGTCCATTTCCTACTGCTGGAGATGTGTGAAGATTGGACACCTCTTTTCTTCTTCACTCGTGTCGAGCCCGTTAGGACTATCAAAGTTTGATTAGTTCGCTGCTTTCTGTTGCAGCGGCCATTTCCGTGCAAGAGAGAAAGAGAATGCCTTAGGCCTCAAACTCTGCCAGGGAATAAGCTCCAACGGACAGTGGCCATTTTTCTCGTGTTTTCAATCTACGCTGGACGGACTTAGCAACTCTCCTTTTCTCCTATCAGTTTTTTTAGTTTCCTTTGTCTTTTCCCTCCACCTCTTTTTTATTTCTTTTCTTCCTCTCAGATGTGTGTTTGTAGCTTCTCGACAAAATTAGCAGCCCTTCCCCATTTCGTTGAGAGTTGCACCAAAAGTTTTCTAGGTTCGCTATGAACAGAACTGCGGGTAAGGGGTTGTGGAGCCTCAGATGAAGAAGGGCGTTAGGTTAGTAGAGCCTAACTGGAGGTAAGGCTGTACTGGTGCTGGATCGTAACAGGAGACAGGCAATAGATGGGACTGTCCATAACACAAACCTGCAAATTTGTCGAATGTCCTCCACGTAATACATGTTACAGCATGGGGCAGAGAGGTAGGCAGGACATGTCGTGAGATTTACAGCGTGCGCCTAAATGGGATCTATTAAAAGTGGTCGCTGCTTTGGGAAGTGCAGAGATACAGACGCCAAATAACACACGGGAGAGACGAAACGCAGGGGAGGTTTGAAAAAGCATGACCCCTTCTCCCTGGTGGCACCTCTCTTGACTGTGATCATAAACTCTTTGCCCTATTGTAAATTAGGGACAACTTCAAACGGTCACATGCCCGCGACTAACATTCATTACAAAGTCCGGATTTGCAAGCAAAAGTGAAGCTAGAGTGCTTATTTCATCGAAATCATAAGCCGATATTGCAGTCTACTGCAAGACAACACGGCGTGACGAGTGACTCTGGAGTAATAGATGTATGATGGGAAAAACAGCATGGCAGTTTCGTGTTTCCTAACACAAGTAATTCTTTTCATTACAGTTCACTACAGGGGTAGACAAAAACTTTTATTCGGGAGTGAAGGGTTACTCTTTTATGGGACCACGAGCCGAAAAGCCAAACGAAAATGATTCTGTATTTAAGAAAATTGCCATAAAGAATTCGAAATAAGTGAAAGAAGCAGTGTCCTTGCCGATACGTTTTGAGATTTTCGGCTGGTAGCAAGAAAGTTTCGTTTTTCCAAAGAAACTTAGAGCTCTTTATCACATAAATCTTATTGTACGACGCACACCTAGCCACTACTCCACAACAAATTCCCACACAACACGATATGCTGCCACAACACCTCGATTGCAAACACGAATTGAATTGTGTATACCGTAATATAACTTTAGCAAGGAACAAAGCTCCCTGATGATGATCTGACAAGATCGAAACATGTCGGAGTGTTTTAAAGTGTTTTAAAAGCGTTTTATGTGAAATTAT
>Ga0123355_10004241_pt1 | contig 20839 bp, 14 predicted proteins | sample TergutEmb28metaG_3_FD_89872 | JGI IMG/M metagenome (GOLD analysis project Ga0123355, IMG submission 89872) | Embiratermes neotenicus P1 segment gut microbial communities from Petit-Saut dam, French Guiana - Emb289 P1 | ecosystem: Host-associated > Arthropoda: Insects > Digestive system > Gut ...
GGAAGTTGTTGTAAATGCTGTAAAATAGTTGAGATTCTTCGAAGGTCTTGTTATGGTTTAGACAACCAGAACGGCCCTAACAATCTGTTGACACTGTATTTGGCTCGCGCTTTTTTTTTTTTTCATTTTTGTAATTGCATAGCATACCGGTCGCTGTTAAAGTGCAGCAGTTGATCCTTAATCCTACAACCGTTCCCACCTTTGCCCTATTGTAATTTCTTGTTTAATATATGCTAATATAATTGTAATTGGAGGAGACTGCATAACGAGGAGCTAAATGATTTGTACTCCTCACCCAATATTGTGCGGGTGATAAAATCGAGAAGAATTAGATTGGCTGGGCATGTAGCGCGTATGGGTGAGGAGAGGGTGTGTATAGGGTCTTGGTGGGGAAACCAGAGGGAAGGAGATCACTGGGGAGACCTAGGCATAGATGGGTGGATAATATTAGTATGGATCTCCAGGATGTGGGATGTGGGTATATGGACTGGATTGGGCTGGTCCAGGATAGAGACAGGTGGCGGACGCTTGTGAGTGCCGTAATGAACCTTCGGTTTCCATAAAATGCGGAGAATTTCTTGACTAGCTGTAAACCAGTTAGCTTCTCAAAAAGGACTCTGCACCATGGAGTAAGTAATGTAATTGTAATTAATTTCTAGAACGCTCAATGGCAAGGTATTCGTCATCTCGGGGAATGTACGTGTTATTGTGGAATTAAATTTATCACAATCAAACAAGTTTCCTGTTTACTCCGCACCACGCACAAACACCTAACCAGCAATTACATACGCAGCTACTTTTACCAATATTTTATCATAACAACACACTACTATATTGTATTTTATCATTTTAATAATTCATAACTTTAGCTTACACAACTTGTAAACTACATGAAGAAGGTGTATTGACACCGAAAAAGTCGGAGTAATTTAATATAAATTTACACTACTTATTTGTGCATATGCTGGGATGTAAAACACATTTATTATTCAATATGCACGGTATGAAAATAAAAACATGAAAGTTTACAGTGTTCACACAGCGTCAATAGTTTTGTACTGCCTATATCATCACTATGACTTGTGTATCGTACATTTGAACGTTTTTACTTACAGTCACAAATACGGAACTAAATATCCTACTTATTATAGAAGCAATAAATGGCTAAATTATAACGTTAAAGCACATGAATTCACGGTTGTGCTTCGCAAGTTTAATAAAAGGACACGTTTACGTGATTTTAGTCTTCCTTCTCGGGGTATATTAGATGTGTCTTCTTCTGGGATTTTACGTCGGACAAAATGATATTTTGTTACGGACATTTTGGGACAACTTATCGGTCCCTTCTTCCAGGGTCAACTGATAGGTTGTCGCGAAACGTCTGTACGACACTACAGTTTACGCTGCGGAAAATCCCAGAAGAGCGCATATAACACAAATTTGACTCCATCTTGAATCCAGTAATTTCTTTAAAGACGAATAAATGTTCTCATCTCACAAAATTGGATTTGATAATAAGTTCACTTCCAGCATTTTACACACATTTAAAATCAAATGAAAGCATCTGTAATATATGTTTCATTTATAAATGTTTGCTTTAGTGACAGCATAGTTTTGTATCCCAAAGGCGATGGTGGGTTGGGAACGTAGACTGTGGAAGCGTAGAACGAGAGGGAAGTCTTGAGTGCGTTGGAACACTTAAGAATTGAAATTCAGTCCACAGCAACTCACGATGATGTGTAAATAGATTGTTGATTTATTAGCTGAAGATGTCATGTTACAACTGTTTTTGAATAGATGCTTGTAACATATAAAATGTTGTTAGAGAAAAGTCGATGTTCAGAAGCGGAAATTCCAGTAACAAAGCAGCAGAGTTTCTGGCAGCAACTGATGTAGACAAAAATCTCCCGAATATGCCTCGGCAAGCCTTTTTATAAGTCAAATTAGGGCGTTTGTTTCCACGTGATAGTGCATTGAACTGGAAGTTTCTAGAAGCTTCTAAACATTAACATCATGAAAGAATCACGCGCTATACAGAGATCAGGGTACAATTTTAAGTCCACTGGGTACGACAATTGCGTCATTTAATGTCCTGGTTGCTTTATGACAATGATATTTGACATTGATGACCCCAAATTCCTGTCGTGTAGATATTTCCCTATCGGACAACAAGCATTCCTTAATTTGTAACTTGCTGCTTTACTGTTTCTGAATACAAATATATACCTTATAAATGAAATACCATGTTACCTGATAGTCGTAAGACGGTAGTATACGACAATGGCATGTTGATCAAGACGTCCAGTTACCGAAGTTAAAGAACTGTCTAGAGCATTACCTATAGTTTAGCTACTGCAGTTGTTCGAAATGTTCTTACTGGTTCTGACAATGATGACTTTACACTGAGTTACGCAGCTTAATTGCAGCTACGTAACAATCCCCTCGACATACTGACACTCATGTTAAATAGAACATATTCTTTTGCATTTAAAAATTAAATTGATAACATAGACCATGTAGAAGGCATATGAATCTTATGTACATAAACACTAAGTGATTAGCATAATAACTTAATTCTTAACCGTCAACATTTCAATTTTATCAACCAATCTAATAAACAAATTTTAATCAAAATTTGGACTGCTGCAATACTGATACAATTTTCATAAGTTTGCTGCATGTAAATTATGGAGAACGAACATTTTTATATCAACGCTTGCTCGGATTTGCTTTTTACGGTAACCCCAGAATAAATTGTGACTGGGTTGTAAACACCCAAATGTCAAACAGCAGTCGGATATAAAAGAATACATTCGAACGTTAACAAGTTTTGTCACCTGTACCAGTTTAAACCGAACATGTCAGTCACACCAATGAATCATAAAGCCTTCACCATGAAGGCGGTTACGTTCGCCACGAAATAGGATAAGTACAAGGTATCATCCTCAGCGGTGTTACCACCATAATTAAACCGACAAATCATACAAAGTAGCCGTAACCAGTTACCTCGTCTTCATATATCCACTTGATGTTAAACTGCTTCATGTGGCAATGAATCATTTTCCTATTGTGAAATTCGGCTGTATACTTATCACGTCGACAATTAACCCTTTAAACGCCTAATTAAATCCCATATGCCATTTGCTGGCATTATTAGGAGCTCACCATATTCTCCACGTTAGCAGGATAAAGGTTAATAAAGAAAGAGCAGAAGCTGTAACTCTTAAAATTCATATTTGAAGCTGAAAATGTTTTCTTTAAATCTTGGGCATTTCACTTTGATAACTGAAGCGTAACATTTTAGAAAAGTGTACTAAAGTTTTACAAAGGGGGACAAGTGGTGTAAGAATATTTTCTTATGCGTGTGGAACACATAAGTTAAATGTAGCCACAACGTAACAAGGGCTATTGAGTAGATTCTCTTGACACAAGCAGTAGATATTTTTCGTCTGCTCGCACCAGGTAACCGCACACGTCAATGAACCTGGTACCAAGCGCTTAATTTCATTCAACCATTGTTTAGCGTTGTATGAAAATAATTCTTCGAAATTAGGTTCTTCAGTCCGCGCGCCGCACAAATTTCTGCAGGCACGCTACTTGAATCGCGTCCACCCGAGATGAATTGAATCTTATAATACTGTCTACTACCTCTAGCGCATTGCATGCGTCCGGTCGAGTCGAGTCGACTGAAGCGGACTCGTAGTTTCTAGGCGTGTTCGAAAAATGCCGAAGAGCGACCATAGGCTTTGTCATGTCTGTATGTCTGTCAAACTCCTTTCCCACTGGAAGAATTTTCATGAAATTTTGTATTTGAGTATTTTTTCACAATCTGTCAAGAAAATTCCAGTTTCATTAAAATCTGACAAGAACAACAGGTACTTGACGGGAAGACCGATATGTGTACATTTGTAATAATGTCTCGCTAAATTCTTCTTACAATGAGAAATATTTCAGGCAAAAATTATAGAGATAATCAAAACACTCTTCTGAGGTGTGCCAATTCCGTTGTGTGTTTAAACTATATGGTGAGGTAAATTCAACCAAAAACACAGTTATGAATATATGGCTAAATGATGGTGTTTATTCGCAATAGAAAAAACTACATGTTTCGACCTATTGCGGCCATCTTCAGGTTTTGACAACTTTCTTGCTAAAAGAGTTGAACCAATAGACATCCCACCAAACTTAGCTTAACAAAAGCACGTAAAATGATGATGAGATCTCAACATTACCACGCGGTTTAGGCGTATTATATAAAACTCTTTTAGCAAGAAAGTTGTCAAAACCTGAAGATGGCCACTATAGGGCGAAACATGTAGTTTTTTCTACTGCTAATAAACACCATCATTTAGTCATATATTTATATTTGTGTATCTGACTGAATTTACCTCACCATATAATAAAAACACTCGTTTTATATTCAGTAACGTTTTTCCGAAAATTTTTCAGTTTATGCCATAATGTGAAAAAAGGACAGGCCATGTACGTGTAACGTAATATTGAGACGTGTTCGTGCAACCATTGTAGCGGTGGAAGAGCAGTAAGTATTTCATATTCTGAGTGTGTATTTGTAGCGTTAGTTATCCAACATGCAATGCGAATGCGCATTATTGTCATCTCTGGTCTGTCTGGCTTTACAGTATTTTTCCATACTATTTCACAAAGAGCACGTTTCCAAATAAATGTTATTGAATACAAAATATGTGCTTTCGCTTTCTCCACAAATTTTGTCTGACAAATTTTTCTTTCTCGTAAGAATTCGGAGAGATATGATCATAAATGTATGTTGGTCCTAATGTAAAGCACCCGGTATTCTTGTCAAATTTCAATGAAACATGACGTTTCTTGTCAGACTTTCGAGAAACACTAAAATAAAATATTTAAAGAAATTTGATGTTTGTGTGACCGTGCGTCACTGAGACAATAATATAAACAGCTAACTAGATGCAACAATAACAAATTGTATTGATAACTACAATCAGCTCAACATGTTTCGGGCGATAATTACGCCCATCCTCAGGAGCACTAGACTGTGTTTACAGCTTGTGGTAAAATGTACCGGCGATGCTGTCTGCAGGCAGCATCGCCAGTGCATCATGCCACAAGCATGTAGTTGGTTGTTTATATTATTATTATTATTATTATTATTATTATTATTATTATTATAGTTTCAAGAAAATCTGTCCAGTGGGAGCCGAGTTGTTCCATACGGAAGTACGGAAAGACGGAGAGACAGACATGACGAAGCTAATAGTCGCTTTTCGCAATATTGCAAACGCGCCTAACATTGGTAGAACCAGACAGACCACAGATAACAATAAAATACGGCGCATGTCTTTTGCATGCCGGATCACTAAGCCTAGAAACACGCCCTCAGAATATGCAACACTTATTGCTTTTTTATGACAACATTGGTTACGCGAACGCGCCTCAATGTTACGTTATACTTACATTTCCTCTCTTATTAGAGATTCGACTCGACTGAATTCAGTTGATTAATTGCGTAAGCAGTTTAAGTGTCTAGTTTAAAAGAAGTAAAATGCTTGATATAAATAATAACACTACATATGCCCTCAATTACAGGAAACTAGTAGGATGGGAGATGAAAATTATAAATGCAGTTTCCAATCTTGCCTGGAATTTAAGTCTCGTGGACTACGAATTAACGGATTATAACAATTTTTTATCCTCTGGCGCATTATCACTGCCTGCCATTCCATCGTATCAAAATGACGAGTGTTATTAGACCTAATAGATATCCTGAATTTTTTAATTCATCTCAGTGACTTCAAAGCCCAGCTATAGTAATCACAGGCCCACAAATTCTGTTACTAGACAGACAGACAGCACAGACTCACGTGTTAATGAAATACACATAACTATTCCATTCAATATTAAATTTTCCGTGACCACGGGAATAATTTTGTGGCTGAACGACAAACCTCATCCATCTCGAATCGAGCTGTTGCCATTTATGACAGACTAAATATCATAACGTTTTTTTTTATTCTGCTTGTTCAGTGTTATGTCAAGTGCATTTAATTAACAGCTTCATACTCGATTGCAATCCCACATATATGCCTTTTTTATACTTTGCTCGAGTGGGCGTGAGACTTTGAAAGTTGAGTATCTGAAAACAAAAAAATGCAGGAAGGTATTTAAACATAGAAGGTTGATCGTAAAGAAATAATTAACGGCTACATAGCCAAGTAATATTATTAAGGAGAAGAGAATGGTGTAACGTAACCTCTATCACGAATGTACATGAATTTAAAATACTGATAGAAAAACTTAATGGGTGACTACGCTCTGTAATGACGGGTAAAGAACCGGGATAATTTATGTAACTTAGGTAAAAACCTGTACATTTCTTTTTCTATATTTTGTTGACCGTGCCTCCAGTCACTCAACATAAACGCATGACATATACCAATTGCTGTATATACAGAGTAGTACCTCCTGATGATGAGCAGTAAGCCTGCTCGAAACATTTAGAGGTTAAGTACTAAAATAAATTGAAAATTGAATAGTGCATCATGTTGGTTCTTATTCTACGGATATACATTTCTTATTGGACTCATGTCAGTCATTGGTTTAGAGTGGAGCCCAGTGGCGGGATTTTGTGTACCTGATAATTTGCATTTAGTATAACAAAGGGAGATTTTAAAAATAAAATAATAGATATTTTCTTTTCCACAAATTTTACAATTGATTTACTGGGATGATCGCTCAAAATGACACTCCTTTCCTAATCCCAGCAAAACAGAATACAATTTGTGCTGGTATTGCGGCCAAAACTGATCCTTTTTCATCGTCACCGGATGACAGATTAATAAATTCAGACCATTGGTGGAATGATATTTGATCCTGGAAACAAGAGTATTCGAAAAAAAAAAACATCCCAGTATCACTTTTTCACCACAAATTCCACACGGATCATCATGGGATCGAACCCGGGACGTCCTTTTCAAAAGCCGATGAATAATGGTCTGAGTTTCCAGCAGCGCTGTTTGTTGTTTTATTTTATCATTGTTTCCAATTTTAATATGACCACTGAAACCTCTTGCACTCGAAAAGGTTTTGTAGAAACCCTAATAATATTTTTATATATGAACCTAAAAACTGGGCGAGAAATAATTAAGAGTAATAATAAAATAAGTATTAAACAGATGTATTAGATTAACATATTATTTTTCTGCACCTATTAGGAAATAACAATCACATTTAATTTGTAGGAAACGTAAAAACTTGAGAAATAATATGCTCTTAGATACAGCAAAAAATATCATTTTAAGAAAATCCTCACTGTATTTCTTCTAGTATTGCCACAATTTATGAATATTTGAACGAATGCGTTATTGGTAAATAAAAATTGAACTTACAAGAAGTAATTTTTATTGGAGTCATCCCGTTGGGTTACCCAACACAAATATCACATAAGTATTATTATATTTAGTCGGAACAAAACAAATAGTTTTATTATCAAACTATAAATCTTGCAACATGTTTCGGCTCATCGAGCCATCATCAGGCCAATTCATAAACCATACTGAAGGTACATTCAGTAGATGTGCACATTGTGGGGTCCCAAATTTTAAGTTTTATTGTCACATGATTTGTAAACATTTGGGACCCCCACAGTGCGCACATCTACTGAATATATCTTCAGTAAGGTTTATGAATTGGCCTGATGATGGTTCGATGAGCCGAAACATGTTGTAAGATTTATATATTGATAATGAAACTATTTGTTGTGTTCCGACTGAATATAACGATATTTATTTGGTATTTGTATTACAAGAAGTCATGTTTTTAATAGTATTACTACAAGTATTTAAATTACATTTTTTATAATTCCGTAGTAAAATTTTCTCACAGATCAGTAATTTTTTTTATCATTTGGGAAACACTTCACTGATGGATAGTGATCATACATGTAATGTCGTGTGTTTAAATAGAATCTTTCCTACAGCAGAGTTAAGAGTAATAAACAGTATTTACAAATGTAAAGCCTACTTCACTACTATTTGAAAACGTATAGTTTTTAGAGCCTGTATCCCGACAGTCAGAATAACATTCATCTTGACACCAGAAATAAAAAACAAATGCAGGAGCCGAACAGATGAAGCTTACAAATAGCAGGTCGTGAGTAATTGTTAAACCGATTGTTAGGAAAAGCGTTGCCCGCAAACTTAATCTTATTCCAAGAGTGGAATATGACTACGGGAATACTTCGCAAGACAATATGTTCTTTATACTAACGAGAGTAATATGTTTATATTGCTCTTTAATATTTTGGAAATACTATAATGAAACCAGTAAAACGTAACTCTAATGAGGAGAATTCATTCGCGAGCTGCCCGGATATTGGAGCAAGCCTGAAAAGCTACTCTTACTTACTCCATGGTGGAGAGTCCTTCTTGAGAAGCTAACTGGTTTGCAGCTAGTCAAGAATTTCACCTCATTTCACAGAATCCGAATGTTCATTATCGCACTCAAAAGCTTCCGCCACCTGTCTCTATCCTGGATCAGCCCAATCCAGTCCATATACCCATATTCCACCTCATGGAGATCCATCCTAATATTACCCACCCATCTATGCCTAGGTCTCCTCAGTGGTCTCTTTCCCTCCGGTTTCTCCACCAAGACTCTATACACCCCCTCTCCTTACCCATACGCGCCACATGCTCAGCGCATCTCATTCTTCTCGATTTTATCACCCGCACAATATCGGGTGAGGTGTACAGATCATTTAGCTCCTCGTTATGCAGTCTCCTCCATTCCCTCTTTACCTCGTCCCTCCTGGGTCCAAATATTCTCCTCAACACCATATTCTCAAACACCCTCAGCTTCCTTTGCTCCCTTAATGTCAGCGACCAAGTTTCGCACCTACACAAAACAACAGTAAAAATTATAGTTCTACGTAGTATATATCTTAATCTTTAAATTTTTGGATAGCAACCTAGAAGACAAAAGATTCTACACCGAATGATAGCAAGCATTTCCTGACCTCAACGAAAAGCTACTTTAGTATCAAGATATTCTTATCAGTTTTTATGAAAATCCATTAGTTATTTCAAACTATGTTATTGCGTGACGGCTACGTATCGGGTCACACGGTCGTGGTGATATGATGAGCATGCTTTGCCTTTACGAAAATTGGTAATATCGTCAATAATTAGTCATGTTATTTTGTGTTGTAACGTGATGCATTTCCTCGGTTAATGTGCCAACCGCTGAGAAAAGCATGCACGTCTCTGTTTCATAAACATGTTTGTAACTCGTATACATTATTAAATGGCGTGTGGAGCCTGGTGTGTTGGCGGTCAGAAGGCGCTGTGTGTTTTCCAGTAACAACTGTGAGCTCCACCACTAAGCTCCGGAATAAGCAAACAGATGTGCTCAACTCCAAAACTAACTTCGTGGACCAACATCTTGTTTTGCATAAAACACAGACAGAAAAGTATAAGCAGCACAAAAATCGTGAGCCTTGAAATCGCACTTTTCATCTTGACAGCTTGTAAGGCTACCTTCTCTTTCTTCCTTTACGAAATCTGTCAAGTTATCGCTTATCCTACGTCTAGGTTATTGCGACTAAACTTTTGCTATGTTTCATGAGTTTTCGCAAAAGTGCGAAAAGCGACTATTAGCTTCGTTATGTTCTTCTCTCTGCCCGTCTGACCGCAAGAAACAACTCGGCTCCCACTGTACGTATTTTCATTAAATTTCATATCTGAGTAATTTTCGAAAATCTGTGAAGAAAATTCATGCTTCATTAAAATCTGACAAGAATAAAAGGTACTTTAAATGAAGGCCAAATATACATTTTGATCAAATCTCTCTCCGATCTCTTTAGAATGAGGAATGTTTCAAATTTGTAGAGAAAATCAAAACACATATATTATTTTCATCAAATTTTTTTTGAAATTCTTGCCATTTGTGAGATAATGTAGAGAAATTTTGTTGAACCGGACAGGTCACGTGCGCATGCGCATTGCATGCTGGATAACCAAGGTTACAAATACACACTCAGAATATGTAATATTCATTGCTTTTCCACTGCAACAATTGTTGCACGAACGGCCCTCAGTGTTGTGTTACACACATACTGCCTGTCAGTTCGGCTCTACTATTGCACGTCCTGCCGATTTTACGCTCCACGGTTCAGTCCCTATAATATTACTCGATGATCAGCTGGAGCATGAGTTTCCAAACCTCGGCCCGCCAGGTTGTGTTAGACGGGCATCTGCCACACTTGTAAACTAGGGATAAACTGTACAAATTGCTCAATAATCTAAGTGGTTATGTATACCATATACTGTTGTTCTTACACTTGCGGCCCGCGAACATCACCACAAAGACTTGTGTGATCTTTTGCCATAAAAAGTTTGGACGCCTCTGAGTTCAATCCACACTGCTTCAAATTACGTAATTTACCCCCGTCCTCTTCACAATTTTCTGTTTTGTGTACAAATAATCTTAAGGATGACTCACAACATTCAATAAACAAAATGCACAAAATTGTTCTTTAGATATTTATATTATAATACTGTATCACATGAAATAGGCCTATATGTTTCGGTCCACAAAGGTCCATCATCAGGGAATAAATAAAAGTAATACATCTTAAAGCCAAGTTAGTCACTTTCGTATACAACCGATATGTAAAAGAGTCGGATGGTTAAAATGTAGGCATTTCTTTGTAGATTTGTTACATAAATGTAATATATCTTGATACAGAGTATCTTTGAAGCTGTAATTTACGAAATTAGCACAGAATGAGCATATTCTATGTATTCAATTCATAAATTACGCTGCTGACTAACAGTCATGATTTGTCGCTTACACTGGTAACTGTTGCATTTTATCGCTTTCATTGGTGACTTGTATTCACGTTCGTGTCTGTAAAGCTTTGTTCGGCATTTACGAAATGTGATGTACCTGAAAATATGACAATCAGATCTGAAAGAAAAATGAAATTGCCATTACGTATTTCATAATCTTACAAGATTCAATAAAAATCATTTGGTAAGTAGTTCAATTATTATTGAACAACAGTCAGATACTAAAAATATAATAGACGATTACACATTGCTTCTAACGCGCTTAGAACTCATTGTTACGTTAACCTAAAAAATCTCCAAGTGTCCCATTACATCTATAATAATCCCTACCATACAATTTGCTAAAAGATACAACGCGAATGGAATACAGGCAATATTTGCTCACAAAATACACTGACACGCCCAAGAAGATGCATGAAAATTTAAACGTTTACTTTTCTGTCACTGGTACAGAAGCTGCTTGAAACTACGAAAAGAAAAACTTCACAAATTCTTGCGTGTAAACTCGTTACCTATGTTAAGTGATTACTTCGCAGAAGTCAGTAGCATAGAGTACATTTCCACTGTTTTCCAACAGGGGATGCAATAGTCTTGATCCGAGGAGAGGAGCGACATAATGAAGTCTTATTCTTGCAAGAGATCACGTTCCATTTGATATGCAGTTGCAATTTCACCATCTGCCGACGTCACAATATTTAACACCGAGAATCTTATAAGCAGTTATTATAAAGCTAGAGACTCACTTTTAAACTCGCCATTGGTTCTGCCTAGATTAGCAAACTTGCAAATTCTTTTGGATTTGAAATATGTAATAGGTCATCGTGCACACTTTAAACTTTTATCATAAACTGTCTGCACTAAAACAAATAGAATGTTCATAATTTTGCGATATTTACGTAAAGAGCAGAGACGATTTCATTAAATATTTTATATTCCATTACACATTAAACGTACGTTTAGAAATTCACGGTTGCTCCTTTTCTAAATCAGATATATAAACATTTCTACATTTATAATTTATACAATAAAAGCAAAGTTGAGCCAGTTGTAACGACATTTCAGAAGCCTGTTTTTGTACACAAACCTGTAGATCAGACCGGCAACTTTGAAACACATAAGATATCGGTGAAACATGATACCATCATTTTGCTGAACAAATTCAATACAGCGGTACAGAAAGCTCCGTTGTTGCAAGGGCCTAGCAGGTGTAACTTCAAACAATTCCCCTAAGCATATTTTGCAGTATGAGCTAACAGGAAGAAAGAGAAAAAGCAGGAAGTATGTGGAAAAATAGTTGCATTCCATGAAGTAAAAGGACAAAATAACTCTGACTACGAAGTATGTTGGGGGGAGGGGGCATTGCGGTGTGTCAAACTGAATTACAGAAGAAGTAATTAACAAGAAAACGCGTAACTATTATGACACTGGCTCAGTTCTTTCAAAGCTTTCCAAAAGCTTTCTTGTGTATTGAGTATCCCTGTCACCTCAGTGATTATTTTTATTTTGTTAATGGTGGTAAACATTATTCAACTGGAGGTATCTCCGATGGGTGATTTCAATAATTTCATAAATCCTTAAATCTAACCAAATATGATTGGAGCGGGGGTTGCAGGAAAATAGCCTATCAATACACAGTACCTTAACTGAAACACCAAAATGCAAGGCTGCCTTACTATAAGTAACAACCAGCACTTTAACCGATATTTTCAACTCTGTTCTTTATTTAACATGCTCTAATTAGACCACTTCGCAAAACCTGTTTTCGTTTTTATAAGGTTGGAAAATACAAAGTAAGAATTTCTACTCCTTTCGGCCCGTGGGCGGAGCTGGCTTCAGATCCTGGCAGTGGTGTTGTGAATCGGTCTGACTGTGGCTAGGGACACAACGGATCGGGTATCCCTTTTCCGTCTTGTCACCTGATGACGGAAGCGCAAACGGTTTTCCATATGTGGTAAAAGAAAAACATTGTTCACGGCTATAAAATCCTAGTGGATCCAGGACTCTTCATCGTTGAGATTTCTAGATCACTCTCAGATACCCGACACGCGGACGGGTAATCATCCCGCATAAGATACCTCTACCTGACTACGCACAACAATCACAAGAGAGAGACACCCAAGTCCTTAATTGGATTCGAAACTAAAATCCCAACATGAAAGCGGTCGCAGACCCACACCTTAGATCGTGTGGCCACTGGGATCAGCAGAATAAACACAAGTCGATAACTTAATTTCAAAACGGCTGTCACAAATGTTGTTATAAGCCTCCGCGTGAAAACTTTGTAGTTCACGTTGGCGTTAGTAAACAATATTTCACCACCTTAAGGTGACTAATCCTCGTTGTGTCGGCAGTACATCTAAAAGTATAACATATTCAGTCCAAGCAGAATTCATATTTATGAAAAATAACCAGCTACATGTTTCGGCTAATATATAACCATCACCCGGCTGTTCGAGAAAGTAAAAATAACAAGGCAATTTTCACAGCAGCGTGGGGGATTGCAATGCAACTGTGAACATTTCGTTTTTATTTTTACTTTCTCGAACAGCCCGATGATGGTTATATATTAGCCGAAACATGTAGCTGGTTATTTATCATAAATGTAAGTTCTGTTCGGACCGACTATGGTAAATTTCTTGTAATATTTCAACAAGTTAATATGACTATTCATCTCTGTCAATGGCAGACAATTCTTTGTACAGAAATATGACCCCATCTACTAGTGGTTAGGCTTCCTATACCTCATTACGTGATGCATGTGATTCAGTAGGTTCATGCTGCGACCGTTTTATACGTCATATATATCCCGGCGAGACCCCACGCTATTGGCTGTTCAATCATTTTTGTTGGTGTGCAATACTGTTCTTGCACTGTTATTATTTTGCGAGATCCATACAATTTTCAACGCCCCCGTGCTTCGTCGTCAGGCCGTACTAGTTTAACTGATGAAGTGTTGTTTTATAGCAGACAGTGCCTCTGTGCAAAATGTACGTAACTGCTCTTGGTAACGGGAACGACGTCAAGATTGAAACCCGGCCGTACGACACTTAATCACAGCTGACACGGACAGGGCAGCCACGTCAGTAATGTATTAGTCGGTGTGTTACAGAAATTCGATTCCCAACTGGTACAGACGGGTTCGACACCATTCCAAGTATGGCTGTAAGAATTAACAGGTATCAGGCAGTGAGTTATTAGCAAAGCAAGGCGGAAATGCGGTGCTGATTATCATATTGATCTACAGCCCAAGATGGCAATGTCTTAACACGTCCAGTCCCTCTGTACTTTCAGGACAAATTTATTTTAACTTCCCTCTAATGAAAACCAACTTCATGCAATATTTATTTCGTCAATCAACCTCTACATGTTTCGGGCATATTTGTAGCCCATCATCAGGAGGCATACTGCATATATACAACAATTAGTACGTGTTGTGTTTTGCAGTTGACTGTCTGTTGGCCGGGCCAACAGACAAACCGAAACATGTAGATGCTGATTGATGAAATAAATAGTGCAGCAATTTGGTTTTCATTACACGGATATATCGAGATGCACGGTCAACAAAACAAAATTTACATTAACTTCTGGGTTTTCAGGATTTCACTGCAGGTATGGTTAAAATTACGTCCTTCTAGTTTTTTTTCCACCATTTGGAATTTTAACTTCAATTGATATTGGCTTAAACGCGTTCTACTTAAAGTAATAAACATACAATTTTTTTTGCTTTATGTATGAATACATTTATTTCGTGTATCCAATATCTGAACCTTTCTTGAAAAATGTAAAGTAGCTTTACTTAATTATGGAGAAAGTAATGTATTTGTACAGCAAGGCAGTTCTGAATGCATAGCTCTTCTTCAATTGGAGTAGAACACAAAGGAATAATAGTTACTTCATAATTAACAATACATAATATAGGCATCCTGTGTTAAATATATCACAATAAAGATCGACTGTGCACTTTCCAGTGAAAGTGGAATTTTTGGTACTTTCTTCTGAATTTTGTAGCAAATAACACCTATATTGCAGTTCGAGTTAAGATATGGCCTCTAGCATGATGATGGTATAACAGAATATATGAGCTCAATAAATCTAGATTTCTGAAAGGGACTGAAACTGCCTTAAAATGGCCTGTAGAGCGCCGCACTGCCTCTTGCCAGACAGTAAAGCCCCTCCATTCAACTTTTACATGGACGAGTAAACTTTTATTCTGACAAATTGGCGGTATTCCAGGTCATAAAGAAGACTAATTAAGACGTTATTAGATTAAGTCGGAAGTAAAACGAATTTAAAATTTGACGTTAAAGAAAACAAAACTTCTAGAAGAATAGTATGCAGTTGAATTTAGAATAATGTATGCAGGACGAGGAATTCTTTGAAGGGAAGTCAGAAGTCTACAGCGATTTCTTCAAGAATATTTTAAGACTTTCTGAATTCCTGATTCTTATCCAATTCAAATGCACTCACGAAAAGCTTTTGAGTTATGTTCGTACATAAATTTTATTGTATTGTCTTGATGCAGCTCATGAAGCATGTGTGAATTGTCACTATGATATATTTTTAGTAATAAGAAACATTGTTGCACCGTGCATTTCTTAGAATCATTTTAATTATCAACCAACAAATGCACTTACATAAAGTTTCACATTAAAACACTTAAAATCGCTCCTTCTATATATTGTAAGTGTACCTCAGCCATTGTACTGGATATGGGGGAACCCATTATTATTCCTTTCTCATGTTGGAAAAGTCTTTCGTTTTACTGAAAGTAATTTTGTTTCATGATTGTTTCGAGCATATATAATGCTTGTTTGATTAATTCACTGTCGTTAATATTTTTATTTAGCCAGAATTTTGTGGTCCCTATTATTCCTTGGATTGGTAGGTTGACATATAGGTCTTTCATATCAAGGGTAATTATTCTCATTTGTTCACTAATTTGCACTCTTTTTAATTCCTCTGCGATTTCCTGTGAGTTTTTTTGTATTGTATGTGTATGGTAGGCAGATTAGGCTATGTAGACTTTTGTTTAAATATTTAGCTATTTTGTACGATGAAGCCAATATATTGGGATCGATTTTAAGCGTTTTAATGTGAAATTTTATGTAAGTGCATTTGTTGGTTGATAATTAAAGGAACACCACTGCCGCGTAATTGAAAAGAGTATGCCTGTCTCTGATTTATGTGATACCTATGATATCATTTCTAATCTATGAGCAATTAGATCACAACGGAAGTGCAAGTAATTGACTTGGTTGCCTTTTTGGAAGTTATCTTAATCACGTCGATATCACGGCTTTAACAATGTTTTCTACAGAACATTATACAATAATGCAAACATAAATTTATTCCGTGATTATTCGAATTGTTGTGGTAATTTCGGAACTTTAGAACTTCTTCGCAATTTCGAATTTATGAAACCAGAAAAAGTAAAAAATATTTACATAGTTGCTGAATCTATAAGAACGATCGTATTTTAATAAAATTCGTACTAGTTTCTAACATTCTTATTCGTCCTTTTTTTTAGTAAAGATGAAATTTGGAATATAATATATTTGTGTCGATGCCACTATAAAAAATATCGCGTTATGCAGCATCAGCTATTGTATTTTACTCTTGAAATGTAACATGCTACTAAATTACTAGTTGGCTTATCAACCAGACCCCCCGCCCTTGTTGGCAAAGCCCTATAAACTAACTTCAACCTAGGATTTAATTATATTGTAATATTATAAGTATTAGACCTGGGGTAACTTAGGTCAGGTGTGTGTAGCGCAGTACGTATTCTCGGACATTGTGTTAATATGCAAAGTGTCAAACACTGTCTGTGTTTCCTTCGAAAGTAAATTTAACTGGATCGTAAAAGCCGATGGTAATAATAGCATTGTGGCCTCCTAAATGGGTTAGTTGTGTACCTGTAGGTGCCTTGCGTGTTCCACCAGGAAGCGTTCGTCACTGCTGTAGGTGGCCAAGCCGACAGTCAGCAGGTGATAATCTTTCCGTCGGATCCACGACACCTGCAGAAAAAAACAATAATTTTACAAGCTGAGCAAATAAAATGCGTGTTGTCTATTAGCACTAAACCAGCTTCCCATGCAGCAGAAAGGCAGATATTTCACATATTTGTGTTTTTCTTCATAACGTAGTGTGTTTTAGATGTATCTGCGCCCCTACAGAGCGCCTATTATGAAAGCTCTTTCAATTTGTTCTGTACCCCCCTCCACGTAACAACTTCAAAACCACTGGACGGATTCTACGATGTTTGATATCAGGGAGTTGTAATACAATTTGTTGATACATCCCAGTATTGTATAAAATCAGCCTTAAAGTATGGCCACGACAGAGCATTATATGAATTTTCCAGCGCAATTCGATCGCAGCTCAGAAGTATTTCTTTAAAAAAAAAAAGTGTTTATGCAGAGAGAAAGAAAACATAATATATACCAAATAAATGTCTTCGATTATATTTTATAACTTTTTGAAATAATAATGAGAGCGAACACATCATGGGTTGTGTATTCAACAATCAACAATGGTATTCCGAACACACGCTAAAATTGCGGAAGGTCCTTGCAATCGACAGTAATTAAACGAAACTTTCTTCCACCTTAATTTATAAGTCATGTTTGAAACTAAAATTTAATTAAAATATAATTGAACCTGCTGTTGTTACATCAGTTACTTTTATAGAATGTAAACTTTGTTTCTTTGGAGATAATTAAACAAAAGGAAGTAAAGAAATTACAACTGTTACGCCATACTCAGATACGCTTTCATGATTTGTACGAATTCTTGCAATAGGGTAAATGTATTTGCATTGGTGTTCAAAGCTATTTGAGACAAAATTAATTTCTTTCGCTACGTTCGTTCAGTAATATTCTACCAATGAATAAGACTCTTCTGCTCGCGCTCCTAACCCTGGCATTATATGATCCTACTCCTTGCCCAAACCCCTCCCATACAGAATGGTGATATGTGTGCGGTGAAAAAGCCCTGCCGGAAAAATCGTTGCAGTAACCGAGTCCATACCCAGTAAGAAAACTGGAAATTTTGTCATGGCAACTCCAAGTACGAGACATGAAAGCGTATGGAGAAGAAAAAGCATAGCTCGAAGCATTACGTAGCTGTGGCTTGTTTCTTTCCTGGTTGGGCTAAGGACTTATCAGCACCCCTTCGTAAATGTGAAGTACAGCATGTTCTCCGTTTAACAGATTTTATTAGAGGAGCAGAACAAGTAATCAAAATATCGATTATGTTTAACAAGTACCGCTTCAGATTTAAGATTCCCATTATGGTAACTATGAAACTTACCGCTGTTCGGGATGTGACGCCGCGTCTTATGGTAGAAGTGTATCACCATATTTCTCATTTCTACCAGATTACACGACATCACGTGACAGCATACAGTAATAATCATGAAGTAGAGTATCAGGCAAAGTCTAGTTGGACACTCTGTTCCTATCATAAATTACAGTTTTATTATTCGATTTTGTCTTTAAGTTTTGTTAGCTTAGTTGTCTTCTTATGGCCGCGTCAAGTTACGATGAAGAGGGAAACAGAAATTGCTTTGGATAAGCTGATGACTAATCACGAGGAACGTGGATCTGCGTATGACATTGTCAAACAGTTTTCTGTCAGCTGCACATTTTAAGAGATAAAAAGGGACATTTTAACTTAGTGTTGCTGGCAGTATGCGTTACTTGTTGGGCGAGAATAATTGTACAGTATAAACTATCCGTAGTCATAGGATTACTGCGGATTGTGAGCTACCAGCAGTCACAAGGTGACAATAGTGGCCGGTAATGTTAGTCAGAGTGTGACAGTGTTGCTTCGAAAGTAAAGTTAAGTAATCGATAGTCACATCCTTGATGGTAATACTAAACTTCCTGGAATAGTATAATATAGTATAGTATAGTATAGTAGAGTATAGTAGAGTAGAGTAGAGTATAGTATAGTATAGTATAGTATAGTGTATTATAGTATAGTATAGTAATAGAAATATTAATATTAATATTAATATTAATAGTTATAGTTATAGTTATAGTTATAGTTATAGTTATAGTTATAGTTATAGTTATAGTTATAGTTATAGTTATAGTTATAGTTATAGTTATAGTTATAGTTATAGTTATATTTATAGTTATAGTTATAGTTACAATTATAGTTACAGTATCGTATATATAGTATAGTATAGTATAGTATAGTATAGTATAGTATAGTATAGTAGAGTAGAGTAGAGTATAGTATAGTAGGTACGCAGTTACTATTATTGTTCCTAATTATCATATTATTATTATTATTATTAATATTTTTATTATTAGACATACAGAGATATTTTTTTATTTTTTTGTTGTCAATATTGTACGGCTGCTGCTGAAGAGAGCGTGTTTTAGGGTCTCATAAATGTGGTGTTGATGTATCTGAGTTACCTGCGCAAAGAGCAACGGCACATCGTGGGGATAAAATTACATTAACCTTTTAAGGAAGAATTGTAATTTGTTTTATTTGAAACCTCCCTTCATACCGCGCAGTAAACACTCTGTCTCGGTTCTGAAAACCAGTCACTTAATGCTCTATAGGCCTAAGGTCGCTGTTATTTCTGAGATGCATACGAAACCCTCAAATTCACGCTGTGGACACATTGTAGAAATGTTTATTATTACACCCGATAGTACAGGAAGTAACCGCTAGACTTCAGAAGTTAATTTAAGCTTCTTACAGTTTCTGAAATTGGGAAGTGGGTCCTGTTCTCCCCTGTTTTCTGGTTTCATGTGTTTGTCTGCCATTTCACAGAACAGATGCTTCTTGCTCTTATTGCGAGTAAACTTATGCATTTTTAATCTGTTCGTTGCCTCTATCCCGGCATTCTCTTCAACCTTAATTTGGGGTGCTGCTTTAGTCTCAAAGTAGCTACTACTTTGTGTAGACAATTAAAAATAACACTTTCTTTTTCCCCTGCGAAAGTGATTCTCTATTTATCATATATGAATTCCTTTATAAGCAACGATACCTATTAAAGTTGCTTACATAAACCTAATTTTGTGCTATTAATCTGTAACCACTATTGGTTGGAGATTAGGCCATAAACTATTTACAGTCAATTCGTAATCAATTAATGAAATTATGGAGCAAAGTCCTTAGTGAGGAACTGACAGTCACGTAGCTAGTTATCAAATGCGTCTACCCCTTTTTTCCCGTACACTTGGGTATTCATCATCATGATAAAATGAGCCATCCATTATGCCTTATCTTGAATCATTTGAATACAGCCAGCCATAATTATCAATACACTCATCGCCCGCTTCTGGCGGGGTTAGGTACCAAGATCCCCGCCGCGAAAAGCCAAAATACGTGAATAATTGACCCTCTTCTCTAAACCTTTAGTCTCTTTCCTTACTTTTCAGAAAATATTATTATGTCAGCTTTTTCCCCATTCAACTCCTTGCACATCATGCAGTATGGCTCGAAGGCACATTTGAGTTGCTAAGCAGTTTTGTTTCTCCTATGTATGGAAGAATCCGAGTGATGTACTTTTTTTTTTTTCCTTGGGGCGATCGGGCGAACTTGCGAAACTTTGAAGCACGAAACCGCGAAAACGAGGGATGAGTGTGTACCATCTCCTATCACTTGCGTCTCAACAGTGATCTAATAGTTTCTTTTCTTTCTGTCTAAAATTTACCTACATTTCCTTCCTCGGCATGTAACACATGAACTTCCCATATTAACCACATTCTTTTGATTGCCTTCTACATCGTAGATCTCTCTCAAACACCCATTTACCACCAAGAACTATTAATGGACAAGAGCAACTGAGAAGTCCTAACCATACTATATCTGCAAAATTTTAAGTTTCCAACTGGTATTCGTAACACTTACTTACTTAATCCATGGTGCAGAGTCCTTCTTGAGAAGCTAACTGGTTTGCAGCTAGTCAAGAAATTCCCCGCATTTCACGGAACCCGAAGGTTCATTACCGCACTCACAAGCCTCCGCCA
>Ga0123355_10004242_pt1 | contig 20838 bp, 19 predicted proteins | sample TergutEmb28metaG_3_FD_89872 | JGI IMG/M metagenome (GOLD analysis project Ga0123355, IMG submission 89872) | Embiratermes neotenicus P1 segment gut microbial communities from Petit-Saut dam, French Guiana - Emb289 P1 | ecosystem: Host-associated > Arthropoda: Insects > Digestive system > Gut ...
ACAAGTGGAATGCTGACATCTGAGTTTTGAATTGTTATTGTGTGACGAGCTGTGGTGCTTGTCCCCCAAGAGTTTATATGTCCAATAAGACCACCGGTTCTTGCTGTCGATGCGTTATTACCAATGACTCCACCACGTACATTTACATTGTCAATAAGAACATCCGTTGTAAGCAGTCCGCCAGTAATTTCACCTGCGACTACACCAGCATTACTTGCGCCAGTTTCGATATTAACGTTTGCGAAATTTACGTTTCGCATTGTTCCATTGAAATTTGCAAAAAGCCCGCGGTTAATACCATCGGTTACGTGCATATTGGAAATAGTGTACCCATTTCCTTCCAGCGTAGACGTTCTTCCAAACAATGGAATTGGAACCCACGGTGCAGAGCCCATATTGATATTTCCCGTTAATTCAAAATACCAATCATTAGTCAGCACCCGACCAGGTCGCAATATTGCGTCCATGTCCGCACGACTTCCTATTTGGAACGCCGTCCCCGCTGTTAGCCCGTCTCGCGTTGAAGCCGATACTGAAGATTGTTCGCCGTTTGACGATTCATTCCAACCCAAAGGCAAAACAAGCGACGCTGCTACAGCTGACGCTAGAAATACTACCCCAAGAAGTAATGCGATTATTCGATTCTTCATTCGTGATTCCCCCTTATGTTTTTGTTGTACAAGTAACGATACCATGGATTTTTTTATGCGCAAGCAATTTATTTATTATGCGCAAGTTGCGGGTTATTTACCCTGCAGAACTTTCAGGATGTAATCCCTTCCCGCCGCTGGTTTGTCATCCGCTCCCCCACCCATTCCTGGTAGACCCATGAAAACGGATGGACCGCCTCCTCCACCGCCTGCTGGTGCTGCAGGTGCCTCGGCGGCCGGAGCCGGTGCTGGAGGCGGAGCAGGTGCCGCGACAGGTGCTGGTGCAGGAGTTGGTGCCACAGGCGCCGCCTCAGGCATTGGAGCCGGAGGTGGGGCTGCTGGTGGCATTGGTGGCGCAGGTGGCGCCATGTGTTGTTGCATTTGCGGTTGAGGCATCGGTGGTTGCATGTGTTGCTGCGGAAATGGCGGTTGCATCATTGGGGCTTGTTGCCCCATTGTTGGGTATTGGAAGCTTTGGTTCTGCATAGGCGCAGTACCAAACGGCATCATATTTGGAGCCCCAGCGTTAAAGCCGATTGCGGCCAAACGCTGAGGTCCGAATGTTGCTATGATGTTTTCGACTTCCCGAACTTTTTCCATGAGCATCATGGAAAGAGCGTCACCAGTGTTGCTAGACATAACCTGAGCAGTAAGATTCTGAACGGATTGAGTCATGGCAACCAAGTCATTAACAACTTTGTAACTGTTAGGATTTGTCATCAAAACACCGTCCCTCAAGGCCATTTGCAGAGTATTGTTAAAGGAAGCCAGTGTCATGATTATCTATTTTATCTCCTAATTTAGTGTTGACCAAGCAGGAAGAATCCTTTCGCGTTAGCCGTAACAGCGTCTTTCTGAATGATAAGACGTGGGTCGTTGAAAAGTGTTGTTAAGTATTTTTCGTACTGAAGCGCACCACCGCCAGTCAATATGATACGGTAAAACTTATTGAACTCGAGTCCTAGACCCATGACCGCTTCGTATACACGACGCGCTTGGATCTCTTTGTGTTTTTCCGCGTATTTTGAAAGGTCGTACTTTCCGAATGGTGTTTCGACAGTTGTGCTCTCAAGAAGCGCGATGTCAAATTGGTGAGGGTTAAGTGCGTAAATGTTTGCTTCTGGCATTTTGTCGTTTACGTCTTCTTGCAAGTTAGCCACATAGTCAGAAACCCCTATTTCGAAGCCGAATGTTCCGCGGACACGTGATTCTTCCAACATCGCAAGGTCAGTAGTACCCCATCCGATGTCAACAATAAGCGCGCGCTGTGAAAGAAGCTTTTGGTTTAGCTCGCCTGTTTTCTCTTCGTGAACAAAGTTGTAAAGTGTTCCAAGTGGCTGAGGAACAACAATGACCTCAATAATGTCGAAGTTGATTTCGTCAACTTGATCCCACTTGACTGATTTGACACTGTAACTTCCTACAAGACTCTTTTTAATCTCCTCGGCAACAGCTGCGTTTTTACTTAGAGAACTTGGAAGACCTGTTACAAGTCTAATCTTGTCGTGTGTTCCAGGCTTTAGCACCTGAGTGATACCGATAAGTGTTTCTGTCTTGAATGCAGATGAGTTGTAACGCGCCTTACCACGTCCACCACTACCCATAGCGGATAGGTCACCCACCTCGTAAACTTCGTTATTGAAAACAAACATCTGATAATTTGTTTTAAACGAATAGACCAAACCTGCGTCGTTGATTTCCTTAACGGTGTTCCTGTACGCAAGTTGCTCCCCGTGATCTGTCCAGATCTTGATTGTAGAGTTCGCAACGTCGATACCTACGACACGGTTGAACTCCCTTCCGGAGTACATTCCCCCGGTTGACTTTTCCTTCTTAGCCATTTTTTTCTTCTCCTTTTTATATGTTTTTCACAACATTGCCGAAACTGTATTGTTCCAGCTTTGTTTTGTTGCCCATTTTGACACCGCAAGTTCCAGCTTTTTTGTCGTGACTGAACATCGACATAAAGCCAGGTTTCTCAAAGTTCTTAATGTTAAAGAGATATACATCCCTTGCTGCACCGTCTTCGTACCTTACAACTGCAAGATGCATCTTTGGGTCACTGAAGTCTGCCAATTGGCTTTGGAATTTCACCTCTTTCCCGTCACCCACATATGCGCGAACAATAAAGTCACAAACCTTTTTGCCTTGGTCGTGCAACGCAAGATAGTTAGTATTGTTCAAAAGGCCGAAACCAGCCTTAGTACATAAAAATTTAAGATCTTCCACAGCCTTAGCATCAAAGTTTTCCCCCGCTGCTGCTGGTGGCGCGATGCCCTCTCTTGCTTCTTTTAATTTGTCTAACTCCATCATATTACTTGCCCTCCTTTACGTCAGTTGGGGTTTTAACATCGAACGGATTGAATTGCTTCTTTTCTTCTTCCACAACATGTTTGTGTGGATTAATGATTCTGTCCACATCCTTCTTGAATGCCTCGGTGTTTTCTTTTGCCGTTGCCTCGTCTACCTTGCGCCCTTCAAAAACATCCGCAGCCATATTTGTAGACTTTGAGTATTCAGCAGCCTTCTTTTCCTTTTTAACGTCGTGGTTTTCTTTTGCTTTTTTCAGTTTTTTGTGAAAAACCAGAACGTACAAAATGACCGCCACTGCAACCAGCGTTATGCAGCCGACTAAGATTATTAGCGCTTGCGGTGACATTAGCATCAGTTGTGACATGTATAATTCCTCCTTAGTTTGTTAGTCTGTTTAATTTAACATTTAAAAATACGCCTGTCAAACAAAATTCGACATTTACTCGGTAAATACAGGCGCTCCTATGCCTGTCGCCCCTGGCATGACAGTCTTTGTTTTCAATAATTTACCCTCTAAATTATATACCGATGTGGTCTCAGAAATTTTCCCTAAATCGCAAGCATCTTGATAAACTACCAAGACCTTTCCCTTTGCATAACCAATTCTTACCAGGGTTTTGAAACTGAGTGTTACGTATTCTACCTTCTCGCTTGGCATGATTCGACAGAAGGAAACTTGACTCATCGCGCTCGTTCCCTCTTTATTATTTCCCACCACAAGAAACATTGTGTTGGAAAGGCGCTTGATTTTGACATCTAGCGCAGCCGGCAATTCGATTAAAGGCCAAGCCTTAGAGTTATTGTCGCAAAACAATACAAACTTGTAATAATGCTCACTGAAGAATTCAATTTTACTGACGAGAATCATCTCGCCTGTGTCTTCATATCTGTAAGTACAAGATTGGAATTCCGACACTTGCACAGTTTTCATCACATACTTGTCACCCTTGAATTCGTGCTCTGATTCTTGTTCTTTAGTTTTCAGATTTGTTGAGATTTTTTTGTCTTCGATGTAGATTTTTCCCATCTGTTAAAGCCTCCCGAGGATTTTGATAACGTCTTTAACATTCAGAGTCTTTGCGTTACCTTTCATAGAACAATTCATACTACTATACGCTAGTTTTTCAATTTCTACATCATTAAATTTATCTTTCAGCTTTGGAGCCTTGATTCCAAGTTGTTTAATCAAATTATTAATTGCACTTTTGATTGCCGGTCCACCTGTGGTTGTGGCGCCGATTAGCTTTGCCACATAATCAAAGCGCTCTTTATTAGACGCGTAACAAGTTGACGCGACCTCGCCTGCCACAACTGCTAGTGCTGTTCCGAACTGGAACCCGAATCTTGCAGCAAGAGCCGCAGCGATGGCATGAGCTGCCCCAGTAGAAGAATAGTTAGTCGCAAGGAATGAATTAATAGACGCCGCGCACATTTGCTTGATTAGTTCGGTGTCTTGTGGATTTTGCAACAGCTTTTTGTAAATCGCCAGGAAGGTCTCCATCGCTTGCTTTGCATATGCGTCACTGGTTGGGTTTGCATACATGGAAACGTATGCTGCCATAGCCGTTATAAAACAATCAAAACCCAGGACTGCCCACAAGTCACTTGGAAGACCTCGCATTATCAGGGGATCAATATATGTTGCCTTAGGAATCAAGTAGGGACTGGAAACCATATATTTGTCCGTGCCGTAATAAAAATGTGCAAAGTTCGCAATTTCGTACCCTGCGGATGGCATGGTCGGAACAGTAATATGATAAATTTTATTGGGATGAATGCCGTGCGGCCCAATAGTCCCACCAGGCAAGTAGTCATGCAAAAAGCCACCATGCGTTAGCAGCAGGCTGACAAATCTTCCGCAGTTCATAACAGCTTGCGGACCCACCGAGATAATGCAATCAATGTTCTTGTCAGAAGCGAAATTCAGTGCCCCATAAATGACATAGTCCGTCAGATTTGTTGTAATACTTGGATAAACATGACAGTTGGTCTTAATCAGTGGCCTGATTTTCTTTTCAAAAATTTCTAACGAATATTGAGTCCCAGTCAAAACCAGAACATTCTTAAAGGCATTCAAATCGAGAGTATGGATTACACCCTCGGCAAAGTTTATCTTTGTCGTTACTTGTGATTCTTGCTCTTCTGTCTTTCGTTTCATTTGCCCTTCTTTTCTTTCATTTTCTTTTTTATGTCTTGCTTGGTTACTTGTCCTACGACTTTTCCATCTCTAAGGTCTCTTATCAATCCGCTTTTGTCAAACGCAACTCGGTGCCTGTTCTCGGAGATCAGTTCCGCCTTGATGCTTGCGTACTTTTTCTTACTGCTTGAAAGATACCATATTGCTGCGAAAGCAAGAAGAGGAACGACTATGCCTGGCAGTAAAATCGCAATAAGAACTGCCAGGGTTAATCTGAAGTCGACGTGGCTGACCAATTCAAAATCGTGAGCGGTCAACCATGCAGCATCCATAGTAATAATCGCGGTATTCCCGGCAACAAACACATTGGACGGTAGCCCGATTGGATTAGTCAAGTCTATGTTGTTAACCCTCCAGTTGCGGATTCGTCGACCATTTGGAGTGCTGACCGTCAGGATTATTCTCTCCCCCGTTTGGATACCTTCAGTTCTGTCAATTAGCAACTCGCCGTCGCGGTCAGCAGTCAGTTCGTATTCTAAGTCAAACGTCAGCGGTGCAAAGCGGATAATGATGGAACGCGACGTTGTCATTTGATTGATTGTTATCGTGTCTTGTACTACTTCGCCATCGCGTACGCCTGTGAATGCATTGTTTGGCAACATATGGAAATCGTTCACTTGCACCACAACGTTGACTGTTGTTCCAAGTTCGAATTCGCGGTCTAGTGTTGCGTCCGTCTCCTCGTCGATGAAAACCTGGTAGCTACCCATCCCTTGGGATATTTCTGCGACAGTGATACTAAGCGCAAACACGCGAACAAAGTTGGCCCTGATAACAAAATTGCTTGGCAGGGTGAAGTTCGCCTGGATTAGGTCAAGAGTTATAGCGGTATTCTCGCCCAGTTCAACTGTCTCGCCTTCTTCGTTTGTAATAGTGAAATTAACGAACCTGTGACCCGGTGTTGGCGTGTCAGGGTTAATTCGCGCGGCGTTCAGTGTATCTGCAACGGTTAGCTCGTCTGTCTCTATCCCATTGACGCGTGCGTCGAACTCGCCGATACCACGCAATCTGTTTTCATTTTCCCAAGATTCAAACACAATTGTGAAATCTCGGGTTACAAAGTTTGCTTGGATGTTTCTGTTGCTTGTTACTGTTAGTTGGACTGATAGGCCCATCGCCATTTCTTCTTGCAGCCCAAGGAACTGGCCGAATGAATGATATCTTGATGTCTCGGAAGCAATGATGTATACGATTGTTCCGGATACGACCTCTAGATTTTCTATATTTCTAAAATTGGATGTTTCCCTTGTGTTCGGATCCAGCACAGTAATGTGCAAAGCACCAAAGCCGTACTGCCCATCAGCAACAGCGACGTTAAGTCTATGCGTTTGAACGTATTCCGCGACGATTGTTATTTGTCTGCCGATTGCGTATCTAAGCAGGAACACATTGTCAATGTCTTCCCTTTCCCATGTGAAGGTTGTTGCTCCTGCAGTCATTCTTTCGTATCCGACAGAGGTGCGGATTCTCCATGCGACAAACCTGTATCCTTGAACGGCGGGCAACGCATGTGCTGTGAAATCAAAATCATCGCCGATTATTACGGCCAAGTCGTCGTATGTAACAATGCCTTCGATTGGTGGATGTTCACCAAACGACGTCGTTACGCTAAATGTAAATTCTATAGCAATAAAGTTTACATTAATCGTCCAGCCTTGCATGTCAGACAGGTTGAAGTAATCGCTCTCTGCCGCGGTCAACTCGGTGACGTCAAGGAAACCATACTCGTCTACGCCATTTTGGTAATCAAAGGTAATCACATAGCCGCCAGCCTCGTCTTCTAATACAAAGCTCACAAATTCAAAGTGTGCACTTGGGTTTGCCTGCAGACTTGTTATCATTCCGGCAATTGGCAGGCTGACACGACTGCCTACGTTTACCGTTAATGCTGGGTCATTGCCCACTGTGAATGTTAAAGAACCGCCCTGGTTACCCGCGACATCAAGAATTGTTGCGGTTGCGTTACTTGCGACTCTTATATATAGACGTCCTGCTGTTGTGCTTGCATCATCAAAAACCATGTGACGGTTGATAAAGTCCCCGCCGAATGCCATTTCGTTTAGCCGTGAAGAAAAATCAATACTAATCGCATCGCCTAGGTTGGTGTAGCTTTGACCGTCTGCGGTCCTCGCAAGCCAGAACATACCAGGATTCCAACTTGTTGCTGTAAGTGTTAAAGGAGATTGATTAATTTGAATCGTTGACGGTCCTGTTGCACTGACGTTGATGTCTTGCTCTATTACCACGTCGAATATCAGTGCGTGGAAGACTGCGGTAAATGTAATGTCTTGGTCGGTCCCATTAACGAAATGAGAACCAGGCAAAAGGTTGTGCGTTGTTCCGTCGCTCCAGTATCTGAATGCGAATCCCGCCCTTGTTGGCATTGTTATGCCGGACATTCCTGTGTGTGGAAGAGTAATCCCACCTGCAACATCTTCGATTGGTTGCCTGATAACTATTGGAGCGCCCACCGCAGAGTGACCGCCGTTAGTGAAAGTATATGTGAACACAGGAACGAATGCGCTGTGAGTAATTCGCCCGCCTCGAACGATAAAGCCATCTGCCCCACTGTTTAAATCTTCTAGGAATTGGGTGTTATGAAGTTGAGCTTGGGTTCTTGGACCACTTGAAGGAAGGCCCGCCCTTTCTGATACTCCTGTTCCTGCAACGCCTGTCACTATTAATAGCCCAGGGGCAAGGTTGCTGTTGAACCAGTTGTTGTAAAGTTGAACGCCGGCTGTTCCGTTTCTGGTAGTGATACCAGCACGGTTTCCGGTTATAGTTGCTATATTAATTACCGAGTCATTGATAGTATTGCGGATTTCGACCATTCCAGCCCAAGCAACGCCAAGGATACCTGCCGCGTTACCACGCTGCGCCGTAATTGCCCCAGAGTTAAATGACCAATCCACGGAAAGACTGCTCTGCCCCTCTACAATCCCAGCAAGTCCGCCGGTGTGTGACTCGCCCACGCGATGCGAAGTTACTGCGCCGGTGTTACCTGTGCGCAACATTGAAACGTTACCACTGCCGCGAATACGTCCGATAATTCCGCCCAGCCAGTGACTGCCGGATACATCAGCATTATTTAATACGGTGTCGAAAGCAATAATTCCAGCAGAAATCTCACCGACCAAACCACCAACAGTATTTGCAGTAGTATTGCCAACTGTTCCGTCGACTATCTCAACGTTTTCAATTCGGTTGCTGCCGCCGGTTACCCGCGCCGCGACAATTCCGGCAACGTTCCATGCTCCGCTGAAGTTTAGAACAACGCCCTCGAAATTTAGATTTCTGACTGTTCCCCCGTTCATCATGTCGAACAATCCTATGTTACTTCCTGCACGATTTGTTGTAAGACCTGTGATTGTGTATCCGTTACCATCCAAGACTGAGCCAGACGCAAGAAGCGGAATTGGCACCCAATTTGTAAATGCAGACAAGTCAATGTCTCCGCCCAGAACGTGATGCGTGTTAGCTTGACCGAATCTTGAGCGTGTTAGTGAAAGATTAAGCTCGGCACCAGAATTTATAACAAAAGGATTTTGTGCCGACCCTGGTGACGCCATAATGACACCAGTATCACGTGGCGGAGTTAGCATCAGGACACCAAAGCCAAACATAATAAATGCGATGATTAGAACTAGGTATTTTTTCATTGCTGCTCCCCCCTTAATTGTTTCATTTGGTCGACTTGACCCATCATGATCGCGCCTTCTTTTCTGCGCTCTAGCATTCTTGCATATTGCCTTTTCTTATTCGCATTAGACAGTGCAATTAATGTGAACGCCAGAACCATCAATGGAATCAGAACACCGCCGGCTAGAACACCCCACATGAACAGCTGATTCATTATGGTTGTTATTTGGATTGTGAATTCTCCTTGGAATTCATTTAGCAAGTCTTCGTCAATAGTGATCATGACAACGTTACCGCTGACTCTTCCTATGCTGCTCGCCAGAGTGTTATTAATTCGGAATGTGTTCAACTGGTAACCCGAATCTGGAGTAAACGTTATCGTAATAATATCTCCGATTGCGATATTGGTTGAGCTTATCTGTGCGCTCCCTCTGTCTATGTTAAAGACAGGTTCAATGTCGATGCGCTCTGCCAAGAAGACTATAGATATTGTTCTGAAGCCATTGACTACAATAATGACTGCCCCGTCGATGATTTCTTCTTCGGGCAACAGTCCATCAATACTATGCAGCGAGAAAAATTGAGCAGCCTCGGTTGTTATTCTCAGCATCGTTCCTTGAACGAACTCTTGCGTTCCAACAGTTATGATTGGCTGACCTTGCTCGGCCCATTCCTCTTCTTCCTCGTCAAAGACCACGACGATTGCACTGAATGTGCCGCGTCCCTCGATTTCAAACCCTGCAACGTCAAAGACAACAGCATGAACAACACCAAGCATCGCGACAAATCTGAACTGGTTGCCATCCGCAAACCTGTATATAAAGGAAGCAGTTAAGTCAAGGTCACGAATACTGTTGTCAATTGGGTCAACGAATTCTTCAAGTGACCTGAACTCTTCGCCCACCATTGCGAACCACCCCATAAAGCCGAACGCTTCTTCATCATAGGTTACTGTTATAGATGTAATACGTGTGGTTTCGGGATGTGGGCCTGGGTTTGAAACCGCAGTTATAATATCTTCGGATTCAATATCATGGCCATCAGAGTCAACGGCCCAAGTAACAATGGTAAAGTGCGCCACAGCAAAGTTCACGACGATGTTGTTTCTGTTTCTTGCAAGAACTATTGTAATTACTTCGCCGTCACGCTCGCCTGCATCCAGACCATCTACTTCCATTATTCTGGAAACGCCTATTGGCAAGATGTTTATAACGATTGTTGTTCCTTCTATATATGTGTCGCCGCTTAGTGCTGAGGGGTGGTATGTTACACCGTTAGGTTGGATTACCGTAAAGAACAATGAACCCAGACTGGAATCATTTACCTCAACAGAAATTTCAAACTGTCTAACGAAAACTGCGTAGACGGTTATCATGTCAAAGCCGCCTTCAAAGTCCACAAATCTTTCCAAGAAGTCTTCGTCAATCGCTGGGAAAGAAACATGACCGTTGATTGCTGAGAAATAAACATAGTCTTCTTCTAAGTGGTCGAAAATCCTGACGTTATCGAACGAGTTACTGATTAATCGATAGTCGCCTACCGGGCTTAGCCAAACATTGCCGAAGTTACTACCTAGAGAAACTGGGACTGATGTCGTGCTGGATACACCTGCGTTTGCAGCACTGATATTTGCTATTACACGCATGTTAAATGTCTCGGACGTGAACCTGACACGCAGTCTCATGTTTGCAAGATTTTGTGGAGCAATTTCTGCACGAACCACTCCATCGATTGTAGACACTGGAATTATATTTATCCATGACGTTCCGTTGTTTGTGCTGAATTCAAGTGCCCCAAGCCCACGGAATCTGTTTGGAGTTATCTCAATTAAAACATTCGAGTTGTGGTTGTGTGCAAATTGGATGTCTTCACCGAACGCTCTTGTGAAACCGTCTATCCTGACTGTTCCCCATCCCATTTGCGCGGTTGTATAAGCCTCCAGCGACAGAACGTGTGGTGCGATGTTCTGGAATATAGCGCGGAAGTATATATAGTAATTACCGCCCGTTAAAGTTGCGAAGTCGGTAATGAATTCCTCATCAATCAGATAGTCGCCAGTTTCAGCATTGAACAAGCTAAGGCGTCTTTCCGCTGGATGCGCTTGTTCGCCTGTTACCGCAAAACCTGTTCCGATATTTGTCCAACTTGCTGCAAGTGCAGGGTTCTCACCGCGTTGCAGAACTTCCCATCCAACAAAGTGCGGGCCAGTCGACGGAAGATGAGTCTGAATGTGGCCGCGCTGATGAATTGTGAAACTTGTCACCGGGAAAGGGTCAACGTCGTTATAGAACAGTATCTGCTGCCCAGCAAAAAGTGACGGTGCATGTGTTCGGACCCTGTATTGGATTGCATTCCATCTTGCAAAGAATGTTCTGTTTATGTTAGTCGGGATTTGGTTAAGGTTTGTAAACAACTCTCCCCCAGTTTGCATGGTCGCCCAGCCTGCGAACGTGTATCCAAACCTGGCCGGGTTTACAACCGCATTGGAAGCGAGTGTAGAGCCTTGCTCCAAATCTGGCAATTCAAAAGTTGTTGCCCCTGATGGGAATCGCCCGTTGTTTGCGTCGAATGTTAGACTGACTCGGTCAGTAAAAATTCTGAGAACAGGACCATTAGGACCCAAAACAAAATTCGGAGGATTGGAACCAGCGTTAAGCTGATTAACGAATTCCTGTGTCATCATTTGCGCGGTAGTGCGCGGTGCACTGGTTGCCATGTTCGCAGCACTTACGTTTGCACCAGCGACTTGCATGTTTGGTGAAGTGGTAGAGCTAAAGAAGCTGTTGTTTAACCTTATATTTGGACCCATTCCGGACGCTGCGCCACCGAAGACTCCTCCGTTCGGACCAAATGCACTACTGACGTTTGCCATTGCAAAGCTGTTTTCAATTGTAAGAGTTATCGGGTTATGCCCCACCCATCCAACGATACCGCCACCGTAGGTTCCTTCTGCTCTGAATGAACCCATTGCGAAACTGTTTTCAATTAAAACGTGCACATTGGCGTTGGTGTTCATACCTACGGTCCCAATGATGCCACCAACAATGTTAGAAGTATTCTGAACGTTACCGTGTTGGAAACTGTTACTGATTGTTAAATTTAAATTCTGAGAGCCCACATGGCCTATAAAACCACCACTGCTGTTTCCACCACGGACAAGAGCCATCTCGTTGGACGAGTTCCTGATAGTAATACTGAACCTGTCAGCATTAGAGGTTCCCATTCCACGCGTTCCACCGATGAATGCGCCCGTTCTCCATGTTGGGAGGACCTCGTTTCCTACGTTTCCGCCTTGGATACGAACGTTTTCAATTAGAACCGCCATAGTCCCGACCGACGCCGACAAGTTGGTTCCAACCGGTCCAATCCATCCTGCGATGACACCTGCGTTGCTGCCGCCTTGGATGCTGGCGTTCTGGAAAGTTACGTTTCGAATGGTTCCTTGAAAATTGGAAAACATTCCGCGGCTGACCATGTTTGAAACTTGATCGTGGACAGCCGTTCCGCCGCTGGTGACTGTTAATCCTGTTATTGTGTGACCTGCGCCATCAAAAACGGAACCCATTGCAAACACAGGAACAGGTATCCAGTTGGTTCCAGTTAGGTCTATGTTGCTTGTTAATCTGAATGCCCGGTTTTGAACACCAGCATGTGCGTCCAGGACCTCCCGCAAGCGTGTTGCGCTGTCTATTAAGAAAGGGTCTTGGAATGTTCCAGTTCCCTGATGCTCAGGAGGTTCACCAGCATCGAAATCCGGTGGACCTGGAGAAAGTATTATTATAATTGCAGCGGTTGTAAAGAAGACTACGCAGAGTAACACGATGATTAGACTTTTCCAGTTTTTCATACGCGCCACCCTCCTTTGTATACTACTTTAAGTAAAACACAGACTTGTTATTATTAAGAAATAGTTTTTTGCAACTTTCGCGTTGACTAACAAGGTGCGACTATGGTATTATGTTGTTGTTCCTTGGCACGATACTTATTCCTAGCTTCGTAGCTCAGTTGGTTAGAGCACCGCTCTGATAAGGCGGGGGTCGGTGGTTCAAGTCCACTCGAAGCTACCACATAATCGCCGTTAGGCGATTTTTTGTTTCACATAATTCCGCCTTGAGCATTAGTGCTGGATTACAGTGTGCCGCGGAAATGGTGCATCAATGACGTCTCTCTTATCTCTGACATTCTCTGTAAAACAAATACCAACGAACCACAAAGAATATCCCACCACCCAGCAACAATATACCCAATGAAATTAATATCCATCGCATGACAACTGCATCTGGTGCGGTAGTCGCAAATATCCCAATCAATAAAAACACGATACCGAGTAAAGCCATAAAACTTGCATTAACAAGTTTTGAATTTTTTCATGGGTTTGATGACATATCCACGATTTGGGTCTTTGGATGACCAGTGATAGTTGCAATCGTCACATAACCCCCATTTGGAATTGATACGCTGCAATTCGGAGATCGAGCTGCCAAAAGCCATGTCCCACCCAGAATACCTCCGTGGCACCTGACGGATTCGAGAAGACGAACACTTTGGACATTGCTCCATCATTGCACACTCCTTCCTTCCTTGATTTGGTTGTATAGTTTATGAGCATAAAAACCACACAGCGCAACCAAGCCCAAACCAATTATAAAAGCACTCCAGTTCAACATGTTTTGCGTGCTTTCGTTGAACATATAAAACGGTGTATTAAATATAACTATGTCCCCTACTCTGAAAAGTGGGTGATTAACGTGTCTAGCAAGTTCTTGAATAACAATTATCGCAGCCATAGCAACTATACCCACACCTGCAATTTGGACTTTCAAATTTTTAACCTTGAAAAATACGAGTGCCAATATAAACAAAGCTGACACATTCAAGAGAATTGCCATCACGAGTGTAATAGTTAGACTTCTTTCAATACTCTGTGCGCTTCCACCAATAGGATGGCCAGCCAAATCTGCGACGAAACCTTCCGCCGTATTTATGCCATGAATACAAAAACCGATAATGACTGACCCGAGTATTATTGCGGTTACAGAAATAACTATTTTCATACTACGCTCTACTATACAACGAATAAGTTCGCTTCTCCAACTTTTTCAACCCAAGCACATAATCGCCAAGGCGATTTTTTGTCACGAATTTATCACAGTGCTGTATAATAAGTTTGTACTAAACAATTAGGTAAGGGACTGTATGAAGAATCGAAATTGGACTTTTGTTAAGACCGTTCTAATTACATATTTGGTAATTGCCAAAATGCTTTTTTGGATTGACACAGCATCCGGCATGATGCAAGGCGATATGAGTGGCGCATGGAACGCAATCTTGATGAGGTTTATTGGCTGGGATTTTCCTTTGTTGCTTGCTGTAATTGGTTTTGTAGCTATTCACAAGCTAAAGGGGCGATTGTGGGTTAAACTCGCGCTGGGTTATCTGGCAACCAACGCAATATTGTTCTTGTATATATTCATAATGGTAGCTATTGGAATGATATCCGTTATGTCATATTTTAACTTGTTTATTTATTATACGGTAAGTTACATAATCATAAATTCAGTGCTAATATTAAAGGATTATTTAAAGCAAAAGGGACAAGTAGAACAAGTTTCATTTAGTAGCAAAGCTAAGAAACAAACAAAAACTATCTTATGCTTTGGCGACTCTAATACTTTTGGATATGACCCAAGCGATAAAGGCAAACGAATTGCAAAGCGCTGGACAAGATTGTTGCAACAAAAACTGGGCAGTGGTTTTTATGTGGTTGAAGAAGGTTTAAACGGACGAACAATTTCCTCTGTTGATAATCAACCGGATAAATTTGGAACCGTGGGCAAAGACTATCTAGTCCCTTGCGTTAACAGTCATCTTCCGATTGATTTGATAGTTGTGATGCTTGGGACAAACGAGCTGAAGTTTAGTAAAACAGCGCCACAGATAGGAAAAGCCTTAGAGAACGATATCATTGACACTTTAGTCAATCATGATTATCCTTGTGGCACAAAGCCGAAGATTCTTATCATGTCACCCGCGAAAGTAAACAGCAGCCTAACAAGCGGCGCATATAAAAACTCTGCAGACGAGGCAAGCTTTCAACTAGATGCAGTCTATCGTGAAATTGCTGAGCGCAAGAATATCGAGTTCCTTTCCGTAATTGACTTTGCGGTGGGTGTGGATGGTGTGCATTTAACCGAGGAAAGTCATGCGGAACTGGCAACGCTTATTTATCGAAAAGTTAAAACTGTTCTTAATTGATAAATTCGTTCTCCCCAGACCAAAGTGTAATATACTTGAATAGTGGGTCTGTTTGAAATACACGTAGATTTGTGGCAGTGGATTTTGTCGCAGGTTATTGGCGTAATTGCCCTTGTCTTTGTTTTTCTTGCGTTCCAGCAAAAGACCAAGTCAAAACAACTGATGTGGCAAGCGGTTGTTAACTTCATGACAATCTTGGTTGCGATTCTTTTATTTAATTGGATAGTCGTTGGTGTTAGCAGTGTTGCCTTTTTAAAGAACATAACTTTTATGTTTACAAACAAACGCAAACAGAAGCCTTCGAAATCTTTGCTAGTATTCTTTTTCATTTTGTTTTCCATCCTGAATATCACAACGATGGCTCTGACTTGGTACTTTGCATCATTTCATATTATTGATGTCTTTCTGTTGACTGGGCTTGTTGCTGTTAATTATGGCAAGGCTCTTGGCAACATCCATACCATGAAGATCCCTGCGCTTTCAAACTCGGTATTTCTTTTGATTAATGCAGTGATGTTCAGAGATGCCATGGCCGTACTAAAAAGCATGGTAGCAATCAGTTCTATCACGATATTTTATTTCAAGTTCTTAAAAGCGCGCAAGAAAGATGCCAACCCTGCCCCGCCACAGGAACAAGAACTACCCATCGAATCCAGTTCTGTCTAGTTCTTTGTATCTTCCCAGGTTGATTAGACTGCTGACCAGCATTATCAGACCCAGAGCCGCAATCATAAAGCCAAACACTTTTAATCCGAATGAATAATTTCGATATGCAAAATAAATTGCTATTAAACCAAATGCAAGATTAATCAAGCCAATGACAAGATTGGTTACCACACCACTTCGCGTTCCGCTATTTCCGAATACAAATACTCCACCTAAAAACATGATTTAGTATTCGCAGATTGAACCTGTTTTACCCAGAACAGCATCCTTCGCACGCTGCCTCGATAATTTTGCCCGCGCAAGAACCTACGCACTTAACCACTTCGCCCACGCATTTTGCGCCAATGGCTACTGTAGCTGTTAAGCCATCGCCAATCCCATGAAGAACTTCCGAGATGTCTACCTTTTGCTTGTCTTGTTTTTCTTTTTTATTTTTCATTAACTTCTCCTTGTTTTACTTTCCATTTCCCGATGAAGAAGACCGAGAAGAACGCGCACATGGAGCCTAGGAAACTGTAGAGTAATATAATTCCTAGCATTGTTCCCGCATCGCACCAGGTATCAGGCCCCAAGCCGACACCAAGCCCAGAGAACGTCAAGAATATACCCATGAAAATCCCAGTGATAGAGCTCAACCAATATTTTTTTAAGTTATCAAAATACATTACCAGCGCGTTAAAGATAAACACACCAATGACTGCTGCGATACCTATTCCCCAGAAACTGGCATAGAATATTTGCCCAAAGTAAATCATGGCAACCGCTGCACCGAACCCAACAAAATGCCCAATCCACATTTTGATTTTTTCATCGGTGTTTAGATTGAACGAGATAGTCCACGCAACGAATGCGACCCACATGAAGCCGCGACCTAAGTTAATTGCTTGCGCAAGAAGACTGTCTACCGCAAAGAGAATAGATGCAATCACTCCGATAATAATCGGAGCTTTTGACAACTCTAGAAACTTCTTCATACTACATAGTATCATAATTAACGTTGATATCTCGCACCTAAAAGTGATACAATAGAGTATGGACTATCATACTCTTTCTGGAAATTCCAAGGTTATTAAAATGTTGCAAAACTTTGCATCTGGTAACATGCAGGTCAAAGGAAATGTGCCTTGCGTCGCTGTTGTGGATTCTGTTGGGAATGCAAAACTTACTGAGTCTGTTGTCGCGGGTATCAAATCAAAAGGCGGAGTTGCCATTGTGCAACCTGTGCCTAGTTATGGGTTCTTGAACAAGATAAACCCAATGACCGCGAGATACGCGACAAGTTTTCAAATGCAGAGCGCAACAACAATTGATGCAATTATAAAAACCAACATGCTGGACGGAGTAGTTATTATATCGGATTGCGAGGTTACGGCAAGCGGATTGATGCTGGGTGCACTTAGGTGTAACTGCCCTGCCCTTGTTTGCAACCCAGGGTTTAATCCAAACTTCGACCTGAGCGCACTAAGAACAAACAAGGTTTCAGAAGATACCCTGTTCGATACCGCACTTATAACTGGATTTCCTAATCGTGGGATTACATTTGGCTTCTTTGCTGCGTTAGAGTCGCTTGGGTTTAATCTTGGAACCCACACAATGAATTCTGGGCGTCAGCTGGACGCTGCATCAAAGACAGGCGAAAAAGCGGTTGAGATCGCAAAAGACCTTGCATTGCCAAAACGCTTCTTTACAAAGGATAGCTTTTCGTCCACGGTGCAAGTAATGCTTGAAAAAGGCTTTCATATCGATGCAATGCAATTTTTGTTGCCGCTGTTTAACTTTGCGGGTGTTAAAACACCACACGAATATATCGGCACCGTAAGCCCAAAGATGGCGAACAAACCAGTCCAGGTTGTTCTATGTAAAGGCTCTGCCGCGTCCGACGGTGGATATGCGCATGTTGTGGAAGGAATTCCGACGACATTCAAAGCTAAGGCGTGGGTATACCAAAGCGTCGAAGAAGCGGACATTGCCCTATCCAAGGGAACAGTTCCAGCAAACAGTGTTGTCGTCGTACATGCATTCGGCGAGAATATCAGTTCGCTTATTAACACTATCCGAGGACTTGGGATGGAAAAAGAAATCGCTGTCGCAACAGATGGTGTTTACTGTGGCAGCTCTGCCGTCCTTGTCCTAAGTTGTTGTCGTCCATCATCACTAGACAACGAAGACTTCGCGAATATTCAGACCGGAGACGTCTTGGACATCAACACAGCAACAGGCAGGTTCAACACAAGCATCTCTGCAAAGGACATGAAGGTTCGCGCAAAGAAGAACGGTCCTAAGAAGCAACAACAATACTTTACACATATATAATCCATATTAAAAGAAAGCAAAAAATGAAAATACACAAATCCATTGCCGAGTTGGTCGGTGGCACTCCTTTGTTGGAACTGTCTGGCTATATGCGGCTGCATAACTTACAAGCAAGGATAATTGCAAAGTTAGAGTACTTTAACCCCGCGGGTAGCGTTAAAGACCGTATCGCCCTGTCAATGCTTGACGCCGCCGAGAAACGAGGCCTTTTGAACAAAGGCTCTGTTATTATCGAGCCTACCAGTGGTAACACAGGGATAGGTCTTGCCTCAATCGCAGTGAGCCGCGGATACCAAGTCATCCTAACAATGCCGGAAACAATGAGCATCGAGCGCAGGAAGCTTCTTGCCGCTTATGGCGCCGAAATTGTCTTAACGGACGGAGGAATGAAAGGTGCAATTGCAAAGGCGGAAGAGTTAAGCCAGACGATTCCAAATGCAATCATCTTGCGCCAGTTTGAGAATCCTGCGAACCCTGAGGTTCATAGACGGACTACCGGGCCTGAGATTTGGAATGATACGGATGGCAAGGTGGATATCTTTGTGGCGGGTGTCGGAACCGGTGGAACAATCACAGGCGTTGGCGAGTATTTGAAAAGTAAGAAGGCGGATATAAAGATCGTTGCGGTTGAGCCAAAGGATTCACCAGTCCTTGCAAAAGGTATCGCTGGCACCCATGGCATTCAGGGTATCGGAGCCGGCTTCGTTCCCGATATATTGAACATTGAAATTTATGATGAGATTGTCTCTGTGAAGACCGAGGATGCCATTCAAGCGGCTAGAGAGATTGCAAAGCATGACGGCGTTCTTGTCGGCATATCGTCAGGGGCGGCAGTATGGGCCGCAAAGCAAGCTGCAAAGCGCAAAGAGAATCGCGGGAAGAGTATTGTCGTTATCTTGCCAGACACTGGTGAGAGATATTTGTCCACCGCTTTGTTCCAGGAGGGTGTATGAATAGGTTCCTAGAGTCACGAAAAAAGGCAGAGGAATTCTTGCGGAACTTTCATTGCCCTAAGATTCAAAAGACAATTAAAAAAGATTTGCAATTCATGTTTGACAACGACCCGTCGGTGAAGAGTGTGGAACATGTGGATTGCTTCACCAGTGGCTTTGCCGTGATTGCCTATCGCATTGCGCACAGTATCCAGGATGATTATCTGGCAAGATGTATTATGGAGTACGCTAAATCCTTAACAGGCGTCGATATCCATCCGCGCGCAAACATTGGTGTACCATTTGCCATTGACCATGGTGTGGGAACGGTTATCGGCGAAACCGCAGTGATTGGGAAACGATGTATGCTGTATCATGGCGTGACCTTGGGCGCGCGACATTTAAAAGAACGTGACCAAGTCGGTTCTGACCGCCATCCAAAGTTGGGCGACAATGTGATTATTTATTCTAATACTACGATACTGGGAAATTTACATGTTCCAAGCGGAATGATCATCGGGGCGAATAAGTTTATAAGAAAGCAGTCTGACATTGATGAACTGGCTTAACTACTCATCGAATTTAGTTTTCGTTGCAAGATTGATTTCTTTCTTTTCGCCGAACAGGTATTCCCAAACTTGGCTTGCATAGATGCTTGTTGGACTATGTCTCTTGAAACCATGTATGTTGACGAATTTATATCCATACTCATCACATTCTAATTTGTTTTGCTTTCCTGTTGCGCTAACTTCTTTTGCAAATTGCATGAGTTCTTTGTCGCTGAAACCTCTAGTCTTTTGATATCCACTGCCAGCCCAGAAATCAAACAGTTCTTTTTCTGAAGATGTTGCAAATCCCATAAATACCACATGAAACTTGTCCTTGAATTCTGATTCATTGAATTGCCTTGGAGACAATGTATCGAATTCGACGACTGTTGGTTTATCCATGAATTTTCGCAGATCGCTGAAATTTTCAATGACGGCGTAATCATAATCTTTCACATCAGCAATAAACATAGATGTTCTTGTTCGCCCTGTGCCTGTTTGTCCGCTTATAATGATAGATCTCATAAAGAATTATATCATGATGTTATGCTAAACTTAAAACATGAAACCAACTGTTCAAGACATTGATTGGATGAAGAAAGTTAAACAGGTTGCGACTGGCTCGGGTTGTGTGTTGCCGAACTCGCGCGTTGGCGCTATTGCCGTGCGAGATGGCGAAGTCATCATGACCGGTGTCAACGGGGTTGTCGGCAAGATTACTGGGTGCGAAGAAGCGGATTGCATGCGTCGTGAAATTCCCAGTGGCACCAGGCGCGAATACGCATATTGTATCTGCGCAGAACAGCGCATGATTTGCAAGGCGGCGCGTGAAGGCGTCTCGTTGAAAGGTGCGGTGGCGTATGTGTCACACTGCCCTTGTGCAACGTGTGTCCGCATGATGATTGCAAGTGGTTTTGAAAAGGCGTTTTATTCCCGGGAATACAACGACCCGCTTAGTCACGAGATTGCCGAGAAAGCGGGCTTTGATTTAATCCACATCAATATGGAGAACAAAAAGAAATGATGCACTTTATACGCCATGGACAGACGGATTGGAATGTTCTGGGAAAAATTCAGGGTATAACAAACACGCCGCTAAACGAGACAGGACGGCAGCAAGCACGCGAGGCAAAAGATGCCCTTGCAAACATTGAATTCGACATGTGCCTATCAAGTCCCCTAGACAGGGCGAAAGATACAGCAGAAATTATTTTTGGCACAGAAGTTCAAGCGGACCAGCGACTGGTAGAAAGAAGCTTCGGAGAATATGAAGGAGTAAGTGAGCCAAAAGAAGTGTTCCTGCCCAAGTTTTGGGCATCATATGA
>Ga0123355_10004244_pt1 | contig 20833 bp, 25 predicted proteins | sample TergutEmb28metaG_3_FD_89872 | JGI IMG/M metagenome (GOLD analysis project Ga0123355, IMG submission 89872) | Embiratermes neotenicus P1 segment gut microbial communities from Petit-Saut dam, French Guiana - Emb289 P1 | ecosystem: Host-associated > Arthropoda: Insects > Digestive system > Gut ...
AATTCCTTTAATATGTTTGTCGGCACATCATTTTCGCCAGTTTCATACTTAGAATATCCTGTTTGCGACATCTTCAAAATGGAAGCTATTTCACGCTGAGAAAGGTCTTTATCTTCGCGCAAGTCGCGTATTCGCTTGTACATAAGTATCACCCAAGCGGATTGTATTTCAGCCTAAAGTAGGTTGTTGAGTTTCAACCTGAAATAGGTTGAACAGATTTTGCCGAAGAATAACAAGAGCAGCTTGTTTGGGAGTGAGGGGAAATGAAACTGACAGGCAACGAACTGGAAATTATGACTACGTTATGGGACTGCGAAATCTCTTTGACAACTGCCGAAATTATTGAAAGTACACCCAATCGAACATGGCAAGAAGGCTCAATATTTTCAATTATGAACACCTTGATAAAAAAAGGTGCTGCGGTTTTGGACACGTACAAACCTACGGCGGGCAAACATGCAAGAGCCTATAAGCCGCTTATTACACCAGAGGAATACGCTATTGCTTCAATAGGCAACATGCAAGATAGAGGAATAAAAATTGATATTGATAAACTTGTCGATGGTCTTCTGAAAAAAAGAAAGTAGCAGGAAGGATAAAACGGATATGGGCGTTGTTCATCATTATTTTTTATCCCCATATTCGTTTGTGATGGGTATTTTATGGTTTAGTGCCTTTGTGCTTTTGGGGCTACTGACGCAAAAGCTGAAATTTCCCATAATATTTTCAACTGTTCCATTATTACTTCTACTTGTCCTTAGCGTTCTACGAATGTTTATCGCTATTGAACTACCGGGTGCGGCAGTTATTTTGTCTGAAACGTTTTACCCTGCAATTGTCAACTTCTTTCGGATTGAATTTATTCCATATAGTCCATTTGGATTGCCGATTAACATTACTTTTGCATTTATCTGTATTTGGGTTGCGGGGATTATTTTACTTACTGCAAAATACGCCCATGAGTACATCGGCAGATTCCCCGGACTAATGCGATGGTATGTAACTACGTCCCGCGATGAACACGCAGAATCTCTGTTGGCTGAAATAATTGGTTATGAAAAATATTTTCGCGTTTTTCGGATCAAGTCTTTTAGTACGCCTGCTGCCACAGCATTTAGACCGTATATCATTTTGCCGAAAATTGATTTTTCAGATGATGAGCTTCGCGTGATTCTGTTACACGAATGGAAGCACATTCAAGACAAAGATTATTTAAGTGGAATTATTGTAAATCTGATTAGTTTTGTCTTTTGGTGGAATCCTGTTGTATACGTTTTAAAGAAGACTTTTCGTTTTGCCGTAGAATTAAAGAACGACCAATACGCCGTATCTGACGAGAATGCTTTTACAAGTTACTTGAAAGGAATTCGTCAGATAAGCACGTCGGAAAAAGAAAAAATGAGACACGGCTTTAGTGCGTTTATTAAAGCTGATGATGGGCTAAAAGACAGGATTTTAGTTTTGGCAAAACGGGACGAAATGCGGAATAAATCACGCCGCAGACGGATATTAGCAAATATGGGTTATTCGCTTGTAATTGTTGCGTTGTTTTTTGTTTCTTATATGTTCACCGTTCTTCCGGCTCAATTTGAATCTCCGCATGTTTCTACGCCTACCGAGTATTTCATGGAGGAACACAGAAAATATGAAGATGTTTTCCGTATGGACGAAATTTTCCTTATAGATAAAGGCGATGGCACGTTTTCATACTATGTTGATGGACGTTTTGTGATGTATGTAGACGCTGACAGCGACCTTCTTAATTGGGTGGAAATTCGCGCAAAAGAAAACGATTGATTTTCTTTGCAGAATAAATACCAAAGGGAGAGGTGGTGAACATATGAAAAAGAGACTTGTTGCATTCTTATTTATTAGCGTGATGGCGATGTCCTTTGCCGTTCCGGCAATGGCAAACACGGCTGTTGTTTCAGAACCAGTAAAAACAACAGCAGAGCAAGGAATTGAAATTGTGCCTTTTACCGAAATGACCCGTATATATCACAGATGGGCTACTGGTGGACTTCAATTCCGTGTTTGGGGTATAAACAGTATGAGATGGCTTACAGACTGGGCTTATGTGTAAAAAAGGAGTTTATATGTACATCAAAGCAAGGCAAATTCAGCCGATAAACATAAAGGCAACTGTTTGATTAGGGGCAATTCTACTTGTTCCGAAAATCATGCAACACAAACCAAAATAAACTTCATATTCATAAAGGGAATCCCTTGCAGACTTTTTTTTGCTTCGGGATTCTTTTTTTTATATGACAGTGAACAGAAGGAGGTGAATTTTAATGTCCGTAACAAAAACTGAAAAAAAAGTCATTATTATTGGGTGTGTAGCATTTTTATTAACCTTAATTGTAGGAGTTATCGCTTTTGGTAGCAACAATAAATTAAGCGGTGTTTATACAAACGGAAAATCTGTAAATTGCGCTTCGTTCATTTCCATTGAGTTTAGTGGGAATACGTTTGTGTCCGCAATCAATATACCGCTTGGTTCAGACGCCGTAGCACGAGAGCATATCGCAGACCGAATTGAGCAATCAGCAGATGGCAAGTATTTCATCCGAATTACTCAACATGGAAATTTCTATATAACCGATGACGGCTATACAGAAACTATAACAAAGATATTCCCTTGCGGAGGCGTTCGGTATAACCAATTTTCGCAATCAAGGAACGAAATTACCATTGCACAAACACACTTAACGGAGGCTGTCCCATGAGAAGTGTCATCTAGCTTGGCGAGAATCCCAAAAATCTTTCAAATTGTAAAAAGCATTGACACTCTGTGTCACAAAAAATATTTTTAAGGAGACAAACTATTATGGCGAGTAAAGAAAAACTAGGAACCAAAATGATTGATGACCTCGGTCGCATATTGCTACCCCGCGAAATTAGAGAAAAGTTTGGTTGGGAAGCAAAAGACACTCTTGATATGTATTACGTTGATAGCAATACACTTATGCTACGGCTTGCTGAAAAATATCAGGGGGACAATGTTTGTTCTTCGGAGCAACCTGAACAGTGAAGAACGCCAACTTTTTTTAAGCAATTATGAAATCATATCTTCTCGACGCATTATCTTAGTTTTGTTCAAAATTTAATTAATAATATTCCATTATCAAGTTGGCCAATTGACCAATCTTTTGTTTTTTAGGTTTTTTTGCCGAATAATGTTTGACGTTGCAGAAAAATAATTGTAAAATATATGTAATTGCACGATGTCAATCCCCAGTGAAATAAAAATTCGCATATTTCACGGCTTTAATTCGTTGAGAAGCGGCAAGTTCGCTTTCAAAATAAACCAAAGAAAGGAGTGCAAACACTATGTCAAATAGAATCGGTATGAGTCCTGATGAAATGGATATGAAATCAGGCCAAATGAAGGAACAAGGCGCAGCTTTTGAGGCCGCCATTACTCAAATGCAAAGTATTATCGACAGCCTGGATGGGCAGTGGGAAGGTAAAGCACAACAAGCCTTTAGAGATCAGTTCGCCCATTTGAAGACTTCATCGTTTGAACCAATGCGCCAGCTTGTAGACGACATTGGGTACCAGCTAACCCAGACAGCCCAAGCTATGCGAGATATGGATGACAAAATCGCAGGCATGTTTACAGCTGGTTAAAACAGTACATTTCTAAACAGGAGCTGTGGAATTTGTCGAGTTCCACAGTTCCTATACTTTTCACTTTTCACCTAAGAAATATATACATAGCGTCTATTTAGGGGGGTATGTTTATGGTAAGGAGAGCTTGTGTAATATTGTTGCTAGTTTTGGTTGTTGCTTTTCCGATAACAGCCGCTGCTGCGGACTTACCAATAGACATAAACCGGATAGGGCAACAAGGAAACACAGGGCAACATAGACACGGGCATACACATTTTGGGGCCGGACTTTTTACCCAAGAATCTCGGCGTGTAAACGAAGCAATGGCAGCGCACTTGTTGCGCAGGCAAGAAGCCTCTTTAGATAGCCTGTTTAACACAATGCCTGTAGAACGAATATTTGACCCCTATGAGCATATCGCCAATGTTGCCAACGGTTTTGCGCTGTTTTCGGTGCCAACAGATTTTAGCCATATATATATTCCAGCTCAAGCAGAGGCAATTCCTACTTGGGTTTTTGTGCTAACCATATCACTGTGCATGGCAACGGGCTTTGTGCTGGCGGTTGTAATGATACAAAAGAAGCGAGGAGATGAGGCCGATGTTTATTAGTGTGACCATTGATGCTGGCGGCCATAGCCTAGACATCAAGATAGATGCGGAACAAAAAATTGATGATGTGCTGCGTACTTTGCAGGCTCATGGAAAGTTTCCTCAAAACAAGACACCCAGTTATTTCCGCTCTATGTTAAACCAAAGACTTGTAAGCGTCAACAAAACATTTGCAGAAGAAGAAATTTTTGATGGCGATAAACTGGTGGTCATCTAAATATAGACAATTAGGAGGCAGTGATGGGGCGAACCATACAACAGACAGTGCGCAACAGCGATTTAGCTGTACATAAAGAGAAGCGCAACTTTTTGACATTTTGTACAAATGGGCTGGCATCATGCACGTTGGAAGAACAAGAGGACAGTGTCAATTTTGTATTTGATGTTGCCGATATGACACAGGCAAGTGCTGTGCTTAAAATGCCCAAATGGGAAAAACTACGGTTTTTAGTAAACTGTGCAGAACTTGCGACTTTGAGCAAGGAATATGATTTTTCTATGTCTTTGGACAATCTGCTTGTGGACATGAATATGCTGCCCAAGGTAATGGTGCGTGACAGCAAGGAAGGTGGACGTAGCCAATTTGAGCAGGCATATAAGGCTTTGATCGGCAGTGTATTGTTGCCAAAATATAAATATGATGACTATTTGAGCGGCGGGGCTGACAACTATAAAAAGAACAAGTTTTTGGCCGAACTTGCCGGGCTGGAAACCGTGGGTGAAATCAAGGAGCGTCTGACCAAGGAGTATTGCAAGCTGGTGGAAACAAATAAAAGGTCTAAAAAGCTGGTGCGGAAAAGCAGCGTATGGGCAAGTGTCATAATTATACCGTTGTTGGCTGTGGTGCTGGGCGTTGTGGCATTTTTTGCGGGGCGAATGATATTTATTGACATTCCATTTAGGGATAGCGTTATTGCCGCCAATACTGCTTATATCAACTCCAACTTCTTGAGTGTACAACAAGAGCTTAGGAATTATGGCATAGACCGGTTGTCGGTGGAGACACGATATTTTCTGGCTCGTTCCTATGTATCTACGGAGGCGTTGACCGAAACGCAGAGGGCAAATATTTTGGTTGGGCTTGCCCAGCGTACAGACCCGATTATATTTGACTACTGGATTTTGCTTGGGCGGTTGCATTTTGCCGAAGCTGTTGAAATAGCCCAAAGACTTGGGGATGATGAACTTCTGTTGTTTGCATATCTGAAGCAAGAAGTGTTTGTAAGACAGGACATGCAGATGCCCGGTGCAGAAAGGGCGGCGTTGATTTCTTATTTGGAGAATAATATTAACCGATTGAACACAGCACGGGAGCAAGCAGGGCTTAGTATCTTAGGGACTCCGTAGAGGGGAGCGACAAACGTCATGTCTGACAAAATAAGAGTAGATTATCAAGAAGTGTATGCACGAACGACAGCGATAATAGCAAAGCTGGAAGATGGCATCGCGCACATGGAGGCCAAATATGACAAAGCCACTGCGACATTGGAAGGCATGGACGGCAAAACCAATGATGCATTGATACGCACTTTAGAGTTTAAAAGATGTAAGTGGACAGTCACTGCTGAAACAATGAAAAAGCTGGTAACCACCATGTATGACATGGCACAGAGACTGGAGCAGAGAGATGCACTCCTTGCGCAACAGTTTGCAAATATGCAGGCTCCTAGCTTTGGCGGGGGGCTAAACACAGGAAATATGACTGGCGGCAATAATACGCTAAACAATTTAGGAGCAGCAGGCGCAAACAGTGCCTTAAACATGCTGGGAGCATTGACCACCGGAGGCGTTTTAGGCCTTGTCGGTGCCGCTGCTGGCAAAGCTGGCAGTATCATAGCCAACAATCCGTCGTTGCAGTTTGGCCTAGGCGGCGGGGGCAACATGGGAACACTACACAGCGGTGGAATTTCAGGTGCTTTTGGCGGCCTTAATTCCATCGGCAACTTTGGAGCAAATGGGCTTGCCGGTGGCAACTTCCCGTTGGGCGGGGGTGCTTCACTTGCTGGGCTACAGGGCGGGGCTGGTTCTCAGTTGCAACCTGGCAAGGTTGTGGGCAATGCAAAGTTGCAAATGAATGGCGCATCTTTTAATCCCTTTTCCGGGCTAAATGGTAGCTTCCAAGGTTCGCATGGTTTGCCGAATGCGGCACAGTTTGCGCAAAGTGCGCAGGGGCTGTCAAATAATTTAATGGGTAGCAGTTTTGTGATGCCCAATCTGCAACACAATCCTTTTGCTTGGAATAGCAACAATACCGCTGCACACAGCGGGAGCGTAGGCGGGGCTGGGGCATTGCAAAATATGCCGGGATTAGGCACATTTGGGCAAGGTGGCCTTGCACAGTTTGGAGGGCTTACTGGTGCTGGTGCCTTTGGCACTGCACGAATTGCAAACGATTTTCGCAATTCGCTTGGCGCACGGACAAACAATGTTATGTCGCCGGGTGGGCTTGGTGCAATGGGTATTGGCGGTATGGGCATTGGCGGGGCTATGGGCGGTGTGAAGGCTCAATTCAACAAGCCCGGTGCGTTCGGTATTGGCAATAAAACAGGGACTTTAAAAGGCACTGCAAACACACGGCTCCCTGGCAGTGGAAGGATTTCCACTGCGGGGACTGGTTGGCGCAATAGCAACTCGACTGCGGCAGCTAAAACACCAACGACAGGAGCAGCGACAAATAGAGCATTTGCAGCATGGGGGCAACAAGGTGGATTTCCAAGTGCTATGGATAAGTTGCGGGCGCAGCAACAAGCTATGCAGGAAACCATGGCACGAATGGAAGAGCATGAAGGGATACACCGAGGCAGGATAAGCAATGCCGTACATGGTTTTGCAGGCAATTTTGTTAACGCGTTTAAAGAATTTTACCAAGATGTTTTGCAGATCATAAGGCACCCCGTGCAAACCATTATCAACCCACGAGTAGGGCAAGTGAGAGATGACTTGCGAAATGACCCACTGGGGACTGTTACGGGTTTTGTGCGTGACAATGTGATACAAAAGGTCGCCACGATAAAGCCCACAGTAAGAGTTGCGCGACATATAGCAACGTCCACTGGTATGGCTGATAACATTGGGATGAAAGAGGCCGCGAGAGCAAACCCCGCAATAAGAATTGCGCGCAATGTAACGCAAGTTGGCATGGATGGTCTTAGAGCCGTGCGGGATGGGGATTGGGAGGAACTTGGGGCGATTGCAGGTGGAACTTTTGCAGAAAGGACATTGATTCTTGCAGGTTTGGCGGCGGGCAAGGTTGTAGGTGGACTGGGCGGTGCATCAGGAAATATTGCCGCAGGGAAACCTCATACATTCGGAACAGCACGAAGCACAGTGCAGGGCGTGTATGTTGGGCAGCATGGTTCACACGCCGGTGCGTTTAGAGTCGGACGCATTGGTGGTGGGTTTATGTACGCCCCGCAGGGTGGGTTTAGATGTACTGTGCTACGGTTTGTGCAGGCTGGAAATCAAACTAGTGCAGCAGGGGGTATACCACAGTTGCCGCGAGCTCTTCCACCTATGGCGAATGCGCCGGTGGTTAGTGCGGTGGTGCCGGGGTTGCCTGGGCTTGGGGGTGGGGTGCCGACTGTGACAAGCCCTTCTGCAGCCCCAAACATACCCCTGGCTAGTGATGCTAGGCAGGTTGCTATATCTCAAAACGCTGCACAAACTAGAGTTATGGAGTTAAAAACAACACTGCCTAGCAATAGATTGCCTACAACAACTTCAGCGGCAGTAGATGCAAGGACAGGAAATATATTTTTTGGTGAGAGTGGAACAATCTCTAATAATATACACCCAATTCTTGCTGAGAGAATGCCAGATCCTAGTCTGGAATTTTGGGTGGTTTCCAACTGTGCAGAGTTTAATGCTGTCAATAATGCATTACATGCAGGTGCCAACCTTAGTGATTTGACTGTAACCACTCTTCGAATTAGGACGGGAGCCCCGATGCCCCGGTGCCTTAACTGTAAAATTACCACGGATGGCGTATTTGCCACAAGTGATTAATCAAGGAGGATAATAATGAATGTCTCAAAAAATATAAGCGATGCGCTAAAAAAAAGTGGATGGCATCCACAGAGAAAAGTAAATGCCGATGAAATAGTGAGTGTTTTAAGCGAAGAAGGTTATAGCTTAAATGAACTCGAAGTAGATTTTTTCGAGAATTTTGCCTTCTTAGAGATTGAGCATCCTGCATTTAGGGTAGAAGGTCAATTTGATAGGATGCATTTAAATCCTATAGAAGCATGTGCTAATATTTATAGGGAAAGAGTTGAAACGTACGAAAATAGAACTGGCGAATCACTTGTGGTTATCGGTGAAATATATAGTGGACATTTAACATTGATGCTTTCTCATAGTGGTAAGGTCTATGGTGGGTATGACAACTTTCTTACGTTGTTGGGAGAGTCGTTTGAGGCTGCCTTAGAAAATATATTTAATAAAAGAGAATCCAACGAAATACCTTGATCTTAAAAGGGAATTCAACAGGCACTGCAAGCACACAACTCTCCGGCAGTGGAAGGATTTCTACTTCCGGGTCTGGTAGCCGCAACAACTCGACTGCGACACAGGGGACACCAAATACAGGAGCAACTACAAATAGAGCCTTTGCAGCATGGGATCAGCAAGGTAAACTTCCAAGTGCTATGGACAGGCTGCGGGCACACCAGGCCGCTATACAAGAAACAATGGCACGCATGGAAGAGCATGAAGGGATACACCGAGGCAGGGTAAGCAATGCCGTGCATGATTTTACCGGAAGTTTTGTGGGTGAGTTTAAAGAGTATTATCAAGGCATTTGGCGGACTATAAGGCATCCCATGCAAACAGTTATCAATCCACGAGTAAATCAAGTGAGAGAAGATTTAAGGAATGACCCGCTGGGGACGGTCACGGGTTTTGCGCGTGACAATGTGATACAAAAGGTGACCACCCTAAAGCCTACGGCAAGAATTGCGCGACATATCGCAACATCCACTGGTATGGTTGATAATGTTGGGATGCGAGAAGACGCGAGGACAAATGTGAATCCCGTAGTAAGAATTGCGCGCAATGTAACCCAAATTGGTATACCTAGCGTCAGAGCCACGCAGGATGGGGATTGGCATGAACTTGGGGCGATTGCAGGTGGAGTTTCTGCAGAAAGGACATTGATTCTTGCAGGTTTGGCGGCGGGTAAGGTTGTAGGTGGACTGGGCGGTGCATCAGGAAATATTGCCGCAGGGAAACCTCATACATTCGGAACAGTGCGAAGCCCAGTGCAGGGCGTATATGTTGGTCAGCATGGTTCACACGCCGGTGCGTTTAGAGTCGGACGTATTGGTGGTGGGTTTATGTACGCCCCGAAGGGTGGGTTTAGATGTACTGTGCTACGGTTTGTACAGGCCGGAAATCAAACTAGTGCAGCAGGGGGTATACCACAGTTGCCGCGAGTTCTTCCGCCTATGGCGAATGCGCCGGTGGTTAGTGCGGTGGTGCCGGGGTTGCCTGGGCTTGGCGGTGGGGTAGCACCACCCATAATCTCAGCCCCCAATATTCCATCTACGCGAGGCGGTGAATTCAATAGATGGTTTGATAATTTGACAGATGCTGAATTTAATCAACTATGGAGCAACCCTGCTTCACGACAAGTCATTGAGCAACGAATACGACAGCCTGGCGGTTTGCATGAATGGCTGCTAGTAAGTCGAGTGGATAGGTTTAAGTCTTGGGGTGTATCTATGGATGATATAAAAAGATTTAGAACTCCTACGCAAGATATACAATTTGTAAACCCACCGGGTGTTCACGGTGGTGTCGGGTCTACAGTTGCTCACAATGAGTTGTTGCGAATTATTGATAGTTCATCAGATTTCAATGAATTTGTACAAAAATTAAACATATGGGCAAGTCGGCGACTTGAAAACGGAGTTTTAGATTTACCAGAAGGATTAAGGAGGTAACAACTTATGAATCAAAACAATACCCCAAATTATGTTGCAGTTTGGCTAGGTAGTTTTAAAAATAATGCTGAGTTTGAAAGATATATAAAAATACATTACGACGATGATACTACAGATGATATTGATTCTCAATTTGAAAAGGATTACGGTCTAAAGTATTACGATAGAGCATTGGTCGAAACAACATTTTTACCTAAAGATTCTAATACATTGCAAGAATTATTTGCAGGAGCATCATACTTAGATGATTACGCTGTATCGCTAGATGCCGAAAACAAAAATGCCCTTAATGTAATTATAAGAGTCTACGACTATAAATATGCCGGAGATATGATAGCGTCTCACTTTGGAGATAATAGCTTGAAATTTTATGACAATATCAAGTATAACAAAGTGGTAGATTTGAGTTGGATGGGATTGTAAGCTGGTTTGTTTATGAAAAAATACGATAATCTTTACTGTAAAATATTTATAGATATGCAATGTGAAAGAGATGAACTTCTTTCTCTAATCGCTGATACTGTAAATGGAAGAAAAACACTTTTCAGAACAATTGAGAGCGATTGTTTTGAAGTTGATGTAAATGAAAATGAGGAGTTCTACTCCAAAAAGAAAGATGACAGCTTCTTATATTACAAATTCTTTTTGGATGTTGAGCCTTGTTCAGGTGTTGATGAAGATAAATATATTGAGCAAGTCTCAAAATTGTTACAATATTTTGTGTCTCAAAAAATAAATATAGTCCCGGCATGTGATTTCGAGGAAGAGTTGTTAATCTCTAAATGATCTCCTCGGTTTAATGACGGAGGAGGCTGAATACAACATAGAGAATATTCATGAACTTGAAAAAAGATTGAATGAAATCAATGTGCCTAAGGATTCCTATTCCATTTTAAAAGGCGGATTACCTAATGACGTGTGCTGTATAGTAAAAACTGACGATTCTTGGGAAGTATATTACAGTGAACGAGGTAAAAAGTTTAGGTTAAAAACTTTTTCCAAAGAAGGTGAAGCCTGCGAATATTTCTTTGACATGGTAGAAAAAGGCACTAGAGGGTATAGGTAATGGAATAAATTTAACAAAAACCCCAACTGGTCGTAAATTCATACCAGTTGAAAATATGAACACACAGATCGCCCAGCAAGTGCTTGTATATTCATGCTGCGGTTCTAAAATATCAAGGTAAAACATTGATAGGCATTTCGGAGGTGTGAGACGATACCCGTTAAAGAAATGTACGGACTTAGCTACGACAACTCAGGATTTGATAGTGGTCTAGTGAATTGGTACAACCGCATGATAGATAAAACACTAGATGAATTGAATGTTGAGGATGTTTCTAAAATGGTTCGCCAAGATGTTTTGAAGGAAGTTGCGCTGGAAAAAGCGATAGAATTGTTTATTGAGGACCCTTATGATGGAGAATTTACAGATGGAGATCTTCTTGCTCTTCTTATTTCTCAAAACTACAAAACGAACAGTACAGGCAAAATCGAACAATTAAAAGAGTTAATTCTTGAATTAGAGGTAAAATACACCGATTTTGATTGGTGTACCGAAGATGCTAAAATTTCATATTTGCAAGATATAAAAAAGATGCAAGAGTTGTATTCTTAAACTATTGTGAGCAAATCCACAATCAAACATGATGACGAGTAGAGGGCAGCAATGTAATGAAAAAACTTACATTTTTTGATTTTGAGCAGATCATGTCATTTGACGTTAGCATGAAGAACGAGCCCTGCATAGAAATAGAGTTTTGTGTTGACAATTCCGCAGAATATCATTCTTCTTGCATGGGAAAAATGACGGACAATCAAACGGGGAACGATGTTTTTTGGTATGGACTAGTTGTCGATGGTTCTCAAGCATATGAGTTTTACTCTTTTGAAGACTTTGCAAATGCAAAAATATTCCGTGGCAGTAGCCTTAAAGAAATTTGGAACTCAGTTTCTTTTATATCTATTGATGCTTTCGATGTTGAAGATCGTTTGCCATTCTATTTGAATGATGACACGGGTGGCGGTTCCCAATGAGACCCCAACTGGTCGTAAATTCCCACCAGTTGAAATTTAAAAATCCAACCAGCAAAGGAGACTTCCAAAATGAAAAAATACCTACCAATAGGCTCAGTAGTCCTATTAAAAGACGCAGAAAAAAGAGTAATGATTGTGGGTTTAGCCCAGCAAGAAGCGGAAACAGACAAAGTCTGGGACTATAGCGGTGTGCTTTACCCAGAGGGAATGCTCAATTCCGACAATGTATTTCTTTTTAATGAAGACCAGATAGAAATGCTGTTCTTCGTAGGTTTCCAAGATGCAGAAGGCTTGCAGTTTCTTGAAAATTTAAGCAACCCTGATGCGGAGCCAACAGACAACAACGCGCAACAATAGGAGGTACCCCCATGCCAAACGGCTTTAGAGGCGAACACGCCGCATCATACTTAAACAAAGTATCAGAAATACATGAAGCTGCTGTTGCCGCAACCAACCAAACTGCACCGGGCGCACCGGCAGGCCCCCAAGTTATATCCCTGCCATACGAACCCGGCACTGCACATACAGGCAGTTCTACTACGGGCTATGGCACGTCTGCCAACATTGTTTCAGACCAAAGTGAATACACCTCTGCTATGCATGATATTGAAGACGGCGATCAGTACGTAGGGCAAATTATATATGACTCCGCCGTAGAGGTGAAAGAGATATGTGATACGGTGCTTATCATGCCTGCGACAAACCCAAAGATATTGAATGTTTCTGGCGAAGTAAAGCAGTCGCTCAATTCCTTTATGTCGGCCGTAGGCGAAATGGCACAGGCTGCCAGCGGTTTTGCCAGCAGCATCACAGGCGTAAGCTAGAACGGGAGCTAAATCATGGACTTTGTATGGAACGAATCACAAGGTGAGGCGGTACGCTCTGCCAGCGAACAGGCATTAACAGACCAAGCCGACGAGCTGCGAGGTGCAGCCGAACGGTTTAATAGTCATGCCGATAATATGGAGACGCAGGTAGGTACACTGCAAATGCAAATAACGCTTTTGACGATGAAACTGTCCAATCCAAAGGCTGCTGCTCAATTTGATCCTAGCGTAATCGACTCCCTCCATCAGCAAATAAGCCAACTGCTCGAACAAATCCCGCAAATACGTAGTGTGGCAGATGGGTTTACCGATGCCGCCGAAACACTGGAAAGCGGCATCAAACAAACAAATCAACGTTATGACAACATGCACAGCGAAGCCAAGGAAATAGACAACAACCATGCATATAAAGCAGAGGGTGCCGGAAGCCACATAGACCAATTTATCAAAAATATGGAAGACTTGTACAACAGCTTTGGCGGCACAATTCCCGAACCCAGTGTAGTTGACGGGCCGGGAAAAACGCCCGAAATGGAAAACACATTGAAATTATTAACTGCCATGCTAACCAAACTTGCAGGCAACAACCCCACCTGCGCCTACAACGGCGACCCAATAAACATGTCAACGGGCAACTTCATCTATAGCAAAACCGACCTAGAAATCCCCGGACGCTACCCTATATCCTTCACCCGCTTCTACAACGCCTTAGGCAGCAGCATAAGCACTTTGGGTGCAAACTGGACGCACAACTTCAACATCATCCTGCGCCACATCAACGATCAAGTCCTCATCTCCTTTGCCGACGGGCATGTGGAAACCTACGATAACGTAGGCGACGACACTTTTTTATCGCCGCTGGACGCAAAGAAACACCTTGCCAACGTGGATGGCAACTGGATACTCACCGCCTATGACATGGAAGTACACCACTTCGACTCCACAGGAAAATTGCAAGCTATCACCGACCCCAACGGCAACGCCACCCATTTCGCATATACCGACGATCTGCTGACCCAAGTTTCCACCCAAAGCGGCAGCATGTCTTTTTCATATGACCAAAGCAACCACATCACCGCCATCACAGACCACATCGGGCGCACGGTGTCTTTAGAATACGAAAAAAGCCAGCTAACAAAAGTGACCAACCCCGACGGCGCAACCCGCCAATATGCCTACGACAACAATGGCTTTATCCAAGAAGTCACCAACCCGCTGGGCATCACCACCGTCAAAAACACATACGACTCCACCGGGCGCACCATCAAGCAAGACTTGCCAGACGGCGGCGTGATGGAGTACATCTACAACGACAGCAACAATACAACAACTTACGTACAGCAAAACGGAATCCCCATCGTATACAAACGGGACGACAACTACCGCACAACCCAAATCCAATATGTCGGCGGTACATATGAGGCCTTCGGCTATGACAACAGGAACAACCGCACCTACCATATAGACCGCAACAAAAACAAATATAGCTACGAATACGATTTGCTCAACAACCCGACCAAAGTCACCGACCCACTGGGCAACAGCATTTTCACAGAGTATAACAGCTTCAACAAGCCCACAGTCATCACCACCCCAACCGGCGGAAAGATAACAAGCACTTACGATAACCGGGGCAACCTCACCGCCATCAGCGACCCGCTAAACCGCAAAGTCGCGTTTGCCTTAGATGCCAACGGGAAAACCACGGTCATTACTTTGCCAGACGCGTCTGTCAACCATATAGAATACGACACCCGCGGCAACATAACCGCCATCACCAACAGCATGTGCGCCACCACCCGATACACCTACGACACCCTAAACCGCGTTGGCCAAACCACTGACCCATCCGGCGCGACAACATCCTATACCTACAACAAAAAAGGCGACATAACCACCGCCACCGACGCTATGGGCAACACCACCCGCTACAAATACAACAAAAACGGCAAAGTTGTGAAAATAACCGACCCCGGCGGCGGCGAGGTAAGTTACACCTACAACGCCGTAGGCAAAGTCGAAACTATAACCGACCCCCAAGGCGGCAAGACAACACTAACCTACGACAAAGTCTGGAACATCACCGCCGTAACCGACCCAATGGGCAACACTGTCCACTACCAATACGACGCAGATAACCGCATAACCAAAACCACAGACCAAGAGGGAAACGAAGCTGCATACCGCCATGACCCCAACGGCAACGTGGTGTCTGTAATCAATCCGCTGGGCGCGGAAACCATAATCCTATACGACGCCCTAAACCGCCAGAAACAAGTAATAGAGCCGGGCAATGCCACCACCAGCATGGAATACGACCCGCTAAGCAACATCACCAAAGTCACCGACCCACTGGGAAACACAACCACCTACAAATACGACATCGCCAACCAGCTAACCCAAGTGACCGACCCCATGGGCAACAAAACGACAATAACCTACACAGCCTTGGGCAAGGCTCATCAAATAACCAACGCCGCAGGCACAACCACCTACAGCTACTACCCCGGCGGCCTATTAAAGTCCGTTTCACTGCCGGGAACCGGCGAAGTAGAAACCTATCAATACGACCCATGCGGCAATATAATCGCCGTCACCGACGCACTGGGTAACACTACCACCATGACCTACGACAGCCTAAATCGCATAACAAAAACCACCAACGCCCTAAACAACAGCAAACACTACGCCTACGACGTGCGTGGAAACATCACCGCCATCACCGACGAAAACGGCCACACCACCAGATACAAATACTCCCCGCTGGGTGATGTAATAGAAGTAACCGACCCAACCGGCCACAGCACCCACTACAACTATGACGCGCTGCAACAGCTCACCGAGTTAAAGCAATACAACAGCTTGGGCGAGCCGCAGATAACCACCTACCAATACGACAAAACCGGCAACGTAATCCAATCCACGTCACCCCTTGGCGATATGGTGCGCTACGGCTATGACCGCGCAGGCAACTTAATCTCCAAAGTAGACGAAGACAGCCACGAAACCCTATACACCTACAACCTAACCAGCCAATTGACCAAGGTCGCCTACGCCGACGGCAAAACCGTGGAACTCACCTACAACCCGTTAAAACAGCTAACCCAGATGAAAGATTGGCTAGGCACCACCAGCATAGAAGTTGACCCGTTGGGCAGGGCAACTAAAGTCACCGACCACAACAACAACGAAATTTCCTACACCTACAACCCCCAAGGCCAGCGAGAAAGCATAATCTACCCGGGCGGCAATGAAGTTCGCTACCAATACACTCCCCAAGGCTATTTACACAAAGTAGTCGCAGGCGAAGACACAACCACCTACACTCACGACCCACTGGGCAGAATAACCCAACGCATCTTGCCGGACAGCACAGTAACCAAGTACGAGTTCAACCCGCTTGGTGCGTTGGAAACCCTAATCCACAGCAGAGACAACGCCATCTTGGACAAGTTCCAATATACCTACGACCCGTCCGGTAACATGACAAAGATAGATAAGCACCGCGCAGGCATAGACAGCGACAACGGTGTGTTCAGCTACACCTACGACCCACTAAATCGCCTAACCGAAGCCATAAAAGGCGACGGTACCAGCAAACAATACCACTACGACCCCATAGGCAACCGCATATCCAGCATACAAAGCGGCATAGAAACCCGCCATATCTTCAACGCCCGCAATCAGTTAATCCAAACCACAGAGGGAAGCGACACAACCAACTACACCTACGATAAACGCGGCAACCTAACCCAAACCACAGTAAACGGGCAATTGCAACACCGCTACACCTTTGACGCTACCAATATGATGACTGCTGCGCACAACCCACAAAAGGGCGACGCTACGTATACGTACAACGGCTTCCGCAGTCGTGTGGCAAAGCTGGAAAATATGGCGAGTACCAGTTATGTATTGGATATGACCCGGCCTTATGATAATTTGCTGGCGACGCAAGGTACGCAGAATCAGTCGTTTATATGGGGTAGCGGTCTACTATCCGCAACAGGCGAAGCCAAAGAAGGCAACTTCCACTACTTGCAAGATCACTTGGGAAGCCCGATAAGATTGCTGCATGAAAATCCTATTGGTGGGAATTTACAACCAGTAGGGGTTGGTACTGCGTTGGCTTATGATGAGTTTGGGGTGCCAGAGGTGGCTGGAGGCCAGCAACATGCTCATAACCCGTTTGGGTTTACTGGGTATCAGACGGATGATGTAAGTGGGGCTTATTATGCACAGGCGAGGTTTTATAACCCGAACATAGGCCGATTTACGGCAGAAGACTTTATGAAAGACAGGCTCAATTGGTATGGTTATTGTGATGGGAATCCTGTAAACTTAATTGACCCTACTGGTTTAGTGTGTGAAGCTAACAACACTCCTTCAAATACTATTATTGAGTTTGGCAGAGATATTGGAGAAAGCGCACTTACTGGCCTTTGGGATTTTACCCGTGGAACAGCATCTGGATTTGGGGATATTGGCACAGGCCTTTGGAATGAATTATCAGACCCTATGGGTATATTGCGCGATACAGGGGATTTGCTAACGCACATTGTCATGAATCCTCACCATGTTTTGCGTGACATATTTTGGGCACCGCAACAAATTATTGATGCTGCACAAGCTGAAGGTGCTTACGGACTAGGGCGCACACTTGGTCCGAGCTTGGTTATCGTTATCTGCACTAAGGGATTAGGGGCGAAAACGAAGACCGCAACAGCGACCACAAGCCCCGCAACCGCGGCGACAAACAGAGTGCCTGCGCCGAACACTTGGGCTAATCCAAATGGAACGACTAGATGGCCACTTAACGATGGTTTTGCAAGAACACCAACGACACAAATCCTACAACCTGGGATGAGAGTTGATAGATTTGGATCTCCATCGGGTAGGTTTGTAGCACCCGTAGGAACACCTGCTGCTCAACGTTCACTAGCCCCAGGTACTAGTACTCAACTGTCCGTTTACGAAGTAGTGAGACCTGTTCAAGTTCAGGCTGGTACGGCAGCCCCTTGGTTTGGTCAGCCTGGTGGAGGAATACAGTTTAGGTTTGATGTACCCACCGGTAGATTAGCGGATCAAGGTATTTTAAGGAGGATAAACTGATGTGGAAATTTATAAAAGCAGGGATAGACGGAGATTGTACTTTGTTTGGCGTAAACATATTTGATTTTGACTGGTCGGATACTGGTGAGGATATCGAAGTGCTTGATCCTGCTTACCAACAAAAGCATATGGCAACCGTGTATAATGTCGAGATAAAAGGTAAGACAGTAGTCTTTGCTGCAGGAGAATTTAGCAATTGCGTATATGGATTTTACGTGCAAGATGTTGATTCTGGCTAGACATTCCCGACACTGTTATGTACAAGTAGACGTATAAATGCGTTCGATTTATGTTGTGTACGCAAAAATACGCAACAGGGAGTATCTTATGGAAAAAATATCAACATATGGGGAATTACTATATATCGGCTTTAATGCTGAAAAAGGAAGATGTAAAAGTCAAGGGTTTTGGAACATTGGATATAAATCAACGCTCAAAGAACATCTTGTTTTTCTAAAGCGCATTGCTATAAGAATTCGAGTAAAAAGCATCGAAGAAGACGATACAACGCTATTAACTGATTTTTTTAAAATGTGTAGCAATTCTAAGAACATCGGAAAGGTTTATGGATTTTCTTCTGATGTAGGGAACATAACAAAATCAAATATTAGTGTGATGTTAAGCAGTATCAGTGAAGCGCATTTCAATGATACTGTAGGCAATTTAATATTGATAATGATTGACGATTTATTAGTCACACTTGATAGAAAGCCGCTTGATAAAAAGAAGGTTCACATGCTACTACGAGCATTGCATAATTTGCCTCGATGTTTCCTAAATGAACATGCAAAAACATTGTGCTGTTTAAAACAACCACGTATAAGTTGTGAAGACGCAATAAAGTATGCGTTTGACAATATGGATATTGAATCAAAACAAAGATATATGAAAATCATATCCGAAGAGGAATTTTATGAATAAAATTACTTTTTTGGAGTTCAAGCGCGTTATGGCGTGTGAGCTTAGCAAAAAAAGAGAACCTTGTATAGAAATGTGCTTCCAAGTTGTTGGTTGCGCAGACTATGAGGATTCTTGGATGGGAAAAATGAAAGATAGACATACAGGTAAAGACGTATATTGGTTTGGATTAGTTCCAGATGGGTCACAGGGATATGATTTTAGCTCTTTTGAGGACTTTGCAAATGCAAAAATTTTCTGCGGCAAAAATCTTAGAGAAATTTGGAGTTCAGTTTTGTTCATATGCTTCGATGGCGGTCAAATTGATGAGACATTACCATATCTTTTAGGCCTATCCCAATATCATCCGAGTACTAACGATTTACAAGATAGTCAGCTAATGTCTTATTCATAGGCTGAAAGTTAAATTTGTACTTACAGCCGGAGGAATAAAAACATGAAGCCAAAAGAACAACTGATGTATTTATTAGAGCATTATAATAGCGGCGATTATGCGGTTGATGTCTTTGTTAATGAATTTTATCGTATTTTCAATTTTGAAGCAGATGATTCTGATTTATCTCAATTGGAAATTTCATTATTTTCTGAATTATCGTTGATAACAGGGAGATTTTCATCATGCGAAGAAGATTTAAAAATACCGAATGCTTATTTTTCTGAAACTGATGTTAAGAAAAAAGCAAAAGAAATATATTTCAAGCTAACAAACAAATTAGTCAGCTAGTGTCATACTCATAATCACTTGTGGCATCTGCACTTAATCCTAGACCTGGGAGGCCTATACCATGATGAATATGTTTACTGGTTTGATTATTCGCAAATTAAAAGTTGGATATTTTACGAATCTGAAGGAAGTGTTTGACGTACTTGGAAATATCGCCACAAGATACAATTGGATGATAAGCGATTATGAATGTAACTGCTATCCATCAGAAAGAATACCTTTCGGTGAAAAATTTGTCTGGCTAAGTGGGAGTGAGCTAGTAGACATCTTCAATAAACATGAAATCCAATTTATTTGGGGTGTGGTGACAGCCTACGAAAAAGATATTGGATTAGAAAAAATATTAGAGTACCCACTCCCTTTTGCGGACGGATATGAGGGTTTCTGGCATCCAGAAGTAACAATGCAAAATCCTTTATCCATCATTGAAATTGTACCTTGGGATAGCACATATCTACTTGTTATTTCAAAATTAAAGGACATTATAGAAAGCTTTGCAAAATCATACCCAGATTCAATTGATCTTGCAGAGTATAATATTAAGGGTAGCGTTGACGGTTAGTGCGAACGATGCAATCGCAATTATTTTAAGCTGGATTCTATAGACAGCGTGAAACTCCAACTGGTGGAAATTTACAACCAGTTGACATTCCACTCTCCAACCAAAGACAAAAGAACAGGAGCCACTATGACAAAACTACTAAACTTCACCCCGGAAGCCTGCCAAGAGCTATCCCCCACAGACAAAGCCAGCCACCCAACCGCCATCCAAATAACCGCCACAGAAAACCACTACTCCACCATAAACATCTCCCCAATCCGCATAGGGCATTCCAGCATGGATCACATCATGCTGACAGGCACCCCCGCGACATTTACCATTGATGGGGCTGCTCTGCATGTAATGGATTCAACCAACCTATACCTAAACGGCAAAAAAATATCACCGGGCAAGTATTCCATAACTCCCGGCGACAGCATATGGGCAGGCACAACCAACATAGTGGTGCATGTTGATTACATAACATGCTTTGGCACAAACTATGC
>Ga0123355_10004245_pt1 | contig 20825 bp, 16 predicted proteins | sample TergutEmb28metaG_3_FD_89872 | JGI IMG/M metagenome (GOLD analysis project Ga0123355, IMG submission 89872) | Embiratermes neotenicus P1 segment gut microbial communities from Petit-Saut dam, French Guiana - Emb289 P1 | ecosystem: Host-associated > Arthropoda: Insects > Digestive system > Gut ...
AATACATCGGCGCGAATGAAGACGTCCCCGCAGGTGATATTGGTGTAGGCGCAAGAGAGGTGGGCTTTATGTACGGGCAGTACAAGCGCATCACCGGCCAGATAGAGGGTGTGTTTACCGGAAAAGGATTAAGCTATGGCGGCTCTCTTGGGCGCACCCAGGCAACAGGATACGGCCTTTTATACATGTTAAGCGAAATGCTAAACCATGCAGGCGATGGCATAGAGGGCAAGCAGGTAATAATCTCCGGCTCGGGTAATGTAGCAATATATGCCGCACAAAAAACAATGGAGCTTGGTGGCAAAGTAATTGCAATGAGCGATTCAGGCGGTTTTATTCATGATGCCCAAGGTATTGACCTTGATGCGGTCATGGAGATAAAGCTTACAAAACGTGGCCGAATTTCAGACTATATAAACTATAGACCATCGGCCACCTATATATCCGATGGCAATATCTGGACTATCCCCTGCGATATAGCCCTCCCCTGTGCCACACAAAACGAGCTAACAGAAGATGACGCAAAGACCCTTGTCACAAACAATTGCATAGCCGTTTGTGAAGGGGCAAACATGCCATGCACCACTAAAGCAGTACAAGTATTACAAAAAAATGGGATATTATACGCCCCAGGCAAGGCCGCCAACGCCGGCGGTGTAGCCGTAAGCGCACTGGAGATGAGCCAAAATAGCCAGCGTGTAAGCTGGACATTTGATGAAGTGGACAGCCGCCTTAAATCAATAATGGTAAATATATATGCGCAAATGAGCCAAGCCGCAAGTGAGTACGGTATGAAGGGCAACTTTGTCGCAGGTGCCAATATTGCAGGCTTTCTTATGGTTAGCGAGGCAATGCTTGCCCAGGGTGTAATATAGGCTAATAGTGTTTAATTTCGGTGACTATTTATGTTTGACATTAGTAGGTTGACATGGTAATTTCATCTGCATAACAAGTCCATTTATATGAAGCCACAGCAAAGGGGGACTACCATGAGCGGCGAGGAAAAAATCCTTAGTATATTAGAGCAACACGGGCATATTCTAAGAGATTTAGTAACAAAAGTTGATAAGCTTGAAGTCAAAGTCGATAAGCTTGAAGTCAAAGTCGATAACCTTGAAGTCAAAGTCGATAACCTTGAAGCCAAAGTCGATAAGCTAGATGTCAAAGTCGACAGCCTAGAAGCTAGGTTTAATAAGCTTGAAGCCAAAGTCGACAAGCTAGAAACTAGATTTGATAAGCTAGAGACCAGATTCGACAAGCTAGAGAGCAGGTACGACAAGCTAGAGGCCATGTACGACAAGCTAGAAGCCAGATATGACAAGCTAGAAGCCAAGGTCGACAACCTTGAAGCACTAGTAAGAGAAACCAAGAAAAATGTTGCCCAAATGGAAATTAATCATGGGAAGAAGCTGGGTGCATTGTTTGATGCCTATAGTTTATTATGTGATGTAACAGGCGAAGTGCGGACAACTTTGGTAAGAATGGAAGCTGAGCAAGAGAAACATAATTTTCACATAAAATGGCATCAAACCAGCATAACAGAGTTACAAGAAACTGGCTTGCAAGAAACCAGCTTATTAAAAGAAACAGGCTAAGAGTATATTAAGTTTATGCTAAACATGAGGTTGTGAACAACGAGTAAGTGCGTCTGCATAATTGTTCGTTGTAACGCAACCTTTTTTTATGCGCATACACTTTATAATGCACCTATACTAACCGCACTATGTGCTGCAATATGTATCGAAAGGAAAACAAATGTACACTGTACTATCCACTCAAAACCAAGCAAAGCGCGGCCGTCTAATAACCCCTCACGGCATAATAGAAACCCCGGTCTTTATGAATGTAGCCACAGTAGCGGCAATAAAAGGCGCGGTTTCGTCATTAGACCTACAGGAAATCGGCTGCAAGGTAGCATTATGTAACACATACCATCTGCACCTACGCCCAGGTGAATCCATTATTCGCGACCTTGGAGGCCTTGGTTCATTTATGGCATGGGATGGCCCAACGCTTACAGACTCCGGTGGGTTTCAGGTCTTCTCACTTGGAGCATTGCGTAAAATTAAAGAAGAAGGCGTATATTTCTCATCCCATATAGATGGCCGCAAGATTTTTATGGGGCCGGAGGAAAGTATGAATATCCAATCAGCCCTTGGCTCTACAATTGCGATGGCCTTTGATGAATGCCCACCGCACCCAGCCCAGCGTTGTTATATCCAAGACTCTGTAGAAAGAACAAACCGCTGGCTAACCCGGTGTATAGACCGCATGAAACAGCTAAACACAGGTGCCGCCATAAACCCCAACCAATTGCTATTTGCAATAAACCAAGGCGGGGTATATGAAGACATCCGAATAGAGCACGCAAAATACCTAGCAAATCTTGATCTTCCAGGATATGCAATCGGTGGCCTTGCCGTCGGTGAGACTCACAGCGAAATGTATCGTATATTAGATTGTGTGGTACCCCATCTTCCTCAAAACAAGCCAACTTACTTGATGGGGGTAGGCACACCGGAAAATCTCCTTGAGGCGGTAACCCGAGGAATAGACTTCTTTGACTGTGTACTACCAGCCCGCAACGGGCGGCACGGCCATGTATTTACAAGCACCGGCAAGCTAAACCTATACAATGCCCGCTTTGAAAAGGACGACAGCCCAATTGACAAGGCATGTGGCTGCCCGGCTTGTGTACGCTTTAGCCGCGCCTATATCAGACATTTATTTAAAGCAAAAGAACTACTTGCAATGCGGCTATGCGTGCTTCATAACCTGTATTTTTATAACCACCTAATGGCGGACATACGAAACGCTATAGATAACGGCAACTTTGATTCCTTTAAAGCAGAGCGGCTGGCCGGTTGGAGCAGCGAGAACGTCCACAATTAGCACTCTTGCAATCAGTAATATTGCGCCACATTAGAAAAACGCATATAATGCATTCGCGGAAAAGGGCAACTAGGCAACCGCAATCCATATTCTAAGGAGAAGAGCATGAATTTAGGACTTTTATCCAGTATATCTTGGCGGCTTATGGCCTTTTTAACAGACGGTGACCCATCCGGGATTGTCGGCGCGCCGGCAGGTACAACCGGCGAAGCAGCGGGTGCCGCCGAAGGTGTTGTAAGCGAAGTAGTACAACAAGTTGCAACAGCCCCACCACCACCGGATGCCGGCGGCGGCATGTGGATTATGATAGTCTACGCAGGTGTTTTGGTTGTTGCGATGTACTTCCTTATGTTCCGCGGCCCCAGAAGACGTGAAAAGAAGATGAAAGAAATGCAGGCAGGCATTAGAACTGGCGACAACGTGGTAGTAACCGGCGGGATGTTTGGCCGTATTGCCGATGTAGGCGACGATTGTTTTATCGTAGAATTTGGCACAAACAGGGGGATACGCATACCTGTGCTTAAATCGGATGTACTTGGTGTTAGAGAGCCCAAGCTTACGCCACCGCCTAAGGTTGATTAGTGGGTAGCCAGCAGTAATAACGATGGTAATAAAGAACAAAAATATATCTAACTAGCGTTCCTCGTAAGATGTTATTCTTACTGTGGTACGCGGGAGGGAGCTACCATGCACGTATTGGTTATCGTATTAGTGGTATTGGGCGTCGTGGCAATTTTGCTTGAGTTATTGATGCCAGGTTGGGACTCCTATATCGGAGTTTTTGTAGGGATTGCCGCCTTTGGTATTGCGGCGGCTATTGCACTTATTACCATCGACGGTGCCTGGTTCTTTATCGGCGCGTTGTTGGCACTTTTAGTCCTTGGTGGGTACGGGATTTACAAGTTTGCCAAGAGGAAGCAGCTTCATGGGGGTATGATACTTACAGAGGTTGACGACGCACCCCAAGAAGATATAAGCGGCTTTATCGGCAAAGAAGGCCGTGTCGTGACAGTGCTTAGGCCATCCGGCGACGTTGACTTCAATGGCGTAAGAAGGCATGTAATCTCCGACGGGCCTTTCCTTGAGCAAGGCACAAAAGTAAGGGTTGTTGAAACCCAAGCAAACAGAATAATTGTAAGCGCAGTAGCAAATACTCAAAGCGTACCCGCTGTGTAAGCGGCATAAGAAGTGGGCGATGCCCTATGTATAGGAGGCCATAGAATGAATTTGACTTTATTTATGAGCAATGTTGCACCATTTTGGACTGCTGAAAGGATAACAATCGCAGGTGCTGTGGTATTGGTAATTGTGTTTATAGCAATTTTCCTAAGATTTGTGCCGATTCCGCTGTGGATGTCCGCAAAGTTTTCCGGCGCGAAAGTTGGCATTGGCGCACTTGTTGGGATGCGCTTTAGGCGTGTAAACCCAGAAAAAATTGTCCGCCCACTAATTAGGGTAACAAAGGCCAATGTCCCAATACCCGTTGGGCAACTTGAAGCCCATCACCTTGCGGGTGGACGTGTTGATGCCGTTGTAAACGCGCTTATCGCAGCCAATCGCGCAAATCTTGATTTGCCTTTCGAGCAAGCCGCGGCAATTGACCTTGCGGGCCGTGATGTTTTTGAAGCGGTACGCATGAGCGTAAACCCAAAGGTAATCGAAACCCCAATGATTTCCGCAATGGCTGCTAATGGCATTGAAATCAAAGCAGTAGCACGTGTAACAGTGCGTACAAATATCAAACGCCTTGTTGGTGGTGCAGGCGAATCCACAATTATTGCCCGTGTTGGTGAAGGCATTGTTACCACTATCGGCTCTTCTCAAACACATAGGGATGTACTAGAAAATCCAGATAGAATATCCAAGACTGTGCTTGCAAAAGGCTTAGACCAAGGCACAGCCTACGAAATCCTTTCTATTGATATAGCCGACGTTGACGTAGGCCGTAATATCGGTGCGCAGCTGCAAATAGAGCAGGCTGATGCCGATAAAAGAATCGCCGAAGCCAAAGCAGAAGAACGCCGCGCCCTTGCTGTTGCACAAGAGCAAGAAAACCGCGCGGAAGTTGAAAGAATGCGCGCTAAAGTAGTATTGGCAGAGGCAGAGATACCCCAGGCCGTGGCAGAAGCGTTGCGAAGCGGCAACCTTGGGTATATGGACTATTTGAACCTAGAAAACAAGAAGGCCGATACCAAGATGCGTGAGAATTTTGGCTCGGCACATGTGGAGATGTCAGCTAAGCCGGCGAAGTAGTCTTAGGACATTTTCACGCGACGTTGCTATTGCATCATACGCATGTATTATCCAATGCAACAATTATTACGCTGTACAATCATATATCATCACACAAACAAGGGTAAAGTCCCCCGTTCTGAGATTGATAATAATCTCTGAGCGGGGGGCTTTACCCTTTGTGTTGTCCTCTGTGGGTAGTACGCCAAAATCGTAGTTAATTAGCGTTACTAGGTCGTACTGCGCTGTAAAATCTAGTGGTCATACGTGTACATGTTTTTCTGGTTCATTGACTATACCTATTAAACCGGGCTATAATCGTACTGACAACTGAATACTAAAGGCAATGAAGAGAAGAGTAAGCTATTACACTTTTACAGAGAACCCAGTAGCTGAGAATGGGTAAAGCTATGTAATGGCCGAACATGGTCTTGGAGCTGCGTACCGAAGGAAATTTTTGAAAATTACGAGATTTTCGATAAATTTCCCAAGGCTACGACGGGTGCGCCCGTTACTGCGCTATGCTATCGGTGGGCTGGTTATACTTTGGGATGTATGCTTTACGCCGCGCTTTATCAGTTACCTGTAGCAGATGAGGTTCGTATCGTGAGGTGCGGACGAATTTAGGGTGGTATCACGAAGCTAGTTGCTCTCGTCCCTGAAGACAATTTTTGTTTTCAGAGGGGAGGGCATTTTTTATTGTTTGCACTTATTTTTATGATTACTACTGTTTTGGACTTAAATGATTATAAACTGAAAGGGGTATCATTATGAAAATTTTAGTTGGAAGTGCGTGGCCGTATGCTAATGGCTCGTTGCATATCGGGCATATTGCAGCTTTGTTGCCGGCGGATGTTATTGCCCGATATTACCGGGCTAAGGGCGATGATGTTTATTTTGTTTCGGGTAGTGACTGCCATGGTACGCCTGTAGCAATTAGGGCAAAGCATGAAAATAAATCGCCTCACGATGTAAGCGATTTTTATCATGGAGAGTTTTGTGATTGCTTTGATAAGCTTGGCTTTAGCTATGACTGCTATGGAAAAACCTCGTCTGATGAGCATAGAGATTTTGTGCAAGAATTTCACAAAATTATGTATGATGGGGATTTGGTGTACAAACAGGAGTCGCCCCAGGCCTTTTGTGGGCAGTGCAATACAGCCCTTGCAGACCGTTTTGTTATTGGAAAATGCCCTATATGTAATGAGAAGGCCCGTGGTGACCAGTGTGATGCTTGTGGGAGTGTGCTGGACTCTGAAAACATTGTGGAACCGATATGTTCGATATGTGGAGCAACGCCGGAGTTTCGCCCGACTTTGCATTTATTTATCGCAATATCAAAGTTGGAAAAGGAATTGACAGATTTCCTTAATGGGCGTCCCCACTTACGACGAAATGCAATTGCCTTTACTCAGCGTTATATTGATGAAGGTTTGCGTGACCGTGCTATAACACGGGGGCTGGAATGGGGAATAGATGTGCCAATGGAAGGTTATGAGGATAAAAAAATCTATGTATGGGCTGAGGCTGTGTTGGGTTATTTATCAATGAGTGAAAATGTTGCAAGACAGCGCGGTGAAGATTTTATGGGCATATGGGGCGATGACAGTCGGCATTATTATGTCCATGGTAAAGATAATATTCCGTTTCATACAATAGTTTTGCCGTCTCTTATGCTTGTACATGGTGGGAAGTGGCGGTTGCCTGATGATATTATTTCTAGCGAATACTTGACCCTTGAAGGCCGCAAGATTTCTACAAGTCAGAACTGGGCTGTTTGGGTAAAGGATATAGTTGATAGGTATCATCCCGATTCTATCCGGTATTTTTTGCTTGCAAAGGGGCCGGAGAAGCGTGATACGGACTTTACCTGGCAGGAGTTTGTTAATAGCCATAATGGAGAATTGCTTGGGGCTTATGGCAATTTTATTAATCGCACATTGTCTTTTGTTTGGAAGTATTATGATGGAATTGTGCCAGATGGGCGGATTACCTTGGAAATTGATACGATGGTGAACGAGCGGTTTCATGCTGTCGGTGCTTATATTGAGGGCGGTAGCCTTCGTGATGCTATTGACACTGTGTTTGAGCTTGTGCGCTTTGGCAATAAATATTTTGACAGCGAACAGCCCTGGAAAACGCGTAATTCAGATGCCTTGGCCTGTGCGAATACTATATATAACTGTGTTCAGCTAATCGCCAATCTTGCTACTTTGCTTGAGCCCTTTTTACCGTTTTCGTCTTCGAAGGTGAAGGGCTGGCTTGGGATTGAAGATGGATGGGTAGCGAAGAGCGTTGCTGCTGGGTTTGCGATTGCTGAAATTGAGATACTATTTGAGCGTTTGGATAAGAGTGTCATAGATGAGGAGTTGCAGCGGCTTTTACAGTAACTTCATCATCCCGTAGGCGCGGGGGTATCTGCGGTGCCCGCATTTCCGAATTTATTTGCCCAGTAATTGTTATAAAAACCTACGCCCATTTCTGTGAAGTTGCGGTGTAGGATGTTGTTTCTGTGGGTTGGGGAGGCCATCCACTGGGCTACTACCTCCTGGGCGGTTTGCTGGTTGCGGGCTATGTTTTCGCCCATTGCAGATATTGGGTAGTTAAATAGCTCTCGTGAAATATTGGCGAAATGGCCATATACTGGGTTCTGGTGTGAGAAGTAACCCAGTGTGTACATACTTTGTGCTTTGAAACGGGATGCCATCATTAAAATTGGGCTTTGTGACAGTGCCGGTAGGTCTGCGTTTTCCCGCTCTATGTTTATTAGGCGGAAAACTTCTTGTTCGAAACTGTTTATGCCGCCGCCGCTGTGATAGTTGGATATCCAGGTGTTTAGCTCTGCTTGGGTTAGTCTGCGGTTTGGGATTGCGCCCGTTGTGGGGGGTGTTGTGGTTGTTGGGGTTGCGGCCGGTGGTGTTGGCGTTGCTTGGGGGCTTGGTGTTGTTTGCGGCCCTGGGGTTGTGCCTGCGGGTGTTGGTTGAGGCGTTGGCTGAGGCGTTGCTTGAGGAGGGGGTGTGGTTCCCGGTGTTGCTTGCCCTGCCGGTGGGGATGTTGGTGTGGGCGTTGCCGCGCCTGGAGTTGCTGTGCCCGGAGCCGGTGTTGCCGCCGGTCTTACTTGGGTTGGAGGAACGGGGGTTGGAAGTGGAATCGGTGGCGGCGGGGGAGGGGGTGGCGTACGGCCTGCGGTGGTAATTACAGCCATCTGGGTTAGCGAATCCCAGCCAGCGGAACCTCCAATTGCCTCTGCTATTGCGGCTAGAGGTAGCATTAGGGTGTTGTTTATTATCATTTGGGGGACGTCTGGGATGACTACCGCGCCGTTTACTGTGAAAAAGGACGCATCTATTGGGATGATGATTGTTATGCTGTCGCTGATTAGTGTTGCTGTGCGGGTTTCTGGGAACCAGTCCGCGGTGAAGCCCATCATTTCGAAAACCTCGCGGGTTGGCACGAATGTGCGGTTATGTACTATTACGGGGCCTTGACCTTGGAAGTGAACGAAATGGCCGTCTACGGTTACTGAGATTGGGGGGGCTAGGGTTGTGCCAAAGGCGGGAAGGGATATCATGGTCATTGCGGCAACGAGTATGGCAAGGCCTAGTATTTGTATGCGTTTGCTTCGCAGCTTGGGTCTTAGTTTTGATGGGTTTAGATTGTCTGGTTTTGGCGGCTTTGGTTGAGTTTGTTTATGTGGTACTGCTATTGGTTTATGCGGTGCTGTTTTATGTAGTTTCATATTTGCCTCCGTTTAAGTGTTTCAGCTTGAAAATTTCAAACGAAGTTGAATTTTCATGGGAAATCACTATTGTGAATGAAGAAGCTATGTCTGTACATACGAAGGTATCATCTGGCGTGGCCGATGTCAATTAAGTTTATTTTACAATTTGCTTAGTTTGCTTAGTCTTGAGTGTCTTGTTTTCTGATTGCGATGGCAAGGGTCATAGCGTAAACATTTGATGCGCCTGCGGATTTTAGTACACGGGCGCATTCGTTTAGGCTTGCGCCGGTGGTGTAGATATCATCTACCAGGATGATGTTTTTGTCGGCTACAGTGCTGCCAGGCTTTAGTCTAAACGCGCCGATTACGTTTTCTATGCGCTGTTGCGGGTGTAGGCCGCTTTGGGGTGGGGTGTCATGTATCCGCTCTAGGATTTTGGCAAGTGGGAGGCCTGTGGCTTCGGATAGTGCTTTTGCCATCACTGCTGCTTGGTCGAAGCCGCGCTCCCGCCTTTTTTTGAGGTGCATAGGTAGGGGGATTAATATTGTATCGGATGGAAGCGGAGATGTTGCGTTATTATTGGCTGTGGTTAAAGTTCTTGCCCATAGCCTGCCAAGCCCTTGGGCAACATGTCTGCGCTTTCGAAATTTTATTTCATGCATTAGGTCACGGATTAGGTCATCGTAAGCAAAGGCCGAGCGATTATATGTAAAGGCGAAGTTTTTACCAAAGCATGAGGTACAGGTGGTAATGCCTGGATTTACCGGCGCGCTGCATATTTCGCAGCCCGGTTTTGCCAGGGGTTCGAATAGGTTTTCGCAGTGGGCGCATAGCCATAGGTCGCGCCTGGTTTTATCTTGTAGGGGTAGGGGATTGCGGCAGGACATACACCTTGGGGGATATATCCAGTCTGATATAGTGAAAATTAGCTGGCGCATCGCGGGCTCCGTTCAAGGGTCAACAGTGGGGTGTTTTGCTGTTGGCGATAGTGGGAACACGCCCTAGTTTGTGCTTGCAATTATGATTATTGCTCGCCACCTTCGGTTAGGGCGTACAGGTCTTTTAGCCGGCGGGCTAGGGCGGTTAATCTTGTGGTTATTCTATTATTGTCTACCATTTTGTGCAGGCTTTCCGGTATGCCTACCAGCACGCATAGTTCCTTTGCCCGGGTTACTGCTGTGTATAGCAGGTTTCTTGTTAAAAGCATTGGAGGCCCTGGGAAAATTGGCATTACTACTACCCGGTACTCGCTGCCTTGGGATTTGTGTACTGTTACGCTGTAGGCAAGTTCCAGCTCGTCTAGCTGGGTGAAGTCGTAGACTACTTTTTTATTGTCGTCAAAGAGAACCGCGAGAGTGCCGTTATCGTCGTTTATGGATTGGATTATGCCCATGTCGCCGTTAAAGACGCCTACACCTTCATCCTCTAGGTAGCCGCTTTCGTCGTGGATTTCCCAGGTTGCGTCGTAGTTGTTGCGGATTTGCATTACCTTATCGCCTTCGCGGAAGATTGTCTGGCCAAACTCTCGCTCTTTTTTGCCCGCCTTTGGTGGGTTTAGTTTTGCTTGTAGTAGGCCGTTTAGGCCTTGTATGCCTAGGGCTGATTTGCGCATTGGTGTTAGCACTTGGATGTCGTGCAGGTTTTTTATGCCCACATATGCGGGAAGGCGGGTTACTACAAGGTCTAATAGGGCGTTTACTACCTCTTCTTGCTGGAAGCGGCGCATGAAGAAAAAATCCTTGCCTTTTTCGTTAAGCTCTGGATATAGGCCTTGGTTTATTTTATGGGCATTGGTGATTATTGCGCTTTGGGCGGCCTGGCGGAAGATTTCAGTTAGGCGGACTACCGCTACGGTTTCGCTTGTGATTACATCTTTAAGTACATTGCCTGGGCCTACAGAGGGTAGCTGGTCTACATCGCCTACCAGGATAAACCTTGTGCCTATGGGGACGGCTTTTAGTAGGCTATGAGTTAAATTTATGTCAAGCATTGAGGCTTCGTCTACTATAAGTACATCGGTTTCTAGGGGTTCGTCTTCGTTTTTGTTAAATACTTGGCGGCGAGAGTCTTCGGAGATATATGTTACCTCCAGTAAGCGGTGGACGGTTTTGGCCTCCCGGCCTGTGGCCTCGCTCATGCGTTTTGCTGCGCGGCCTGTCGGGGCTGCAAGCATGATTTTATAGCCCTTATGCTCTAGCAGCGCGATTAGGGTATTTATTGCTGTGGTTTTGCCTGTGCCGGGGCCGCCTGTGACTACCAGCACGCCTTCTATCAGTGCGGAAAGAATTGCTTGGCGTTGGCCGTCGGATAGTTCCATTTTGGTTTCCCGTTCCAGTGCTGCGATTGTGGCTTTAGTGTCGTCTGTATTTGCTGTGGTATTGCGGTGGGCGGCGGCTAGGGCTGTTAGGCGTCTTGCTACCGCTACTTCGGCGTAGTATAGGGGGCTTAGAAAGACTAGTGCTTGGTCGGGGTTATGTGGGTCTTTCTCTCTTACGATAAGCCTTGCAAGCTGCATCCTTACCATTTCATTTTCTATTAGGGTGTGGGGGGTGCCTAGTAGCTCTGCGGCTTGGTTTGATAGGATATTTGCGGGGATATATGCGTGTCCGTCGTTGGAGGACTCCCATAGAATAAAGCGTACGCCTGCGGAAATGCGCTCTGGGGCGTCTTTTGCTATGCCTAACCTTTGAGCAATTTGGTCGGCTTTTTTAAAGCCTATCCCGTCTATGTCGTCGGCCAGTTTGTAGGGGTTTTTTCTGATGGTTTCTATTGTTGCGTCTTTATAGATTTTGTGGATTTTTTTTGCGTATGCCGCGCTTATGCCGTATTCGTGTAGAAAAATCATTACATGGCGTATCTCGGTTTGGGCATGGAACGCCTCCGCAAACTCGTATGCGCGTTTGAGGGAGATTCCTTTAAGTTCTGCTAGGCGTTCCGGCTCGTCTTCTAATATGTCCAGGGTTTCTGTGCCAAAGCGGGCTACTATTCGGCTTGCCAGTCTTCCGCCAATGCCTTTGATTACGCCGCTTCCAAGGTATTTTTCTATTGCTATTAAAGTGCTTGGCATTGTTTTTTCGGCGCGTTGTACGGCAAGCTGCCAGCCATAGCGAGGGTTGTTTACAAAGCTGCCTGTCAGTTTTATTGTTTCGCCTTCGTGTAGGTCTGGAAAGTGGCCGGTGCATGTGATTAGTTTTTCGTCGTCATCGGAGAAATTGGCTAGTGTAATTGGAGCGTCTTCGCAGTATAGGGAGAAGACTGTGTAGCCGTTTTCTTCGTTGTGATAGATAACACTTTCCACTATCCCTTGTAGGGTGGTTTGGTTGTCCATTTTATGACTCCGCTAACTCTTGATGGGCTAGGTAAATACGTCTTAGGGATGCGTGTAGGCGTTCTTCTTCTATTATGCCTTCTTCGAATGCGGCCAGTAGTGCGTTAAAGGTTGCGGGTACGTCTGTTGGCATTAGCAAGATATCCGCGCCTGCAAGGAAGGCGGTTATTGCGATTTGCTGGGGGGTAAAATGGTCTGAAAGCGCGCGCATTTCCAGGGCGTCGGTGATAATTAGGCCGTCAAAGCCCATTTCGTCACGCAGTACATGCTGTAGCCAAAACCTTGAGAAAGTTGCCGGTAAGGTGCCAGATTCTATTAACTCTGGCATCCATTCCATTATTACTACTTGATTATCATTAAACTCTGGCGTTGCGAGATGGCCAATCATTACGGCTTGGGTGCCTGCCTCTATGCCACGTAAAAATGGCGGGGCTTCAATTTGGTCGAAACGGTCGCGGTCGTGGGGGTAGAATGCCAGCAGGTAATGGCTGTCTTCGTAGGTGTCGCCGTGGCCTGGGAAGTGTTTAATCGTTGAAAGCACGCCTCCGGAGTTTAGCCCGCGGACTATATTTTCTACCATTAGGCCTGCAAGGTATGGCTCGCGGGCAAAGGCGCGGGTGCCTATTACGGTGTTAGCAGGGTTTGTCCAGACATCGGCAACTGGGGCGAAGTTCATGTTTATACCAAGGGTTATAAGCTGCTGGGCGATAACATAACCGGTGGTGTAGGCAACTTGGGGGTCACCGGTTAGGCCGATATCATATGCGGCAATGATCGGGAAGTCGCTGTCGTCAAAAAGCCGCCCTACACGGGATACCCTGCCGCCTTCTTCGTCTGTTGCAATTAATAGGGGATGGTTTGACGCTTCATGGAAGGCCGCCGTAAGTGCCTGCACCTGCTGGATTGATTGGACATTGTCCGCAAAAAGGATTATGCCGCCGACTGGATACTCGGCGAGCCAAGCTTCAAGTGCCGGGGTGAAATGGGTGGTTTGCCATGGAAGACGGGGCATTATTAGCTGGCCAATTTTTTCCCGTAGGGTAAGAGAGGCAATCCAGTCGTAGGATGGACAGAGGAAGCAGGGGTTTTCTCGTGGTTCGATTTCCGGTGTTGGGTCTGGATGTGGGGTTGGTGATACTGTTTGAAACCTTGATGGGGTGGGGGATGGGGTATCGTCTTGTGTGTTGTTATCGACATTGTTGTCGGTGGTGGCTTGGTTGTATCCTGCTGTATAGGTTGGTTGGTACACGGGGGCTTGGTTGCATGAGGAAAGTAGTAGCGTTGCCGGTATAAGTGTCAGCAGGAATGCGGTTGCGACTAGATATTTGTTGGTTTTCATGTATCACCTTTTCAGTATAGTATGGTTTGTTTATTAGGGCGTGTTGCCACTAACGGCAATCGACCAAAAGATGGCTGTTGGCGGTAGCGAACACGCCCTAACAAGGTTGCGGGGCGGAAGGAAAGGTTTTACCAAAATGACATCCCTTGCCGAAACCTTTCCCCAAAATGGAAAAACCCCGATTTCTGCGGTTTAGAAACCTTTTTCAAAAACGACAAAAGGTATGGATATACGAACCACCGCATTTAGATGTTTCAGCCTTAAATCTCTGCAAGGGCAGCGCATAAAAACTTCCAAGTCTGCTCTGTAGAAGAAATCGACAGCCGCTCCTCTGGTGTATGCAAATCATGCATATTAGGCCCAAAGGAGACTATATCAAGCCCCGGTAAGTTCTCCGAAAAAATGCCGCATTCAAGGCCTCCGTGCATTGCCGCAACCACAGGCTCTTCCCCGTGCATTTTTTTATAGCACGCAGCAAACTTTTTAAGAATATCCGAATTAGGGTTAAATGCCCATGCGGGGCTGCGCTGTATAAATATCGCCTCGGCACCGGTTATGCCGGCAAGTGCCGCAATTTTATCTTCCACCTGTTCAGTAAACTCGGCAGAGGCACCCCGTGGCATACAGGATATTTTTATTATATCAGATATTTCAAGGACGCCCACATTACATGATGCGGCAACAAGGCCTTCGATATCACGGCTCATGCACATTACGCCGTTTGGAAGCAGTAACAGCGAGGCGATAAAGTTTTTGGTGCACCCGGCGGATAATGCTTTCGAAACCGGCTTGGCAGGGGTAAGCGCGACTTCAAGACCTGGGTCGGCTACCCTAAAGAACCCGGCAAGCATTGTCTTGCATTTATCAACAACCTTTTGCAGCTTGTCTGTATTGCCGGGCGCGACAACAATAGTTGCCCATGCCTCGCGGGGTATTGCATTTACTTTCATGCCGCCCCCTGCATCTGCAACGCGTAAATCTGCGGCTTTGGTAAGTTCGTTTAATATAACACCAAGTATTCGTATTGCATTACCGCGCTCAAGCTTGATATCGCCGCCGCTATGGCCGCCGTGTAGGCCTTTTACTGTAATGGTATAACCTTCGTCACCGGCCTCTTCCCAAACTGCCGGAAGCACATATTCAGCCGTTGTCCCCGCCGCAGAGCCCGCAACAAAAGTACCAGACCTGCCAGAGTCTAAATTAACCATCCTGCGGCCTTTAAGCAAACTAAAGTCAAGCCCCATTGCGCCGGACATCCCGGCTTCTTCGTCGGATGTTAATACAACCTCAAGGGGCGGGTGTTCAAGGTCGGTTGCTTCAAGCAGTGCCATGCAAAGTGCCACGGCAATACCGTTGTCGGCACCTAGGGTTGTCCCTTTTGCGCGGATATAGTCTCCGTCTACAGATAGGCGAATCGGGTCTTTTAGAAAGTCGTGGACTGTGTCGGCATTTTTTTCACAAACCATGTCCAGATGCCCTTGCAAAATAATCGGCTGGGCATTTTCGCGCCCTTTAGTGCCCGGCTTAAAGATAATTATATTATGAAGCTTGTCCTGGGCGTATTTTAGGCCATGTTCCTTTGCAAAGCCTGCGATATAATCGCTTACTGCCTTCTCATTGCCAGAGCCTCTTGGGATTTGGCTTATTGCCTCAAAATGGTATAACACACGTTTTGGTTCGTAGTTGGATAGAATCATGGTAATCTCCTCTCGTATTTACCTGCTATATATGTGTTTAGGACTTTACCATGATTATGAAAATAAATGCAAGGGCTTGGCGTTATTGAGAGCAGACGTTGTCTATGGTACTATCGTCATAAAATTTTTTTCAAAAACCCTTGCATTAATCCAAACCATATGATAATATCCTCCGCGCTGGGAGGGTTCCCGAGTGGCCAAAGGGGGCAGACTGTAAATCTGTTAGCGATGCTTTCGAAGGTTCAAATCCTTCTCCTCCCATTTACTATGTAACACGCTAAACCATTTTGCATTCTGCAAGGTGGTTTTTTTGTTAGTAGTATGTTTTTTATTTGTTTTTTATCCGCAAAAACTGTATACTCTAACAAGAAACAATAAAATCCGCAGAACCAACCCGGTAAAATTGCTTAAAAGTGCTTGAACATACTACAGAAAATATCCAATGAAAAGAGCCGATACAATGAATCAAGAACCTAAACTAATCTATATAGCCGACGATGACACATATATCCGTGAAGCCCTTAAAACCTTCCTAGAAAACGCGGGCTACAAAGTCCAAGCCTTCGAAAATGGCGAGGCCTTACTTTCCGCTTTTAGCACAAAGCATAGCGACTTAATTATATTAGATGTAATGATGCCAGGCACCAATGGCTTTGCCGTCTGTAAAGAAATCAGACGTCAAAGCTATGTGCCTATTTTTATGGTTACAGCCCGCGACAGCGACCTGGATTACCAAACGGGCTTAGACGTTGGCGCAGACGACTTTTTCACAAAACCGGTAAGCCCAATGACCGTAACAATGAAGGTAAAGGCCATGTTTAGGCGCATAGCCTACGAGCGTGAGGCCGTTCACCAAGAATATAATCGCGAGGTTGACAATGAAATATCTTAGACATATAAGCCGCAACCTGCGCTCTAGTATACTTGTCACCTTTTCCGCGCTATTATTTTTCTCATTTTTACTGGTTGGGCTTTCGTTAAATATCGCGGCAAACCAATATATCCGCTTTGGCGCGGAGCGCGCGCTAAATGACGCAATGGATGCACATTTTATTGGGCTTAGCTTTGACCCATCAACAGATATGTTTTTTTCCCATGTACGGGCGCGAGGCAATAGTGTAGACTTTTTCCACCGGGCAATAAGGTATTTTCATGTGGACAATGAGTACCAATTGGTTGGCACAACCGCCGTTGCCTACACAGTTGTAAGCGATATAATCGGTGTGCTTGAGGTAAAAGGTGCCGACCTTACGGTATTTGAACCAGTCCGTATACGTGTCGGCTCAAATATTTACTTTGTTGCCGCTGTGCGCACTATGGTATTCCCTCTAAACGCCTTCGCCGTATACTACATCGACGTCACAGACCTACAGCGCATCACAGCCACGGTCAATTTACGACTTATATTTATCGTTGCCGCAATATGGTTTGTCACGATAATGATGTCCACATATCTTGCCGGTTCCCTTGCCCGGCCTCTCAGAAGTCTAACAAGGTTTGCAAGGCAGATAGGCAATGGCGACTTTACGCCAAGTAATATGAGCTTCACAAACGAAGAGTTCGAAGAGTTAAACCAAACCCTAAACCATACAGCAAAACAGCTTGCAAAATACGACAACGACCAGAAAGCTTTCTTCCAAAACGTATCACATGAACTTAGGACGCCCCTAATGTCCATAAAAAGCTATGCAGAAGGCATAAAATACGGCGTAATGGATCACGAAAAGGCCACTGACACAATATTAGAATGCACAAACCGTCTAACAGAAATGGTAGGTGATATTCTCTATGTTTCCCGCATAGATAACATCACACCGCCAATGATGGAAGAGATAAACTTCCCGGCACTAATAGAAGAGCGGGTAGCCCAACAACGCGCCCTGGCCAAGCAAAAAGATTTAAACTTAGAACTTACCCTAGAACGTGATACAATTCTCATACCCTGTGTAACAAGCTATATCGAAAGGGCTGTAGACAATCTCATCTCCAATGCAATCCGCCACGCCAACACCACCATAAAACTGGAAGTCTTTGAAGAAAATTCAAAGGCAATGCTAAGGGTAACCGACGACGGCCCCGGCTTCGAGCCAGATAAGCTACCCCATGTATTCGAGCGTTTTTACAAAGGCAAAAACGGCCTTACAGGCATTGGCCTATCAATTGTAAAGTCAGTCGTAGAGCAGCATAAAGGCACAGCAACAGCCCAAAACGGGGAAACAGGCGCGATTCTAATAATAAGCTTGCCAATTGGTATTACAAATTAGGGGGGCGTTCTAGGTAAGTCCGATGAACGCCGACAAGGAGGCATGGGATAAAAAATGTCAGTTTTATTCTCACCAGAGGAGTTTACAAAGCTAAAAAATTATCTGGTGCTGTATCGTTGCGCGCTAAAAAATATGACAACGCGCATGGATATCTTACTAGAAGACTTTGGCAATCTACAAACAAATAACCCAATAGAGCACGTAAAATACAGGTTAAAATCACCGGAAAGCATAGCGGCAAAGCTTCACCGCCAAGGCTACCCTCTTACAGCCGACGCCGCAAAAAAGTACCTTTCAGATATAGCGGGCCTTCGCTGCATTTGCCCCTATACCAAGGATATAACCTTCATAGCAAAGGTGTTAAAAAGCCAAACAGACCTGCGGGTCATAAGCGAAAAAGACTATGTAACAAGCCCAAAGGCCAGCGGATACCGCAGCTATCACCTTATCTTCGAAGTGCCAATCTACCTCTCAGGCTGCGAAGAGAAACTACCGGTAGAAGTACAAATCCGTACCCAAGCAATGGACTTTTGGGCAACCCTAGAGCATAAAGCCCGGTACAAATACCAAGACGATATGCCAGAGCATCTATCTCACGAACTGCAAGAATGCGCCGAAAGAATAGCAGAGTTAAACACCAGAATGCTACTAATCCAAGAGCTTATAGATATCGCATATTAAAGACATCGCATATTAAAGGGGGAACTGAAAATGACAGGGTTTCATGTAATCAACCACCCGCTAATCCAAACAAAAATGGCAATGCTACGAAGTGTAGAAACCAGCACCAAAGAGTTTAGAGAGCTATGCGGCGAAGTGGCAACCCTAATCTGCTACGAGGCAACAAAAGACATGCCAACAGTAGAAATTGAAGTAGAGACGCCAATATGTAAGACAAAATGCATGACAATAGAGAAGAAAATCGCAATCATTCCAATACTACGTGCAGGCCTTGGCATGGTAGACGGCCTTCACCACCTTATCCCAACCGCCAAAGTAGGCCATATAGGCCTATACCGGGACCCCAATACCCTAGAGCCGGTAGAATATTTTTGCAAGCTGCCCCCCGATATCTGCGAGCGGGAGGTTTTTTTGCTTGATCCAATGCTTGCAACAGGGGGCACAGCGTCAATGGCCATAAATTTCCTTAAAAAACTCAATGTCCGCCATATAAGATTACTTGTACTGTTATCATGTCCCGTTGGAGTGGAAAGAATATTAAAAGAACACCCAGACGTAGGCATCTACACAGCCTGTAATGACCCAGAACTAAACGAACATGGCTATATTGTGCCAGGCCTAGGTGACGCAGGCGATAGAATTTTTGGTACAAAATAACGAAATATGAATAGAAATTATATTTAGCCTCTAAATATGACGAAACTATGAAGAAATTGTTGCGCTAATTTTGCAATTATGTTAATATTACAAACATGTTACAAGTAGCACCGGTCAGATAACCGGGCGCCGCAGGGCGACTATTGCGCAGCAAAGTGCCAAGGAGGTCACGACATGATAACAAATCAAGTATTACAAAACGCAGTAGATGGCCTAAAAAATATAACCCGCAAAGATATCACCATTGCAGATAGGGACGGCAAAATCGTAGCAAGTACAGAGCTTGACTACAGCCCAAGTATGCAATCAATGATTGAAGCCTTTGTTAGTTCTCCCGCGGAAAATCAGCTAATCCAAGGCCAACAATACTTTAAAGTATTCGACAATAGCCTAGCGGAATACATTCTTGTGCTGCCCGGCGAAGACGAAGATACCTACCGTGTGGGCAAAATCGTGACATTCCACATCCAAAGCCTAATGATGGCCTACAAAGAACGCTTTGACCGTGACAATTTTATAAAGAACCTATTATTAGACAATCTACTTTTAGTTGATATCTATAGCCGCGCCAAAAAGCTGCGCATAGATAACGACGTAAAGCGGGTTGTCTATTTAATTGAAACATCCATTGACCCAGACATGAGTGCCCTTGAAATAGTACGAGGTATCTTCCCAGACAGGCCACGAGACTTTGTTACGGCAGTGGATGAAAATAGCATTATCCTGGTAAAAGAGCTTAATTTGGGCGACTCAACAACAGAAATTGAGCTTGTAGCACACACAATCGTAGACACCCTTTCAAGCGAGGCAATGAGCCGTGTGTATGTAGCAATAGGTGCCGTGGTAAAAGACCTAAAGGATGTATCCAATTCTTTCAAAGAAGCACGCCTTGCCCAGGAAGTTGGTAAAATCTTTGAATCCGAGAAGCAAATCGTCAACTACGAGCGTCTTGGAATTGGCAGGCTAATCTACCAACTGCCCTTGCCCCTTTGCCGCATTTTTATAAACGAGATGCTGCAAGGCTTCAGCATAGACGATATAGACGAAGAAATGTTTACCACAGTAATGAAATTCTTCGAAAACGACCTCAATGTCTCGGAAACTTCACGAGAGTTGTATATCCACCGCAACACACTTGTATATCGCTTGGATAAACTCCAAAAAATGACTAAGCTTGACCTCAGAAAGTTTAGTGACGCCATCACCTTCAAGATTACACTGATGGTAAACAAATACCTACAATACCGGGAAAAGCAGCAGTTTTAAGGAGAAACAATGATTGAATTAAATAACGTCTCAAAGATATATGAAAACGGTGCCAAAGGCTTACAAAAGGTAGACATAAACATCAACAAGGGTGAGTTTGTGTTTGTCGTAGGCTCCAGCGGTAGCGGTAAGTCTAGCTTTGTGCGCTTGTTGCTTAAGGAAATCGAGCCTACAGAAGGACAAATTTTTGTAGACGGCAAAGATATTGGCAAGATAAACCGCAAAGATATGCCATTTTTTAGGCGCAGAATGGGGGTTGTATTCCAAGACTTCCGTCTCCTTAGAAATAAAACCGTATACGAAAACGTGGCATTTGCAATGCGCATAGTAGAGGCTACTAACAAAGAGATACGCCGGACGGTGCCCCAAGTGCTTTCGCTGGTTGGCCTGGCAAAAAAGGCCAAGGCATACCCAAATCAACTCTCCGGTGGCGAACAGCAGCGGGTTTCCCTTGCAAGGGCAATTATTAATAAGCCGCCTATTCTTATTGCGGACGAGCCTACAGGTAACCTAGACCCAGACACCGCATGGGAAATCATGACCTTGCTTGATGACATAAATAACTTGGGCACAACAGTAGTAGTAGCAACCCATGCCCGTGATATCGTAGACGATATGCAAAAGCGTGTTGTTGCCCTTGCCGACGGCAAGGTAATTAGAGACTCCGAAAGCAGTGGTTATATCTTCCGGGAAACTGAAGAACTTGATATTATGCAAGAAATTGAAAACCTCGCAAACACGAACGAAA
>Ga0123355_10004246_pt1 | contig 20824 bp, 21 predicted proteins | sample TergutEmb28metaG_3_FD_89872 | JGI IMG/M metagenome (GOLD analysis project Ga0123355, IMG submission 89872) | Embiratermes neotenicus P1 segment gut microbial communities from Petit-Saut dam, French Guiana - Emb289 P1 | ecosystem: Host-associated > Arthropoda: Insects > Digestive system > Gut ...
CAAAACAGATAAAACCCCAGAGGCGATTTCCTCATCGACTGTAAAAAGCCGTCGCCCAACTGAGCATTTGCGATATTGCTTGCCGTTGATTGCGTAATAATTCCTCTTGCCTTCTTCACAAACGGGATCGCAAGTGTCAGTACAATTTCGGTATCCATCATAATCTTTTATAACGGCTTGTGGCAAATTTTCTAAAAATCCATTAAAATCATAGAAAAATACGTTGTACAGATACATAAGCAGCTCATTATCACGAACGATAAATTGTAGTGCACTAAACCCCTTTTGGTTTGGCGAATTGTATTGGGCAGATAACCCGTGCCGCTTTAATTGAACTTTCGATTTGTAGCCGTTTTTGGTCAAAAGCTCGTGGGCTTGCAATACAAAATTGTTATATTCCTGCGGCACTTCTGGAAGAAAATCTGCAATTGATAATTTCTTTTGTGAACTCATATGCTTCTTCCTCTCTGAAAAACGCATTCGACGACGAAGCCGAATACGGATGATATAAATACCACCGTAACGACAGCCCTTTTTTGTATCTACTACTTACCAGATATTGTAATACCGTCAAAGCAGCACCAAGGCAGTATAGAATATCCATCGGCGCATCGTTCTGTAGAAATAGCAGGAATATTCATAAGTGCATCTAAAACATTAAACGACAACATTGTCTCGCCAAGAGCATCGGTTATTTTGCCATTTTCTATTAGAAAACTGTTTTTTGCAATACCAGAGATATCCCCGCTTGGCCCCGGAGACGCACCGGAAAAGCGACCAAGTACTATGCCCTTATCCACGCCTTTAATCATATCTGCCAATGGTGTACTACCTGTCGCTACTTCTATATTGCCATAAGCAGTGTTCATAGCTCTTGGCTTGCCGGTTTTATTTGCACCGTAAAGGGAGAGGCCAAAAGACTTCAGCACACCATCACGTATAAAATCAAAATTTTGGCTTTCGAAACCGTCTGTGGTAAAACGTTCACCGCCAATAATGTCCGGGTGAAAAGGCGACGATGCAAACGTAAGCTTAGGGTCGGCAACTTTTGTACCCAAGGCATCTTTCCATCTGCTGGTGTCTGATATCATAGAGTAATCGTTAAGGAAACATTGCAAAAGAGTTCCCCAAATTACGTCCCCGCAAGTAGGAGCAATAATTACTTTTCCTTCGAACTTTCCGTCCACCATACGAGTGTTAATGGCTTTTACGGAATCTGCCAAAATAGACCGCTGTAAGCCCATATCCATGAAAGGTGCAGTCAATGACTGCATGCGTATTCCATAATAATTAAAGGATGAAGATTTATCCCCATCTTTTGCCGAAAACATGTTGCTAAAATCGTAATGCTCTTCATGGTTCGAGAATTCTGCACCATTACTGTTTATATAGGAATGTTCATAGCTGTTAAACTCGCCGGCAACACTTTCCAAAATGATTTTTGGGAATTCATCCTTTGTCTGCTCTAAAAATTCCTTAGTACGGGTAAAAAGCTTGTCCATATCAGAGCCGCCCATTATTTGATCGAAATTTTTGTTTTCAACCTTTGGGGCTATGTCTTCCGCTTCGTCGGGGGTAGCAGAAGCTGCCAACGCTACACAATCGGTAACTGCTTTGTTTATAGAGTCTTTGTCAAGTTTATTTATACGTGCTATGCCCTTTTTCCCGTCAATTATGGCTTTTAAAGTGATACCATCGTCAAACAAAGTGCGCATGAGTGAAAACTGGTTTGCTTCTACGTTTAGCTCATCCTTGCGTCCACGATGGGCATTGCAGGCGGCCTTTTGGGCACCAGCCTTTTTAAGGGCGTCAATAGCATATTCGGCTATATCTCTTAGTTTTTCTGCCATGTTATCTACCTCCTATATTCATGTCACAACGGATTGCAGGGCCGCCCATGCCGGTTGTCATGGCTTGTTTCTTGCCGCAGAACCCGCTGCATTCCCAGTGCATGTCGCCGGATAACATATCTACGGTTTTAAGCATTTCAAATGCCACGCCAGAAATTGTAGTCTCTCTTATGGCCTTGCCAAGTTTGCCGTTTTTAATTTCATAGCCTTCCTCTACAGAGAACATGAACTCCCCTGTGGTGTCTGCCTGACCATTACCTGTTTGAACAAGATAATATCCGTCGTCTATGCCGGCTATCATGTCTTCAATTTTGTCGGAACCGGGAAGAATGGCTGTATTGCGCATACGAATTAAAGGCTCGTCCGAGAATGTAAAAGCTCTGGCGTTACCTTGGGGTTTTACATTAAAGTGGCGGGCAGTTTCTCTGGAATGCATAAAGTTTTTCAAAATGCCATTTTCGATTAAGGTAACGTCCTCTGCTTCAACACCTTCATCATCTACATATACAGGAAGAGGACAAGGTTTGCCAAAAGCAGTATGGGCAAAGTCAACCATGTTAACAATTTCGCTTGCCACTTGCTTGCCAACGTTATGAGCCGCCACAGAACCGCCAAGGACGATATCCGCTTCTACTGTATGGCCTATGGCCTCATGGGCCAGCATACCCGCAAGTTCCGGATGAAGCACGCACTTTTTAAGACCCGCATTGGTATAAACCCCTTCCCTCTTTTTCATTAGGGATTCGTACAGGCTGTCAAGCTCGGGCATAAACACAGATGGGTCTGTAAACAAGTCATCAAACCGTCCAAAGCCTCCTAGAGACTTAGAAAGTTCAACAGGTACCCCATCGGCTGTATCTGCGTTCATAATTACATAAACTATGCTGCGTGGCTGGAAAGAATGGCTGTCTGTACCGTCGCTTACCACAAGCAATTTCTCAATGTCTAAGCATTGGGCACTTATTGTACGGCTGGACAAGTTCTTGTACTTTTTCATTAATAGCTCGTCCATGGCTTTAGCAAAATCGATAAGAACGTCCTGGCTTATGGGGTCGCCGGGGATTGTCTTTAACCCAACTTTGCCGAAACCCAAACTTGGCAACGGGGGCTTACCCCTGTTTACACGCTTGTCCATAAAAATTGCATTGTCCGTTGCCGCAGACAAAACACTTTTTACGGCATCGTGGCTATATTCGGCACCTGATGCAAAACCAAATGTGCCACCTTTGTATACCCTTGCAGATATACCGCCATCGGATGCCTGGCTGTTACCAAGCATGTTGCCTGCAACAATAGACACACGGCGGTTGCTGTTTACCTGAGCCCTAAGCTCGGTGTAGTCCTTGAATGTACCCTTATGCACACTCAGTAAATCTTGTAACATATATACCCCTCCTTATGGGTTTTAATATCCTGCTGTCCTGTCTACAGTACGTTCAAAGGGCTTGCCTTCTTGGTAATCCTTTAAATATCGCACAAACTTACCAATAAGTAAGTCAGATGTGTTATCACGCCCGCCGTGGCTTACATGTGGGGTAATTATAACATTCGATATGTCCCAAAGGGGGCTGTCATATGGCAAAGGTTCGGGAGTGGTCACATCCAGTCCCGCACCGCCCAAATGCCCGTTGGCAAGTAATTCTATTAGAGCGTCTTGATCTATGGCACTTCCCCTGCCCACGTTTACTATAAGCGCACCCTTTTTCATATTTGTTAAACGCTGTCGGGATAAAATCCCCGCAGTTTCCCCGGTGCCGGGAAGTGCAAGGGCTACAATATCGGCGTTTACTATAGCTTGGTCTATCTGGTCTGTCGTAAACAAATTTGAAATATGCGGCGGTTTACCGGAACGGGGGCTACGCACCACACCGTTTACATCTGCGCCCAAAGCATGACACAGATATGCATACCGTCCACCAATGTCACCCATGCCAATTACCGTCACACTGCAATCATGAAGGTTGCGTGCTGTGCCTATACCCTTCCAGATATGTTCCCGCTGTTGAGCCAGATACCCTGTGGCATTGCGCAAAAGCATTAATGTAACCGTTAACATATACTCTGCTATTGCAATACCATACGCCCCGGATGAATTTGTTAAAATAACATTTTCCGACAGACTCATTTCAGGGTTAAGGTACATCTCTACCCCTGCAGTTTGGGCATGTATCCATTTGAGATTAGACATTTTGCGAACGGTTGCCGCATTTGCATTACCAAATAGAATTTCACAACTGGCAAGTTGCGCATCTGTTGGGTTAGTAGAAAGGTCTAGTATTTCGTAACCCGGTGCGGCAGCTTGGATTTTTGCAATTGTTTTTTCCGATAAAGGCCAGAAACTTGTAACTGCGATAGTTTTGTTTATCATGGTTTAACTCATCACCTCATTTGACTTCTTGCGCAACTGTAATTTCTATTTGCAATTCGGGGCAAGACCGTTCGCTCAAGGCGCATTTCCTGCGTAAATGCTTGATTCGCTCACCGCCCCTCCCGTTGCTTCATAGAAATTTTGAAGCTATGCAAGAAGTCTATTATCCCTTACCTAAAATATTGCATTGGGTTAACACGTACTCCGTTTCGCCTAATTTCAAAATGCAAATGCGGGCCGGTTGACCTGCCTGTTGAGCCTACATCTGCAATATGCTGGCCCCGGGTTACACGCTGGCCTGCCCGTACCCTATTAAGTGAGTTATGAGCATACAATGTGCTGTATACACTGCAATGGTCTATAATAATATAGTTACCAAAGCCCGAATTCCAGCCCGCAAAACGCACGTAGCCATCTGCGGCGGCTACAATGCGTGTGCCTACGGGCGTCCGCGCAATATCAATACCATAATGGTGTTCGCGCCGTCCGAATATTGTACGCCATCCGAAATAACTTGAAATGTGCGATGATGTTGGTACGGGCCATTGAAAAACTCCATCAAACTCATTTAAGTTTGCCAAGCGGGCATTTTGCGCCTCTCGCTGCTGGCGGAGTTCTTCTTCGCGGCGTTGGCGGGCTTCTTCGGTCTCTGCCGCCCGTAACCTAACTGAGACTATACCAAACAGTTCGTTTACGGCTTGCTCTTCATAGCTCTGCAATTCATACATTAAAAGTGCCTGTTCTTCGTCTGCATACATTCTTGTAAGCATTGCAGTGTTTGCGTCATGTGCTTCTTCTAAGGCTATAATGGCTAACTGTCTTTCATCTTGTAAACGCTCGAATGATGTATGTAGACGCACCAGTTCATCTACTGTATTTGCAACACGGTCTTCCGCTTCCTGCATAGTTTCAAGAATCTCTCGGTCGAATTGTGACACCGCTCGAACATGCTCTAGCCTTACCAAAAAGTCTGAAAAACTTGTAGCTTGAAACAAAACCTGCAAGTGACCGGCGGGGCCTTGTTCATGCATTGCGCGAAGCCTTGTCCTAAAAATTTCATCCTGCTTATCCCGGTAAGCGCGTGCTTCTACCAGTTCCATTTCGGCATAAGTTGTACGCAGTTCTGTTTGAAGCAAAACAATTTCTATTTCTTCTAAGTCTGCATACGCATCCATTATCCGCTGGGTATAACCTTGTATTATCTCCAATAATTCAGCTATTTCCGCCCGTACACCTTCAAGCAATGTTTGTGATTCACGTACTTGGGCACGGGCTTCGGTACGCTGCCTCTCTAACTCTTGCAACTGGCGGCGCAGCTCTGCCGATGCATCCATTTCTACAGTTGGAAAAAATGTAAACAACGTTACCAATACTAAAAAAATTGCAAAATATTTCTTCTTACTCACTTTCCTTATCCCCTTTTTTACAAAGCTGTATTCAACTTCCAAGTTCTGTTTCTACCGGCGTTACATACACGGTTTTGTAGTTATCGTAAATAACAAACCCCGGCTTTGCACCGTTGGGTTTTCTTACATGGCGTCTTACCACATAGTCCACCGGCACCTGGGCAGAATTTCTGGCTTTGCTATGAAAAGCCGCCAAATTAGCCCCCTCCAAAATGGTTGTGCCCGGCGGCTCTTTGCCGCCAGTTATTATTATAACATGAGAGCCTGGAATGTCTTTTGTATGCATCCAAATGTCATGGTTGTTTGCCATGCGCAATGTTAAATTGTCGTTTTGCGTGTTGTTTTTGCCTACATATATTTCATAACCGTCGGACGAAACATATCGTAGCGGTTTTGCAGCCTGGGCTGCTTTTTTATTTTTAGATTCTGTCCGGCGTTTTGCAAAGCCTTGGGTCGCCAACTCTGCACGAATTTCTGCAATATCTGCTTCGTCTGTGATGGTTTCCATAGCTATGGCAACACTGTCCAGGTAGGAGAGGTCTTCCCGGTTTTTATCCATTTGCTCTTGCAAGGCGGCAAATGTACGCTTTTGCTTATTGTATTGCTTAAAATATCGTTGGGCGTTTTCTGCCGCAGTTAATGTTGGGTCAAGTGCTATTTCCATTGGCTTGTTATCGTCGTAAAAATTTTCTGCCGCAAAAGTCTCTGCACCTTTTTCCACCATGTACAAATAGGCCGTAAGCAATTCGCCCTTAATGCGCAGGGTGTCCCGGTTTTTTATTTCTTCCAGGGTACGCTCGTGCATAAATGACTTTTTACGGCACCGCTCTTGGTGTGTTGTTATCAGCTTACGAAGGTCCACGGTTTTTTGGCTGATGCGATAAGCCTCGTCACGGCGGGCATAGAAAGATTCTAACATGGCAGACGGGGAATCGTGTGTTTCTGCAGTATGATGTGAGTACAGTGATATGGGCAGTGCAGAAAAGTCTATGGCCTTGCCGGACTCATCCCAATAAATGTTGAATGTAAAATCGCCATTTGTTATTTGACTCATGATACCGGAAAAAGCCTTGTATAACCGCACTTGCTCATCCAATGTTAAATCTTTTGTAAAAGTATCACAAGGAACATGAGCCAAAGTACAAATTTCGCTGGCTAAAATAGGGCTGATACCGTTTAACCGTTGATATATAGCCGGCTGAAGTTTTAAATTCCCGACAGATACTATATTAATAAATTCCTCTAGGGAACCAATGCCCATTGGGCTTTGCTTGTCCGACGAAGGTGGACGGGAATAAGCCATGCCCGGTAAAATTGGGCGCACAGCACTTACAGAAGGGGATACATGCTTGATTGCATCCAGTATTTTACGGTTTGCGTCCATCAAAATAATGTTGCTGTGCTTGCCCATAATTTCTATCAACAAAATTTTTACGGACTTATCCCCCATTTCATCCATGGCTTCTATGTGGAATTCTGCAATGCGTTCAAATTCCGGTTGAACAATATTTAAAATGCGCCCGGATGTAAGATGCTTACGCAAAACCATACAAAACATTGGCGCTTTAAGGGGGCTTACTTTGCTGTGGGCAGTAAAATTAAACCGTGGGGCACCTGCATTGGCAGTCAATAGCAATTTATAATTTTTGCCGCCACCACGTAAATTTAGAATAATCTCATCCGGTTCCGGCTGGGATATTTTATCTACTCGCCCACCTACCACAGTGTTTGAAAGTTCCTGTATTACACTTGCTATTGTTGCACCATCTAATGGCATAATATTTCAATCCTCTACAACTTCTTATGGCTCCGTTTTTTTTTAATTGCAAAAACCAAAGCAGCAACAAAACCAGCAGTCACAAGGCAAATAACAATCACTAAAATAATGTTTCTGCGGACGGGAGGCGAGTCAAGCCCCAAATATAACCTTTCCCTAGCTACACCTGTAAATTCTACCTCTTCGTAGTAGCTGCCTTCAATTATTTCAAAATCTCCTAAATCTCTCCTGGCCCGGCCCAGTGCTGTTTCATTAGGCAATTCGGCCATGTTTGGGGTAATTTGCTGAATACCGTAATGGGCCACCGGGGCAAACTCTGTGGTATAATTGTTGGTTACAGATGGGCCAAGAACTCCTGTTACCCATAATACCATAACCAGGGATGCGGCTACTGCCACCACAGGAGCAATTTTATATAGCATAGTCCGTTTACGTCTTGTTACACTTTGTGCGTTATCATGCTTGCGAGCATTTACATATTCCATCAAGCTTTCGTGAAAACCCGGCGGAATATCCACATCCGGCAGATTCTGCACTTCGTCCAAAATTTGCGCATATTTTTTATACTCCGCAGCACAAATGGCACATTCTTTTAAATGCGCTTCTACAACCGCACGGGGGACTTCTTTAGGCAGGCAATCATCGTAATATTCCGAAAATAGGGCTTGAAAACTTTTGCAATTCACTATAATCATCCGTTCCGGCAATTTTCCAATTTCCTATACTATAACGTGAAAAATTTGCAATTGTTCCTGCTTTTAATCGGTTTAATTTATATCTATCAAAAATTAAAATTATCCGGGTTTGGCCCTCTGCGCATATCTTTATTTATTGCATCAATGGTAGAAATTTCACTTGTAGTAAGAGTAAAATCAAAAATGTCCATATTTGCTTTTATGCGGCTTGGGGTTGCGGATTTTGGTATTGTTATTATCCCAAGGTCGATATTCCAGCGCAAAATTACTTGCGCCGAGGATTTGCCGTATTTTTCGCCTATTTTCATTAAAATTTCGTTTGTCAGTAAATTTTCTCTTACATCTGAAGTATCAACCAGTGTGCCGCCCAATGGGCTCCATGCCTGGGGGGCGATACCTTCATTTCTGCAAACTTCCAGCAGTGGTTTTTGTGTAAGCAAAGGATGAAGCTCGATTTGGTTCACAGCCGGTACAATACTCCATACTTGTTTTGCCTCATGTATATGATAATCCTGCCAGTTGCTTACACCAATTGCTTTGGCACGCCCGGTTTTATATAGCTTTTCCATAGCAAGCCAGGAATCCAGATAGCATTCTTTAACGGGCCAGTGCATAAGGTAAAGGTCTACATATTCCATACCCAAATTATCCAGGCTTTGTGCGAACTCCTCTTCTATATTGCCGTCCCGCTGGGCATTGTTTGACAATTTTGTTGTTATAAATAATTCCTCACGTTTTAGTTCGCTTTCACGTACAGCACAGCCTACAAGCTTTTCGTTGCCATAACCAAATGCGGTATCTATGCTCCTATAGCCTGCGCCAAAAGCGGATAAAATTGGAGCTGTATCTTCCGTAATGCCAAAAACCCCAAGGCCAAGCATAGGCATTTTTACTCCTGTGTTTAAGGTTATATGTTTCATGGCGTTGTCCTTTCCTATAATATTACATGTAGTGTGACTTTTTCTAAAGAATTTGTCAAGTTTTTTAGGTTGAGGTATAATCGGAATAGTACAGGAAAGGATTGGTCTAATGCATCTTCGGGTTGGGCAAGGCTACGATGTTCACAAACTAGTGGACGGGCGCAAGCTAATACTAGGCGGAGTGGTAATTCCCTTTGACAAAGGGCTGCTTGGGCATTCTGATGCGGATGTGCTTACTCATGCTATTATGGACGCACTTGTCGGTGCGGCAGGGCTTGGGGATATTGGACAATGCTTCCCGGATAGCGACGCAAAGTATAAGGATATTTCCAGCCTTGTTATCTTAGAGGAAGTTGGGTTGCTGCTTAAAGAAAACAGCTGGCAAGTTGTAAATATAGATGCAACAGTGGTTGCACAGGCCCCTAAACTTTCGCCTTGTCGCTGTGAAATGGAAAAGAATATCGCCAAGACGCTTGAGATACCTGAAACAGATGTTAATATTAAAGCTACCACGGAAGAAGGACTGGGCTTTACAGGTAGCGGGCAAGGCATGGCGGCGTATGCGGTTTGTTTGATAGGGAAGGTAGGAGTGTTGAGCAATGAATGAGAACTGGTTTTATAGTAACGTTAATCCTGAAAGGACAATGAACCAATGAAAATATATAACACTTTAAATCGGCAAAAAGACCCTTTAACTCCCCTTACCCCAGGGAAAATAAAAATGTATACCTGCGGACAAACCGTATACAACGATATCCATATGGGTAACGCACGGTTTTATGTAGTTTACGACGCTGTTCGCCGCTATTTGGAATACCGGGGTTACAGCGTAGAATATATACAAAATTTTACGGATATCGACGACAAAACCATTCAGCGCGCAAACGAAGAGGGTATCACCACAGAACAAATTGCAGAAAAATATATAGCAAGCACCATTGCGGATTTGGCTGCCCTTAATGTAAAGCCGGCAATCTCCAACCCTCGTGTAACAGAAGAAATACCGGAAATTATAGAAATGGTGGGGCAGTTAATTATAAGCGGCAACGCATACGAAAATAACGGAACCGTTTATTACGACGTAAACTCATTCCCCAGCTACGGCAAGCTTTCTAAGAAGAATATCGACGATTTGGAAGCCGGGGCCCGTGTAGAAGTTGAAGCCAATAAGAAAAATCCTATGGATTTTGTCTTGTGGAAGCCGGCAAAACCCGGGGAGCCAAGTTGGGGAAGCCCATGGGGCAATGGTCGTCCGGGCTGGCATATAGAATGTTCTGCAATGATACGCAAATATCTTGGCGATGAAATTGACATTCATGGCGGCGGGGCGGATTTAATATTCCCCCATCATGAAAACGAAATTGCCCAAAGCGAAGCAGTTACAGGCAAAAATTTAGCCCGCTACTGGATGCACTGCGGCATGATAACTGTAGACCACAAAAAAATGTCTAAATCTCGGGGCAATTTTGCAACTTTAAAAGACGTTGCAGAAAAATACCCATACGATGTAATTCGCTTTTTCTTTTTAAGCGGGCATTATCGGATGCCAATGGAGTTTACGGATGCTTCCTTAACTGCGGCGCAACAGGGGTTAAACAGGATAAAGAATTGTTATAATAATATTTTGCATGCATTAAAAATGTCTGAAGATACTTTACCGGGGGATTATAACTCTACAGATGCACAAATATATATAGATAATTTTATGCAAGCAATGGATGACGATTTTAACACCGCAGATGCAATAACAGCAATTTTCGAGCTAGTCAAACACATTAATACCCATATGGGCAAAGATGAAACATATAGTAACGAATTTTTACTCTACAGCCGCGATAAACTGACTTTACTAACAAGCATTTTAGGCATAGACCTGGATCAACCGTCAGATTCCGGCGACGACAGCTTTAACAATAAAATCGAAGCCCTAATCGCCGCACGCCAAGCCGCACGTAAAAACAAAGACTTCGCTGAGGCAGACCGTATTCGCAACCAACTTACAGACCTTGGCATTATATTGGAAGACACACGGGAGGGCGTACGTTGGCACAGAGCATAGCGGAGTTCGCCTATTTGGGCGATGCGGTATTCGAACTTATGGTGCGGGACATGCTGGTAAACCAAGGCGTCCCCTTTCGTGACATGAGCCGCCGCGCAAAGGATTATGTATCTGCTGTGGCGCAAGGTGCCATGTATCACAAAATTTTTGATGCGCTAACACAGGACGAACAATCCATAATGAAACGTGGACGCAATTTGCACAGTGTATCTCGGGCAAAAAGTGCCCGAGTGTCGGAATATCGCCACGCAACTGGGCTGGAAGTGCTTTTTGGATACTTGCACCACCAAGGCAATTTTGAACGGCTAAATGAGGTTTTTTCCCTTTGCATCAAGGAGGTTGGCGATTATGAATATCGCTGAAAATATTTTAAAACACAGCCTGCAAAACGTATACTTTTTTGTAGGGACAGCCTGTGGCGGCAAGACTACTATGTCCAGAGAACTATCCAATAAACACGGCTTTATACATTTTAATGACAACTGGAACGAAGATAACTTTAAGGTTTGGCAGTCCATTATTAACGAGAAATATCAGCCGAACTCCACAAGTAGAAGAAAAATGGACTGGGAAGCCCATTTCAGCAGAACTGCAGAGGAAATTTTAGCGGACAAAAATGACCATCACGGCAGTAATGAATATGTACAATTTTCAATAGTCGAACTTATCAAGTTATCTCAAAACAATAAAATTATGGCAGATATTTGGATCGAAGACTGGCAGTTATTGTCGGAAATATCTGACTATAACAGAATTGCTTGTATGCTTGCCCCCGGCGAGCTTATAATCCGGGATTATTATCAACGGGAAGACCATAAGGACTTTACGGATTTTATACAAACCCTTAAAGACCCGGAGAAAAAGTTTGAAACACAAAACGAATTATTTAGGCTTGGCGCAATTGAAATGGCACAGAAAGCAAAAGAGTATGACTTCTTCACCATCATGCGAACAGAATACAGCACGATTGAAGGTACATTAAAACAGTTGGAAGAACACTTCAAACTATAACCCAACTCAAAACCGGGAGCGATATACATGAATCGGAAAAATGATAAAGGCAGAAACGGAAAGCCCACTAACCGCAAGAAGGACGACAATCTAAAAAAACGTGTCCACAAACCGCAGTCAATCAACCAAGTTGAATTGGACGAGGACAATTTCCCAGACCCTGCTAATTTAATACTAGAGGGGCGTAAGTCCGTTTTGGAAGCTCTTAACCATCAAAAGCCCATTGACCGCATTTTGGTACGGTGCGACAAAGATAAGCAAGTTGAGGGCACATTGCGCCTTATTGTTGCAAAAGCCCGGGAGCTTAAAATTGTGGTACAAGAAGTAGAACGCCCAAAGCTGGACGAACTTTCCGAAACTGGGCATCATCAAGGGATAATGGCCCTTTGCCCCGCAGTGCCATATGTGGAAGTATCCGAAATTTTGCAAATTGCCAAAGACCGCAACGAGCCACCATTTATTATAATCCTTGACGGTGTGACAGACCCTCATAATCTTGGAGCAGTAATGCGCACGGCGGAATCCAGCGGGGTTCACGGTATTATCATACCTAAGCGACGTGCCGTTGGACTAACGGGCACAGTTGCAAAAACTTCTGCCGGGGCTATAAACTATATTTCTGTAGCCAGGGTCAACAATATTACCCGCACCCTAGACGAACTCAAAGCCGCCGGTGTATGGGTTGCCTGTGCCGATATGAACGGTACAAGCATTTACGAAGCGAATTTAGATGGCCCTATCGCCCTTGTATTTGGCGCAGAAGGGGAAGGTGTAAGCCGCTTAGTGGCAGAAAATTCGGACTTTACCGTTAGCATTCCAATGCTTGGGAAAATTGGCTCCCTTAATGTTTCTGTTGCCGCCGGAGTTATCGCCTACGAAGTTGTGCGTACCAGAATGCTAAAAGGTAAATAATTGTGGCTGCACATTATTTACTGGTGGACGGGTACAATGTTATACATGCAAACAAGGAGCTTGCCGTCCTTGCCACCGATTCGCTGGAAATGGCCCGCAAAAAGCTAAGTGATGCACTGTGCGAATTTGAGGCATTAAGCCGCTACCGTATAATTTTGGTGTTTGATGCCCACCTTGTAGCCGGGGGCGTGGGCAGTACAGAAGATTATCACAACATAAAAATTGTATTCACTAAGGAAGCGGAAACCGCCGACCATTACATCGAAAGTGCAGCGTATAAACTCGGGAAGAAAAAAGACCGCATAACCGTTGCAACTTCCGATGTACTGGAGCAGGTGATAATCCTTGGGCAAGGTGCGGCACGAATTTCTGCGGAAGATTTGTGGGCAGAAATTGAAAGCACCAAAGAAGAAGTGCGCACACGCTACGTTAGGAACCGTCCCATAAAAAAGAACCCCATCGAAAGCCTTTTAGACGAAGAAACAGCCCGAATACTGGAGGAGATGCGCTATGGCAGGTAAGTTGGCAAGCGACGAACGCATGATGAGCGACGAGACTTTAGTTGCCAAAGCTCGTGTGGGCGACACCTCCGCCCTTGATTTGTTAATGAACCGCTTCAAGCCACTGGTAAAAACCAAAGCAAAGGATTATTTCCTTTCTGGGGGCGACATAGAAGATTTGATTCAAGAGGGCATGATTGGCCTGTATAAAGCTGTGTTAGATTTTGACTCGGCAAAGAGCGTGAAATTTGTCTCTTTTGCGACCCTTTGTGTTGTGCGTCAGATTCAAACCGCAATAAAAGCCGCAAGCCGTCAAAAGCATATGCCGCTAAATACGTCCCTTTCACTACATAATCAGGATGCACCGGAAGTAAACACAATCCGGGACAACCGCCTTAACAATCCGGAAGCACTGTTACTGGGTCGCGAAGCTTACCAAAATATCGACAATTTCATCCGCGGAAATTTAAGCAGCTTAGAGTACGATATTTTAATGCTACACATAGATGGAAAAACTCATTTGGAAATTTCTGAACATTTGGGAAAGAATACGAAAACCGTGGACAATGCCCTGCAACGAATACGCCGCAAAATAGGAAAGGTTATTGCTCGGTAAGCCCGTTAAAATAATCCACAATTCCCAAGTAAATTCCCCATGCCATTTTATTTTGGTACGCTTCACTGGTTAATTTTTGCCGGTCATTATAGTTAGTCAAAAAGCCGCATTCAACTAATACAGCCGGCATTTCTGTCTGTTTTAGTACATAATAGTTGCTGTTTGGCCTTGGCTTTAATTTATTCCCGGCATCTACAAACTCTTTTATTCTGTCCTGTACAAGGTTTGCAAGCTTTTGACTATTATCAGACTCGTTAAAATAAAACACCTGTGCCCCCTTTACATTAGAACTGGCATATGCATTCTGGTGAATACTAACAAATATATCTGCATGGCTTGTATTGGCTATAAGCCGCCTTGCATTCATATCCCCGGCTTTACTATTGGCAAGGTCGGAGTCGTCTATGCGTGTAATTATAACCGTTGCCCCACCCTGCTCTAAAAAAGTTTGTAGTTTCTGTGCTATGCTAAGGTTTATGTGCTTCTCTTCAACTTTGCCACTTACCATGCCCGGGTCCCAACCCCCGTGCCCTGCATCTAGAACAATTATTTTGCGGTCCAGTGGCATGTAATGAGCAGACACACAAAGCGGGATACTAAACATGCATAATAAAAACAATGTTGCTGTTACTAACTTCATAATTCACCTCTGGTAAATTTGGTATCACTGTGTTTATAATACTCTATGTAAATTATTTTATTCTCAAGAACAAGACAATATATGAAAGTAGGTACTTTTTTGAACATTCTAATTATTGACGGACATGGCGGCGGCCTTGGTGCGCAACTGGTTTCTGCTGTTGCAAAAAACTTCCCGGAACATACTGTCCGTGCCGTTGGCACAAACAGTACCGCCACAGTTGCAATGATAAAAGCCGGCGCCAAAGAAGCTGCCACAGGCGAGAACGCCGTAATCGTAGGCTGCAGAACCGCAAATATTATTATTGGCCCGGTGGGAATTGTAATTGCGGACTCGCTGCTTGGCGAAGTTACCCCCAAAATGGCTGTTGCTATAGGGCAAAGCCGGGGAAAACGCTTGTTAATTCCCATTAACCAATGCGACAATACTATTGTGGGCGCAGCAAATATGCCTGTAAGTAAACTTATGCAAAATGTTATCGCCTTCATTAAAGACGAAAGCATAGGGACACACGATGTATAGTATGTCCAAAACAAAAAAATATGTAATAACGGCTATGTGTATTACATTATGTAGTGTTTTACCTCTTGTTCTTCACGTAATACCTGGGGCTGGCAATACACTTTTGCCAATGCACATACCGGTTTTGTTGTGCGGGCTTATTGTAGGTTGGTATTTTGGTGTTTTGGCGGGGCTTTTTGGGCCAATGCTTTCCAGCTTTACTACCGGGATGCCCATTATGGCATATGTACCGGTTATGATGGTTGAGTTAGCTGTATACGGCGCAGTAACGGGCATAATAATACGCATTGTACGTACAAAAAATATTTATGTAAACATATACTTAAGCCTTATCCCCGCCATGATTATCGGGCGGGTATTTGGGGCTATTGCCAGAGTTGTTTTATATGTGCCCGTAGCCGCAGATACAACAGTTTTAGCGTGGTTTACGTACAGTTATTTTATCAGTAGTTCGCCGGGGATTGTTATTCAATTAATATTAATTCCTGTAATTGTTATTGCGCTGGAAAAGTCTAATCTTGTACGGAAGTAGAAACGGCGATGTCAGCCTTCATTCTATAATACACAACCAAACTTGCAGAAGCGTTATCCTCCAAGTACCCTATTCCGACATCTGACAACCCATACACTCCCTTAGAAACTTTCTCGAACCAGCCCAACATGTTTGTGCGCAGCAAATAAGCTGCATCTTTTTCGCAGCCAAGTTTTACAAGCTCCCTTGATCCGGCAGCACCTTTGGCTTCCAGCAAACATGCAATGCGAACGCACCGCTCACGATAAGCTGTATTAATTTGCGTTTTTGTTGTCCCCCCGGTTGAATCCACAGTTCGCCCTGCAATTTCACGTTTTAGGGCGGCTGTTTTTTTATTTTTCTTATCATCCTTGCCAACAGGAAAAATAACAATTTCCGCTTGCTTGTGCGGACTATCCAGAGCCACGGTTATAAGCCCTAACTGCAACTTTTTCACCAGTTTTTGAAATTTGCGAAAAGTGCCGTCTCTTGTGCTTTTTGGGCGTGGGATGGCAACAAAAACCCAGCCTGTAGCCGCCTGCCGTTCCATGGCCTGGTAAACTAGCGTAATATTTGCATAAAGCTTCATTTCTACGACCCACACGATATCATCTTTAACGGCGGCAATATCGCAATTCTTCACCTCACCCCGCACAGTAAAGCCCTGCTCAGTTAGTAGCTTGCGAATTGGTTCGTACATATCCGATTCTTTAAATTTCATTGTGTTATTCTCCTAGTATTAGGGGTTTGTTTTATAGAAGTTAATATTGCCTACAGAAAATAACTATTTCGTAGCACATCCATCTTAACATTAAGTTCTATTAAAAAGATAGAGAAAGTCAAATAATTTTGCAAAACATCTTTATCTCAAACGCAATTTAGTGTATAAGTTGTATATAATACACCATCAGAGGAAAACGAGGGAGGAAACGGATTGGATATAACTGGCCATACTTCCAACGAAGCCGAAGCAACAGAAATCTCCCCTGTCGCTTCTTCCAATATCATGGAAATAGCATCTTTCGACGGCTATACACTTAGGGGTAGACTTACTTTACCGAGCGATGAATCCATTGGAACATTGGTTATAAAAGTGAATAGTTCTGGGCCACACACATTTGATACCCGCCGCAATTTTGGCGCAGGCGTTGTCAACCATAACGATTTTTACGCATTGCGTTTCCAGGAACAAGGAATTGCTTTTTTCTCGTACAACACACGCGGGGTTGACCATGGTGATACCCCTCCACTTTTTATCACAATAAACGACGAACAATACTTGACCTATCTTCCATCCAATCAAGTGCAGGATATTTACTACATGATAAATGCCATACGAAAAAGCGACCCAAGACTTGCGAACAGTAGAATATTACTTTGGGGGCATAGCGAAGGTGCGATTATAGCACCGCTATTTGCCAAACAGTTCCCTCATATGGTAGATGGGTTGATTTTATTAGGTGCTCCTATTGTAAACCTTCGCAATGTATTGATATGGCAAAATACTGGAGGCCCTTCAATGGTATGGTACAGAGCGCATTTTGAAGCCGATGAACAAGGGCGAATTAGCAAAGAAGCATTTGAAGCTGACCCTAATAATGTTATTGCAAGTGTACTCCAAAATACAGCCTTTGACGATATTGACCGCAATAATGATGGGTATTTATGTGAGGAAGATTTTGCAATTATTTGGCCAAGTATTGTGGGGCATACATTGGATGAAATCCTATCTGCGATTGAACGCAGAGACAATACATGGCTTATGAATAATTACCCGGTACGATTAACAGCAGAATGGTTTTTGGAACATTTTGAATTAAGAAGCAACATGGAATTGCTACCCACGCTTGATTTACCCATATTTATTTTCCACGGCACATTAGACCAAAATGTCTGTGTTCGAGAAGTGTACGCATTAAGAGATAAATTATCTGAATTTAACCGAACTAATATCACTATCAAAACTTTTGCAGGGCATGACCACGAGTTAAACTTGGCGCAATATATTACTCATGCTATAGTGTCAGAAGGTATGCAAGCTGCACTTGATGCGGCTATAAATTTTTGACACTAGACTTCTTGCGTAACTTCAAAATTTCTGCGAAGATTATTAATGTACACAGTTCATATTGGATTAAGAATATATAAAGATGTCCGAGTTATATATAACTTGGACAAGAGCAGAAAAAAAATTCTACCTCTCTCCTTTTGACATAAAAATATTCTCTCTCATAAAAGGCAAAAAATATAATACCAACAGGGGCCACCTTGTAAAAAACCAACCTTCCGTTGCCCCAAACGGCGATATTTACTTACTTTCCAAGCACTTGGGGGACTCTGCTTTTCATATAGGCAATGTCTTTTCGGGAATTGACTCAAAAAAGCACAATGGCATTTTTAAAAGGGGGGCGATCCCTTTTGGCCCTTGCCAAAAATGTGCCATTTTAACACGCTGTAATTATGCCTACGATAATTTAGCCTATAACGGTACAGAGTATATTGCCAATATCTCTCCGGTACAATGCGCAAACGAGCGAATCCTCACTCCCATTGCAGATTATGTTTATAGTACATTGTATAAGGAAGGAAATGCCCTATTCATACATAAGCACTATAACGAGCTATATCCCATAATGTCCTTTATAGAGGATAAAAACTAAAGAACTCCCAGAAGCAAGCTAATTTGACTTTCGTCAAAGGGCTTGCGAAAATCTTTGGCATTAATGAGCGACATTTTCGTTATTAAACTAACGGGCTTACTTTTCTCTTGCCTGTTATACTGTCTATGAGAGGAGCATTTCGATGGAATCTATTGATAGGCTTAACCGAGCCATTCATTACATTGAGGAAAATTTGCGCACGGGAGTAGATTACAATCAGATAAGCAAAATCACGCTGTCACCCATATCTGCCTTTCAGCGGTTTTTCATGTTGACGACGGGTATCGCTCTTTCTGAATATATTCGGCGCAGGAAGCTGTCCAGCGCAGCAAATGACTTGATGCAAACCAATGAAAAGTTGATAGATCTAGCTGCGAAATATGGCTACGAGTCTGCGGACGCATTCAGCGTGGCGTTCAAGCGGGCTTATAATGTTTCGCCGTCTGCCGCCAGGCGAGGCCGCATACACTTGGAATCGTTTCATCGTATGCATTATTCCCTCTCCATTAATTATTTCAAAGGAGAGCCGAAAATGAAAAAAATTACCCACACCCGCAAGCTGTGCGACGGAAACCAGGGGCATAATTATGAACTTGTAGACTGCATCAAGCTTATCTTAGAATGTAAGGGCCAGGAGCACAAGCCCGATTTTTGGGATATTGCAGCCCTTACCGGCGACGGCGTAGCCCAAGTTTACAGTCGCAATCCTGCCACGGGCTGTGAATATTGTGTATCTGGCTACTTGGCCGGGCCTGAACATATCAAATACATTTTTGATGCGTTGGGGTATGACCATGAGTATGTCACTGCTGCGCAGTTGGGGGCTGATAATACGGTGTATATGCAAAAAATCGTGGCTTCCATTGACAATAACATTCCTGTGCTGGTTAAGACTAATCTGCATAATATCCAAGGTTGGCAGTCTGATGTAGGCACGCATTGCTTGATTACCGGCTACGAACATTCGGGACAAATAATAAAATTGCTGGTGGGCGAAGCTGAGGAAACCATTGATTGCATACTGACAGGCAAAAATAAACTGGATTTGATATTTATTGGCGACCGGCAGCGCAATGTTACATTGGAATTGCTGTACCAAGAAGCGGCGAGTAAAACGCTGCACTGGCTGACGCTACCGGAGCTTGACGGGGTGTTCTTCGGTGCGGCTGCTTTCCGTGCTTGGGCTGATGATATCGATGCCGGTCGGTTCGAGGATAGTAACCTACCCTTGTGGGGAAATTACGGCGTTTATGTCGCCAACCTGGCTACCAGCGGCGAAGCGCCCACTTATATTTTTGAAACCCTTGCCAACATAAGCCCGGCCCACGCTGAATTGGCAGCTTTAAGTGAAAAATTTCAAAAAACACTTCACCCGGAAACACAGGAAGGTAACTTATGGGCGCGCATGGAAGCCTTGGATGCCGGAATGGATATGGATAAAGTGCGGGCAACCATGCGCAACAAAGAAAAACGCGCAAAAGTCGCCGCCTTGCTGCGAGATTATGCAGAAAATCTTGACCGGGCGGTTGAAATGCTAAAACAAAACAAATGATATGTTAGCGCAATAAGATGTCGATATAGGAAATGTTTTATTAAATTCGTGCTGTATAATTGAATCATCTCGCGCGGGAAAGGAGGGCAACCAAACATTATGCAAGTATTCTTAAAATCCTCACTTGATTATATCGAGCAAAACCTTAAAGCCGAAATAACGGCAAGCGAACTGGCAGAGATGGCAAATTATTCTGTAGGTCATTATTGCCGACTTTTTGCTCAAGCAATGGATTCAACCGTTGCAAGCTATATTTTGAAAAGGCGATTAGACCATGCTCTTGCCGAAATATCATCAGGTCGAAAAGCTAGCGACGTGGTGCTTGAATATGGCTTTGATACCTATGCGGGATTTTATAAAGCATTTGTCAGAATGTATGGTTGCTCCCCCAAAAAGTATTTGTGTATTTACAAAAAAACGGAGGCATTTATTATGCAAAGCGAAAAAGACCTACAAGCCATTCTTACAAACTGGGATATTCCCCAAGGGCTAAAAATCGAAGATGCTTCTTCGAGAAATTGGCAAACAGGAGAAATTGAGTGGCAGATGTGGAAAATCGGGGATGATTATTACCTCAAAACCAACGAACGCTCAATAATGATAAAGAACATCAGAATTGCCAAAGCATTGGGAAAAGAGGGATTAGCGTCCGAATTTCTACCGATTCCCACAACGACAGGCAGTGATTACCTTGACGGCGCACAAATCTTTTTACTCACGAAAAAGGTTGGGGAACCGCTTATAACCAGTCCTAAATCCGATGATGAGCTTGCGAGTATGGAGTTTAATAATGACCGTATGAAACACGCTTATAAACTTGGGCAA
>Ga0123355_10004247_pt1 | contig 20822 bp, 18 predicted proteins | sample TergutEmb28metaG_3_FD_89872 | JGI IMG/M metagenome (GOLD analysis project Ga0123355, IMG submission 89872) | Embiratermes neotenicus P1 segment gut microbial communities from Petit-Saut dam, French Guiana - Emb289 P1 | ecosystem: Host-associated > Arthropoda: Insects > Digestive system > Gut ...
ATATATACGAACCCTCTACAAAATCCTTATACGCATTAAAAATCAAGCGAATATCGCCAAACTTATTCGCTTGATGCACGCTTGTAAAGCTCGGAAGCATGAGTGCAGGCTCTGACGCTTCGTATTGATAAAGCTCTTTAATCGTCCGCGTGATGTCTTTAACAAAACCCGCACCGATCGGCGTTTTGTGGTAATATTTCAGGCTTGGCGAAATATCGTTCAGTATTTTCCTAACGACCATGCTTTTGCCGACCGAATCTAGGACGCCGCCTTGCCTCGCGCCCGTTTCACTAATAACATGATAACCAAGACGCTCAAAGCTCAGCACCTGCGCCTTTATCACTGAACGCCCGGCAAATTTCGCGACCAAACTCTTCTCCGCCTCAAGCGTATACTGCTCAGGTACTATGTAGAAAAGCGGCCTTTTGCCTGTGTTTGCCGAGTTTATGATGTCGTTTGTGCAATATGTAGTTTTGCCAGCGCCTGCGCCGCCAAGTATAAATCTGAGTGCCATAATTTCTCTCTATTCCTTTGCTTTTTTGCGTAACTTCAGCTCAATGTTTTGCTGCGCCGCTTTTACTTCAAATAACCCGGCGGCAGTTTTGGCTTTTTCTTTTATGTCGAAGGTTGAAGCCGTTTCTGCTTTTATTTGCTCCATTACTAAATTGACATCATCGAGTTCAAGCAAATTAACCGCGAGGCAGAAGAGGCCTTTGCGCCGTCCATCGTCATAGTTTTCAAGCAGCTCTTCCAGTATCTTAATTTTCAAATTAAGCTCACCTTCATAAGCCGCAATGCCTATTTGCTTCGCTTTTTCTATATCTCTAAACTGATTTTTATGTGTTATAAACGAGTCCGTTTGATCCGCACCATCATACTTCTTGCATGGAAATTCGTCACACAAAAAGCAATATTCAAGCCCTTTTCGCAGTGAACATGACAAAATCCCGCACGGCGGATGAACTTCATGAAAACCAACACCAGCGCAGCACGGACATCTCGAATTGCCCTTTGTATAATATCTCGGACACAGCCCGCAGTTTAGACCGCACGGCGAAAATTGTGGATATTTTCTCGTTTTGGTTTTCATTGTCACACATCCTCTTCCTTATGAATAAAATAGTTGGCCTCTCAAAAAGTAAATGAGCATAAAAGCCGATACAACTTAATAAGATATATCATGCGTAAATAAATACATACCTTTTTAAGGAGGAAGCAAAATGAGAGGAACTAAAATAATGGCTCTGCATTTGGGCGAAATAGTAAAAACACTGATTTTTGTCGTTGTAGGCATTGCCATCGTGTTACTTTTAATCAATTTATTCGCACCAGGAAGAACGCAACGAAACGAGGCCGAGGCTGAAACCGAAACCGTATCTTACATACCGGGCGCATATCATGTCAGCCTGCAACTAAGCACTGGCACAATTGAAATCGAAGTAGTTGTAAGCGAAGACCAAATACTTAGCATCGGCTTCATAGACCTACCCGAACATCAGCAAGTATTTTACCCGCTATTCATGCCAACAATGGAGATACTCGAAGCAAGTATTGTAGAAACGCAGAGCCTAGCCGTCACCGTGCCTGAAGATAGGCTCATAACGGGTCAAGTGCTGTTATCAGCAATTGATATGGCGCTCGCCCAAGCCACGGCGGATTAACACAACCACATAGCATTCAAAAAAATGACCACCTGAGTAGCTCGAATTTAGGACTACGCTTGGTGGTCATTTAAGTTAAGGTGGTGCGCGAACAAGTCATTGCAGACGCCTTTTCGGCTGCAAAACTCACGCCCGCAATACCTAGTCAATTATAATCGGTGGAGGCTCATCGTAAGATGGCGGTTCCAGAGCCGGAGGTGGTTCCGGCGTCGGTGGTAGCTCTACCGGTGGTGGCGCATCATCTTGCGGCAAATCAGGCGCAGGCAGATACGCATAACTTATCAACCCTGTATCATCAGCCGGCGGTGCAGGCACCTCAACCGGAGGCGGTGGTGGCTGAACAGGTGGTTGAATCGGCGGCTCAGGCGGCAACCAAACCGGACGTTCTGTCGGAGGTTGGACTGGTGGCGGTGCCGGAGGTGGCGCAGGTGGCGCAGGAGGACGTGCGGCTACCGGTGGAGGCGCTGCTACAGCCGCACCAACATGAACTACCGCCGCTCTTTCCCTGTATCTGCTTATATTAACCCTCTGTCTATACTGCTCCGTGTTCCCGTCAAAAACAATCTTATGAAGCTCAGCAACTACGCCTCCGCGCGCCGGAGATATCATTTCACGCACGCCAGGCGCAAGTGTGTCAACTTCGATCACATTCTCAGGCGGCGCAGGAATACGCTCTGTTACAACACTGAAAAGCTCCAGCCTTCTCGTCGGCGGACGGCTCTCATGCCCATAAATATGAACATATGACCTGTTGCCGCTAATATATGCCACTATCATAACAGGATAATCCGTGTCATTTTCAAATCTCAGATCAATCAGACCGGTCGCAAGGGTCGCATCCCAACCATAATCAGCATACGCAACTCTCATCGAGTGGTTTTGCCGCTCAACAATCCTCAGCTCCGATAACACCAACGCAATATATAGCCCTGATGAAACCTGGCAAATTCCGCCGCCCATTCCAGGGACAAGCTGCCCATTAACTATAACAGGAGCCATGCGATAGCCATTTTCATATGTCATTTCGCCAAATGCCCTATTCGTCGAGAACACTTCACCTGGCATAACCATGTAATTATTGATTCTTTGAGATGCGGTAATCAAATTCTGATTCCTACCAGGGTCATGCCCTGCAATTGTTGTATAAAAGCTGCCCAAGCGGTTCGTACTTCTCGCCAAAATCGCTTCGGTCAGCTCCGGCGTGTCAATATATGATTCAACTACAATGGTAGCGGTTTGCCTTGTGCTAATCGCGTCCATAAAATCCGCCGTAAACTGCTGCTGGTCAACTTCCACGCCAAGCACTTCGGGGACGATAACAAGCTCCCCGTTCAGATGAAGCATCATCGCATCTGTCGCTTCACTACTCAAGCCTGCCGCTATTTCAAGCAAAATCTCCGCCGCGACTTCATAGTCAATAACTATATCCGAAAGAATCTCTGCATTTCCTGAAGTTACTCCCAGTGCATAATCAAGCGCGGGATCAAAGTCAGCTACAGCCCCAAAATCATCAAGCGAATGGGTCCTAAGCAACACGGCATTATGTACAAAGTGAAGCGAAATTTCCGAATGAGCGGCGGTAAGCTTTGCCAAGGCGTCAGCCCTTGTTAGTCCCGAAACATCAATTCCATCAATAGTCACATTGTCGGCAATAATGGTTCCATTCTCGTCTGAACTCGCCTGCACCTCAGTCGCAACTTGCTCCACAGCTGAACCTTCAGGGCTGAACATTTCAGCAATCATTGCAGGCGCGTTAAAAGCAATCGCTCCAAAAACGACCGCCGCAACTGCCACAACTGCAATTCCTGTAAACATGCTCTTGCTATTGCTTTGATTTTTCTTTGATTTCTTGCTATTTTTTGCCTTTGATTTCGACATTAACATTCTCCTGACCTATTAGGCTTAATTATAAATACGTACAACTTTATCATTTCTGATGATAATTACTATTAGTTTACTACGTTTGACAAATATCGTCAATGCTTCTTCATACTTTTTAATATAATAGTCAAATCTTTCTAAATGATGCCGGTCTAATATGATTTGACTATATAATAAGATAATACCGCATCCCTAAGTCCATCCGCCAACACTCGCTGATTTTCCAAGCTCAACATCCACGCAAAGTCATGAATATTATTCATAAAACTCGCCTCGATTATAACGGACGGCGTCCATGTCGGTCTGCACACGAAAAAGTTCGCATGATTTGCCGATTTTGTCCTTGTGGTCCTTGGGTTTATGTAATGCAATTCGTATGTGAGATGTTCGGCAAGCGCTCTCGAGTTTGGGTTGCGATACCAAAAAGACGCGCCGTGAATATTGGTCGCATCCGTTGTTTCAACCGTGCTGTCAGCGTGAATTGAGATAAACATATCCGGCTTTATCATTCGGCTAATTTGCGTGCGTTCTTGCAAAGTCAAAAACACATCTGTGCTCCTTGTAAGCACAACAACTGCGCCGAGCTCTTCAAGCCTATCTGCTAGATTTTTTGCATTAATCAGGTTTATGTCTTTTTCGGACATATAGATGCCCATTGCCCCACGCGCACCGCTGTCGTGCCCTCCATGCCCGGCATCGATGACAAATGTGAAGCCACCGAGCGGATAATCACCTTCTGCCAATGTCCTACGCAGCCTTATGTTAAGCGCGAACTCTCCATTTACAAAGCTCGTATAAAATCCCTCAATATTGACCTCTGAACTAATCGTAAACGCGTAGTACGGCACGCCACCGCGCATTCCGCTTGTTTTCGAGCTAAAAAACAAGTCCTGCTCCGAAATATCCGATAGATCCATCTCCGGCACTTGATCTTGCATGGCAAAATACACCCTAAGCACGCGCCCGTCAAAATCAACCCGCGCGGCAGGATTATGCGCTGCTTCCCATATTATTGAATGCGTAAAACCTCTAACTTCATATCGCCCAACTGATAAAAACGCATTTGTTACATGCTCGGCTCCGAAACCAAGCGTCACATTTTCGCGCTGTATCCACATTCCGGTGTCAAGCTCGACCCAATTCCCACCCTCGGTTGTTCTTCGGACTAAAGCTTGCTGACCTCTGGTCAAGCTCCAGCTAGGCCCTCCTGCGAGATGCGGATTTGGAAACGTCCACGCCGCGTCCGCCGTAACTGTCGCAAAAAACGCCGCTTGCTCGCCTATCAGTCGTATCATTGCGCCGTATGTGCTCATGCTTTGCCCTTCAAATTCCATCGAGTACAACGCTCGACCTATATCAGTGATCGCGTCCAAGTTCTCACGCTCAGGCATTATGTATGCCGCGCTAAAAGTTGTTGCATAAATTCGCTCTGTATTACCGCGAACGGCTCTGCCTTCAGGCAAAAGCGTCAGTTCTTCGCCATTAAAGCTAACTTTCACATTCGCCCCAATCGGCGCAATTACTGAGAAAAACACTTCTTCCCCAGCAGACACATATTCTGTCTGCGCGGGAAAGGCATACAAAAACTCCACTCGTGAAAGAACAATATAATCAGGCTCCAAAACCTCCGCTTCCCTGTAAATCACTCTCGTAACATCATTTTGTCCATCTTGCGAGAACACAAAAATATTTTCGCCCGGCGTCAAGCTGACAAAAACGTTAAAAAAGCCTTCATCTACGCGGTTTGTCACCGCTCGCCCATTCACATAAAGCCCTTTTTCAGGGCTACTTGTTCCGAATATGTTAAAACCGGCGCCCACAATCGAAATATCCGTCATTGGCTGCGCGATTGCCAGCCTTTTCATATGCTCAGGTATAGCAACCGGCCCACTCTCCACTATCAGCGGCCTGGCAGGCGGCTCAGGCGGCACAGCCACTACTAACGGCTCAACTAAACGCTCGAGTAGTTTGGTAGTCGGCTCTGCCTCAACTAATGCATATGCCGGCAGCTCTATAATCTGCAGCTCTTCATCTGCAACAAATGCCCTGTTTGTGAAGATAAACAAAAAGACGAACCCCACCACAACAGACAGGATATAGAGTATAGCAATATTTTTTCTACTCACAAATAACACCTCATAATAAAAAACTTGACTTTAAGCTCCGTCATTTATATATTTATTCTATAGGACGCTAAATATTGCTCCACTAAATAAATTTTGCCAAAATAACCGCAAAAATTTGGAAAAGTTTATTTGGTGGGGCAATGAAGAAGGAGGAGGAATCGTCATGCATATATTCGAGCCTATGGGAGATAAGGCGATATTAATAAAGTTCGAGCAAAAAATTTCCTCCGAGATATCGGCAAAAATACGACAACTAACCGCAAGCATTGAAGCGAGCCAAAACCCTGCCGTTATAGAAACTATTCCTTCCTATGCCGCGGTTTGTGTCATATATGAGCCGCTTATAATGAATTATGATACTATTAAAACATTTTTGTCAAGTCTTTTGGCAAACGTTGCCGGTAATGACCTCCTAAACGGCGTGGTTTTCGAGATTCCGGTGTTATATAATCATGAAACAGGTCCTGATCTGGGCTTTATTTCAGGACATTCAGGCCTTTGTGTGGAAGAAATTATAAAAATCCATACCGCGCCTGAATATTTGATTTATATGCTTGGTTTTGCGCCGGGATTTCCTTATTTAGGCGGCATGGACGAGCGAATTGCAGCACCCAGGCTAAAAGTACCACGCCAAAAAATAGTACCGGGCAGTGTAGGCATTGCAGGAAACCAAACCGGAATGTATCCGATTGAGTCGCCCGGCGGCTGGCAATTAATCGGCCGCACGCCCATAAAATTATATGACCCCGAAAGAACGCCCCCGGTTTATTACCAAGCCGGGGATTACATAAAGTACAAAGCTATAGACGCGTCCGAGTTTGAACATCTACAAGAGCTAGTAGCCGGCAATGCGTATGAGGTGAAATCATGGCCAAAATCGAAATAATGTCAAGCGGGACGCAGGCAAGCGTTCAGGATTTAGGGAGAATTGCTTACCAAAAAATGGGGATGCCAATCAGCGGTGTGATGGATAACTATGCCGCTCGCTGTGCAAATATGCTTGTCGGCAATGCGGAAAACGCCGCGTTACTGGAGAGCGCGCTTTTAGGAGTCGAAATAAGGTTCTTAGACCAAAACCTAATCGCCGTAACAGGAGCGGATATGGACGCGCATATAAACGGCGTGAAGATTAAAGCTTGGAAGTCGTATTTGATGAATCGCGGGGATGTTTTGAAGCTGAGCTACGCAAAAAACGGCTTGAGAGCCTACATCGCCTTTTCGGGCGGCATTGATGTGCCGATTTTAATGGGTAGCTCTGCGACATATATAAAGGGCAAGGTTGGCGGTTTTCATGGTCGTTTATTAAAGCCGTGTGATGTTTTGGATACGCATGATAGCTCGCAAGCTTACATGATAAGAGAAATCAGCACGCATCATATTCCTTCTTACGACAACAATATCATTGTGCGCGCCGTTCCCGGTCCTCATAGCGAATGTTTTTCGCATAAAGGAGTTGAAACTTTTTTCACACAAACATATAAAGTCGGCTCACGAAGCGACAGGATGGGTATTTTTTTGGAAGGCTCCCCTATTGAGTTTCAGAATGAAACAGCTGATATTCTATCCTCTGCCGTTACGATGGGCAGTGTGCAAGTTACTAACGACGCAACTCCTGTAGTTCTCATGGCTGAGCGGCAAACCACAGGCGGCTATGGGCAAATAGCGACTGTAATAAGCCCTGATTTACCAAAGCTCGCACAAGCAAGACCCGGCGATAATATCGTATTTCAAAAGATAGATGTTTATGAAGCCCAGCGTTTGTATCAAGAGTATGAGCAGAAAATCGCAACCATCAAAGAAGAACTGACCTCAGGCTTAGCAATAACATCTTCACGCACACAAACCCTGACACTTGGCGCAAAAGCTTATAAAACAATAATCGAGGAGGTAGTCTAATGTTTTCGGTGGATTTAAATAGTGATTTAGGCGAAAGTTATGGTTCGTATGCAATAGGCTGCGATGAAGAAGTGCTAAAATACATATCATCTGCCAATATCGCCTGCGGCTGGCACGGCGGCGACCCTGTCGTTATCGAAAAAACAGTTAAGCTTGCAAAAGCAAACAATGTAGCTATCGGCGCGCACCCAAGCTATCCGGATTTGATGGGTTTTGGCAGGCGCAAGATGGTATTGTCGCCGAATGAACTAAAAGCGTATACAAAATACCAAATAGGCGCGTTTTGGGCGTTTGCCAAAAGTAATGACCTGCAAATTGCCCATGTCAAGCCGCATGGAGCTATGTATAACGACGCGGCTGCCGATTATAATATCGCGCGCATGATAGCTGAGGCGATTTTTGAAATCGACCCAAATATAGCGCTCATGGCTTTGGCTAATAGCCAAATGATAGAAGCGGCAAATGACATCGGCCTCCGCGCCATCTCGGAAGTGTTTGCCGACCGCGCTTATGAAGATGATGGCTCGCTCATGCCAAGAAACAAGCCGGGCGCGCTCATTCATGATGAAAGTATTTGCATAGAACGAATCATGCAAATGTTAAAGGAAGGCTCGGTTTCTTCCGCTTCAGGCAAGTTGGTAAAAGTCAAAGCCGATTCGATTTGCGTCCATGGCGATAACCCAAGCGCACTTTTATTTGTCAAAAAAATTACCGAAACACTTAAAGATGAATCAATTATAATTGCGCCTTGCAAATAACTTTATAGCTAATTATAACACCAAAATTTTACACCCTGATAATCTATGCCGTGGAAAAAGTTGATTCTTTTTCCACGGCATAGATTGTTTAAAAAGGGATAACTTAATGTTGATTGATATTTATAGTCAACTGACCCGAAACCTGCCCATAAAGCTTGTCATTTCGAGGTCAGTTGACTATGGAAAAGGACGTGGAGTAGTTGAATTTGCCTCAAAACAAACTAATCAAAATTATAAAACTTACAATTTTCATGCTAAGCTTTTGCGCGCTAATGCCATCAATAACATATGCAAAATCAGCCGCACATAATCAAAACATAGACTATTTGCCCGTATTTTATGTAAATACGGACGAGATATTCATGCCGCCTGGCGACAAAACGCAAGACACTAAAGCAATCAAAAGTTCGGACATAAAAAAGGTCATCCCGGGCGGAATGACAGTCGGAATACGTATAAATACCGGCGGAATTATGGTCGTTCGCATGGACCATATAAACGATATAAACGGCACAGAGCGCAGACCTGCTGAAGATATCTTGCAGCCGGGCGACCTTATCATTTCAGCAAACGGAGTGATGCTTGAAAGCAAAGAAGAGCTCCAGCAAGAGATTATAAACTCAAATGGCTCCGTTTTGCTTTCGATAAAAAGAGATGGAATGCTTTTAGAAGAGATTTTAACCCCCATCAGATGCTCGAAAACCAATACGAACAAAATCGGAGCGTGGGTGCGCGACTGCACCCAAGGTATCGGCACCTTGACCTATATAAACCCGGACACCATGAAATTCGGCGCTCTTGGGCATGGAATTATGGACATAGACACGAAAAAACTCATGATTATAGACGGCGGCGAAGTGTGGGATGCTGATGTTAGAACCATAAAAAAAGGCCGCCGCGGCGTTCCCGGCGAGCTAGTCGGCGATATTTTAATCGGCAAAAGCCTCGGCAAAGTTAAAATGAACAACGCATATGGGTTGTACGGCATTGTAAGCCCTGATGTGGATTGGCTGAGCAACGAACTCATGTATATCGCGCCAAAAGACGAGGTAGTCGCAGGTTCTGCGAGCATATTAACAAACATCGGTGCGCCTAGCATGTTGAAGTATGACATTATCATCGAATCACTCAACACAAACTCATGTGACAACTCAAAAGGGCTTGTCATCCGCATAGTTGATGAGGAGCTGCTCGGCAAAACAAATGGAATAGTACAAGGCATGAGCGGCAGCCCGATAATCCAAAACGGGAAGCTTGTCGGAGCAATTACCCACGTATTTGTCCAAGAACCAACGAAAGGTTATGGGATTTTCATCGAGCATATGATGGAGCAGGAAGGTGGATTTTAGGGGAACAAGGCTGCTCATGAATAAAAATAAACAAAACTTGGTATTGTAATGGCATAAAGCTGCCGTCGCAAGCTAACCCCTATGTCAACCAGAAGTAATCCCACGGCGAGTCCCTCGCTCTAGCGAAGAAATAGGTCGCACATTTTTGTGCGACCTATTTCAAACAAATATTTAGCTACACCATTTTGCTTGTAACTATTTACGCGCCTGCTCTCAGCTCTGTATTAATCAAGTTCCCTAAAAGCCTCAAGTACAACTTCACCCGAAAGCTATTCATACACACTCGGCACATACATATACGCATCGAAATGAACTTATACGAAAAACTCTACTAAGCTTTATGCTATAGTAGAGTTTTTCAATGATTGTAGAAAAATCGGAACAAATTACTTTTCCGCCTTTGGGAGCATATAAAGCAGTTTATGCCCATCAGACCTATTGATACCTTTATATTTATTAGGCACTAAAAAACTATCAACCGAGACATGGAAATAGTTAGATAGCCTACACAAATTTTCGAGAGAAGCATTCTCTTCGCCATATTCTAACAACATAAGCCTAGAAGGCGATATATTCATTATTTCGGCCATTTGCTCTTTGCTCATAAGCTCACGCTCACGTAAAGCTCTTATGTTATTTCCAATGATTTTTTTATCTGAGCTTACATCTGCTCTTGAAGCTTCAGCTTCTTCGCTACAGTTCATGTACTCTTCTTCTGCAGCTAGTTGAGCCTCCTGCAAAATCTCCATGCATCGCTGTATTGCTATAAAGGAGTCAATATACATCTTCTTATAGTTCGCCATAATATCCCCCAACAACTGATATTACTACAAGTTTTTACACCACATGACTTATTGTACGGCATCTGTGGCAACCTGTCAATATATAAGTTATATTTTGTATACTATAGCCGAGCTAATTTGCACTCATCCACGTATAATCAATGTTTGTATGTTGCAATCATGATTTAATTAAGGTGTAAAAAAGGTCAGTGTTCACAAAAATATTGTGTCTTTTTGTTGATTTTTGCGGAACAAAGTAGTATCATATACATAATAACATTTGATGTAAATTGACTGGGAGGGCAGGATTGTATGTATAGTATACTTATCTTGGATAAAAACGATAAGGTCGCAAGTATGTACAAAGATTGGCTTGTGGAGATAAAAAGAGACGCGCACATTTTACACTTTACCGATGGGGCAGATGCTTATGAGTATGCAATTAATAACAAGGTGAACCTATTCATAGTTTCCGATGACGGTGCTATGGATATGTCCGGGTATAATTTTGCAGACCAAATAAGAGCATCTAATGTCCATGAAATGACTTCTATTGTGTTCATTTCTCCTAGCGCTGATAAAAAGCATTTGGTCTATGAAGAATTAAAGTGCTATCATTATTTTACTGAACCTGTAAACAAGAGTGATTTTAGGGGAGTTTTCTCTAAACTTTTTAAACATCAGGCTAAAATTGATAAAAAAGACTATATAAAACTCTATAATAATAACACGACTACAAAAATAGCTTTGGACAAAGTTGTGTGTGTAGAGATAGATAACAAAGACATTATCTTGTATAGCAAAGAAGCTATCTTGATGAAAGTGTCCGCGTATCATTACCCTTTAGAAGAACTTGAAGCATTGCTGGGCACTGGTTTTGTGCGTATACATCAATCCGTCATCGTAAATAAAGAATACATCCATTGCGTGGATTATACAAATAGGCTAGTGCATGTAATTAGAAGCAAGAGATCCGCAGCTGGTCAGGTCAGCTTTAAGCTGGGCATTACATATGTCAGGAAAGTTAAGGAGCAATGGGGATAGGAGGGGGATGGTATGACTCCTTTAGAGAGTGGGATACTCACAGCAATTGAGTCTGCTCAGCTTTTTCTAATAGTTACATCTGTTTTGGGTAAGAGAGTTACCAAGTATTGGAAAGAGTACTTGATATTTGGAGTTATGCACGCACTCATAGATGTTTCTAAAATAGTATTGCCTGACGAAGTTTCGACCATATTGTTTTTTGTTGCCTTTATTGCGCTTATATATGTAGTTTTTGATAAGAGGCTTTTACCTTCGATAGCTTTCGGCGTATATTCGTTTTTTATACTATTTGTAATGCAGGCTATGATTACAGGCTTGTTTAGTGTAACGATAGGGGTAGAGCATACATTTCAGTATGGAATTATCATAATGCCAATGACACTGGTTATAGCTATACTATTTTACTTATGTGCTCCGTTCCGTATAGTAGGAAAAACTTTAGAGGAAAAGAAAGAGTTTTTAATTTGGATTACAATTTTATCAATAGCGTTTTTGTACTTAATGTTCACTTTGCGCTTTATGGCGAATGGACTGGGTTATTTAGAAGATGTTGGAGTTTTCGTTTTATCAATTGCCGTAGTTACGGCAATTGCCTACTCGGTTAAGTTTGTCATTGAGGCATCAAGAAAAAGGGAAGCACTAAACTACTATGAAGAGCTTGAAGCTTCGATATCCGAAAGAGATTTAGAACCAAAAAGCATTGAAAAGAATCTTAACCTTATATATTCATTATCTATAATTGACGACTATGATAAGAGTAAATATCATGCAAGAAAATATTTGTATAACTTTAATGGTGATGAAGACTTAATAGAGATAAGGCGAATATCTCTAGCCATGTATTTGTACGTAAAAATAAATCAGCTTAAAGATGCCGGCATAACATGCCATTTGAAAGTTGATAATTATTTTATCTCGCACAAAATAAAGGATTATGATCTTTTACAAGCGGTTGACATCATAGTTGACAATGCAGTGGAAGCTTTGGAAGATGGGGATAATGAAATACATATTAATGTGACCCAAGAGGAAGATAGGCGCGATATATCGCCTTTAGTTGAGGTGCTAAACAAACACAAAGAAATAGGTCATGAAGAGCATCGACAGTTCTATAAAAGGGGATTTAGCACAAAAGAGAATCAAAAGGGGCTAGGGCTATATAAATTAAGCAATCTTGCCAAGGATAATAATCTTCGTATACTTTTTGAAAATAGAGAGATTGAAGGCGAAAACTATGTGTGCTTCGGTATATGGCTGGTGAAATAACTAAAACTCTTCTTCTGAAGGAAAATCAGGCTCGCCCCATACAGCTACACTTCTCGAACCTATATCAACAAGCGGAGCAGCCACGATTAAAAAAGTAAAAAGACTAAACAATACGTTTTTTTTCATTAGTTATCATTCCTTTTCCTATTATTAGTTGAAAAGATTGAATAAATATAGTCCATGTGATGATTTCAGCATATGGACTTTCTTTTGCATTTAATAAAAAAACTGTATATCCCAACAGTATTACCGTTGAAATACATTTAAAAATCATCCTACTTTTGGGCGATTGACCTGATTTGCGTTTACTCACCGGTGCCAGTGCTATGTTTATGATTATAGAAGCCATAAGTAACACTTCCATCAGCCAATTTGTCGTAATATTTATCATTGGTAGTACAAGTAGTACCATGACAAATACCACCGCCGTAAAAACAAAGCAATAGCGGAATTTCTTAATATGAAACCCACCGGCAAAAGTACGAACACTAAACAGCACGCCCGCTGAAACAAAAAACTCCGTCGCCATTCCAATAGCTACAAAAAATGCACCTATAATTACCATCTCTGCTGTATTCAAAATTATTACCTCTAGCACATATTTAAGCTTCGCCAGCTCAAATGCGCTAAATTGATACTTTCGTTCGGCATAGCCGACAATAGTCCTTGTTATATAGTCCACAGCCCCTTGTTCCCCCTTTGCACTTTCATAATAATACATTTTGTAAATTTTTGCAAGTAGATTTGTGAAAATTGTCGATATTTAGTAAAAAATTGTGTTGTTTTTCGTTCCACATTGAATACGGGGCTGTAATTTTACGTGTATTTGGTATTGCATGTGCAAGTGTGTTCAATTATCCTTATGAAAACAAGAACATATCCTCGCCTTTCTATTTGCCTAATTGGCAAAAGAAAACCCCGAAAGCAAGTTTGCGTCGAGGTTTTGTAGTGTGAAATGTTTGCCATTAATTTTGTGGGAAAAGCTCAAAAGCAGACATGGCTTCTGGGGCAGTATCTGAAAAATCTTCATCTGCTTTTGTCGAACCCGCTGCTAATTGGCTACAGAGTGATAAGCCACTCTTTCCAATGTACAACTAACCACGCAATAAAGTGATGAAAATTCGCGCTTAGAGTTTCCACGCAATTTGTAAGTTCTCCCCTGTAGCCTGTATCTTAGAAATCATACCATCTATCACAAGCCGCCTGTCCTCAAAACTGATATTATCCCAATCTTGCAAGTAGCCGGAAATCTTCTCAATATGTTCCGGCGATACCGCTTCTGCGCTCATATCGGCAATCGCTTTTGATAGTGATTGCCTTTTTATGTCCAGTTCTTCTATCTTGCTGTTGGCGTAGGATAGAAGCGTAGCATTTGCGCCCGATAGGGTATCAATCAGCTTTTCTATCTCGGCCTCCACTTGCAGTAATTCAACATTTAAGGCCGTTAGCTTGGGGTTTGCTCTTTGGGGGTTGCCGCCTGTCAAGGTCTGAAATTCGGCCATCTTCTGGCACATCAGACTGTATACAAAGCCCTCAACATCATCTACCCGGATAGTACCCGGCCCTGTACAGCTTTTAGAATCAGCGCGTTTTCTGCATCTGAAATAGCCGGAATTGTTAGGGCTTGGTACACACATGAGGCCCGAACCACAAAACTTGAATTTGACTTTCCCCGCAAGCCATGTGTTCTTGGCTTTTTTCTGTATTCCGTTGTTTATAGAGGTATTGTTCAATAGCTTCATGCGGCAATCAAGCCATACTTCGGAATGTATAAGCCCCTCATGGGGTGCGACAACCAATATGTGGTCTGATAAATCGTATTTGTTGCCGCGCTTTACCATGTCACGCCCTTTGTAGCTGTAGCAACCATGAAGCCCCGAAAAGTCGGATGGGTCACTTATGACTTCTGCACCTTGATTCTTGAAAAACTCGTACATATCAAGGCCGGACTTGGCGTAAACAGGATTGCCTAAAATATTGGATAGCGTTACACGGTTCAGCTTTATGCCGTCACAGTCCAAACCATCTTCTGCGAAGTGTCGCACAATATCACCTAAAGACGTTTGCGGTGCTGAATACATTTCAAACATCAGCTTAACACGCTCGGCGGCTTCGGGTTCTAGCACCATCTTTTTAGTGTTTACGCCCTCCATGACGAATGGCTCTAGCTTGAAGCCGTAAGGCGTTGCCCTCCCATGTGGAATCCCTTTTGACAGCGGGAGTAGTAAGCGTCCGTTACGCGCTTTTGGATTGTTTCGCGCTCTAGCTGTGCAAAGACGATACAGATATTGAGCATAGCCCGCCCCATAAGCAAAAGGGCAACGCTAAAATCGCGTCGCCCCTTTTGCATAGTTAGAAACAAGCTTGTTCACCAGAATTACATAGAGGTTGATATGGACACTACTTTCGATGAACTACATAAACGCTACGAAGATGCATGTAAGTTTATATCTTTTGTTCAAACTTTTTTGGAAGTGTAAAAAGCGGCACAGCTACTAGAGCTCCAGTAGCTATGCCGCTTTTTGCATATTATTTAATTATTCAAGCCTCCCCCCACTAAACCCTAGGAATAGTTCCAAACCCCTTCTCCAACTCCTCATCACTCAGCACACGGTCAACCATCTCGCCGCGATTGAAGCTGTCGTGGGCTGACATGTCGAAGTAGGTTGTGAAAGGCAGTTTTGCTTTTTCGATAATTTATGACATGCATTAAGTTGACTTTTTGTGCAAATGGTTGCATAATTGATTTAGTTAGAAAAGGTCGGAGGTGCAACATTTGCAAGAAAAACGCAAAAAAATATTCCTGGGTAATCAATATAACAAAATTTGTAGATTTTGTGGCAAGAAAGAACCGGAAACCACATTCAAGAATAATAAATCACATACATTTCCTGAATTTACAGGAAATAAAACATTATTCAGCAATTATGAGTGTAAAGAATGTAATTCATTTTTTGGAAGGACTATAGAAAAAGCTGCTAGTGATTTCTTTTTACAAGAACGAGCTATGTATGGAATAGCCGGGAAGGGTGGGAATAAACAATTCAAGACTGCCGACGGCCTTCTAAGTCATTTTAATAATATGGTAAATGATACTCCATGCCCAATAACAGTTCTCCACTCAAAAGATGCTGAAAAATACATAACTGAAGATTCGTCAAAAGGTCTAACAATTTCCACACCAAGGCGACCTCATATTCCCGTTGCTGTATATAAGTGTTTTGTTAAGATGGCTATTTCTGTTATGCCTGAGAATGAACTATTTGACTTTGCCGACACAATTAGTTGGCTTTTAGAGCGCGAGCATAGGAATTTTTATGACGACGGACGTAAGCTTTGGCTAAAAGTCATATACATTCCCAATGCCAAAAAAACAAATAGTCCTTCGTACCGACTTCATAAACTCACTTGCACGCAAAACAATGAGAATTATGTGCTTTTCTATATCATTTGGGGCGGTATGTGTTGTGGAATTGAAGTTCCAGCGTCAAAAAATCTCAACTATTTTGACATTAGCGAACTTACAAACATTGATGAATTAAAAGGATATTCTATCAAGAATCTTGACCTGTCAAGTAATATCAAAACGGATGAATGAGTATATTCTACATATAAAAGCGGCATAGCCGCTGGAATTCCAGTATCTATGCCGCTTTTGCGTGCTATCTAACTATCCAAACCTCCCTCCACTAAACCCGAGGAATAGTCCCAAACCCCTTCTCCAACTCCTCATCACTCAACACGCGATCAACCATTTCACCACGATTATAGCTATCATACGCCGCCATATCAAAGTATCCCGTACCCGATAGGCCAAAAACAATAGTCTTTTTCTCGCCGGTTTCCTTGCACTTGAGAGCCTCGTCAATCGCACATTTAATAGCGTGCGACGATTCAGGAGCCGGGAGCGTACCTTCAGAGCGCGCGAACATCACTGCAGCTTTAAACGCATCCGTTTGTAGGACGGATACAGCTTCCATATGCCCGTCGTGATAGAGTTTAGACAGAACAGGGTTCATTCCGTGGTAACGAAGGCCGCCTGCATGGCTCGCTGATGGCATGAAGCCGCTGCCGAGCGTGTACATCTTGATAAGCGGAGTAGTTTGCGCGGTGTCACCGAAGTCGTAGGCATATTTACCGCGGGTAAATGTCGGGCATGATGCAGGTTCGGCGGCTATAAAGCGGATATTGTTCTTGCCGTCAAGCTTATCAGCCATAAACGGCGAGATTAGCCCGCCGAGGTTAGAACCGCCGCCCGCGCAGCCGATCATGATGTCCGGCTCGATTCCGTACATTTCACAAGCTGTTTTTGCTTCGAGTCCGATAACGGTTTGATGCAAAAGCACATGGTCAAGCACAGATCCGAGGACATATCGGCAATTATCTTTTTTCATAGATGTTTCAATTGCCTCGGATATCGCGCAGCCCAGTGAACCGTTTGAATCAGGATTTTCAGCAAGTATTTTACGTCCGGCCTCTGTTAAGTTAGAGGGGGATGGAATAATGTTTGTGCCATAAGTCTGCATAAGTATCTTTCTGTAAGGCTTTTGTTCAGACGAAATCTTGACCATAAAAACGTCAAGATCAACGCCGTAATAAGCGCAAGCCATTGACAGAGCAGAGCCCCATTGACCAGCGCCTGTCTCGGTAGCGAGTGAAGTAATACCTTGGCAAGTGGCGTAATAAACTTGCGCGGCGGCTGAATTTAGCTTATGCGAACCTGAAGTGTTTGAACCTTCGAACTTATAATAAATTTCCGCCGGAGTGTCAAGCTCTTTCTCCAAACAATATGCGCGCACCAAAGGCGACGGGCGGAACATGCGATAGAAGTCCGCGATCTCTTTTGGTATTTCTATATATTCGTCGGTAACGTTTAGTTCCTGCGCCACGGCTTCTTTGCAAAAGACGGCTTCGAGGTCTTCCTTTGTGCAAGGGTTAAGAGTACCCGGATGGAGTATCGGGTCTGGCGTCTCTTTCATCTTGGCACGTAAATTATGCCAGCTCTTAGGCGCCTTCTCTTCTGGTAGATAAATTTTGTAAGGAATCTTACTTGCCATGATAAATCACACCTTTCATATAGTGATAGTCAACGCACTTCAAACCTCCAATATAAAACTTGTAGTTTTTTCGTCACTCGTCGTTGCGCCCTCCCGTTGGGCAACGCCTAGCAGATTATCTGTCGAATATGCGTCGTCGGGCGCGCCTAGATTGACAAAAAAACTACTGCGTTTTCTATTGGACGTTTAAAGTTTGTTGACTATAGTTTAAAATAAAAAAGCGCGTCTCTGAATAAGTTCAAAGACGCGCGTATTTAACGCTCGTGATACCACTTTGATTTGCAAAAAGATTACTCCTTTTGCCTCAATAAGCTGCAAACACAGCCCCAAACTATAACGCAGTTCATACGTCGCGGAATACTCGGCTAAAAAGCTTTTGACCGCGCCCTCAGTGATCCATTTAATGCGCTGTATACTACGGGACTTCCAGCTATGTATAAGAATTTATACACATTCCCACTCTCTGTAAGCTCATTTCGCATTTTTATCTCCACATCATAGGTTTAGATAATGATATTTAGTTTTATATTTAGTATATTAGCAGGTGTTTTTAATTGTGTCAAGCGGTAATTTTATACGATTTTATTCAGCTCTCAACCCTCTGGCAAACTTTTGCGTAGTATAAAATACAAAATCCGCCTCAATTGAATAATAAAACCCGACGCCCAAATGAGTCATATGTGGGCTTAAAATGCTTGAGCGGTTGCCCGCTGAGTCCATCCAGGCGGCTAAGGCTACGGTTGCATCGCTGATGCCTGCGTTGATGTTTTCGCCCCAACCGGTGGTGGTTAGGTTGGCGCGTGATAGCCTATCGGCAATGGTTGAGCCGTCTGAGCCGGTGTGGCTGATAAAATTGTTCAGCGCCATATCGCGGCTATGTAGCCTTGCTGCGTATGCTAAAGTATAATCCCAAACTAGCGGCGGAAGTTGGTGATTTAGCCGCTCTGCGTTTGTAAGCTCGAAAATTAGTCGTTCAAAATCCGCTATAGTCATTGGAGTATCATCATGAAGCAAAGCAGTTGCGATGGGCGGCATTAAATCCAGCAGCCTTATAATCGTGATGATGGCTTGTTCTCTTGTTTGCGGCTCTTCGGGTGCGAAATGATTATACAAAACGCCGCCCATAATGCCTGCGGCTTGAACTTGCCCGACGGCGTCCAAAGTTCGCGCGGAGATGGCATAATTATCCGCAAAAGTGGGGGAGGAGCCTGGAAGCGGATGACCAAGCGCATATGCCAGGCGGCTTAGCAAAAGGGCGGCTCCCTCGCGCGTTATATGCATGACATCTGTTTGTGTATTATGTGAAATGTCGCTAATAACGCCAATGGTTGCGGCTTTTTGGACGTTCATACTTGGCGAGTTTATGAACGGTAAACGCGGCACAATCGTGCCATGCCTGCTTTCGTATGCGGCGACTACAAGGGCTGCAAATTCCGCATTAGTGATTGGTTTTGTATAATCTGATTGCAGAGTATACGGCACAAGAGTTGCGTTGGTTGCGCGTGTTACATAGCTTTGCGCCCATTCAGAAGGTTCATCGGCATATAAAACCATTGCCCCTAAACTAAACATCAAAATAGACAAAAAAATAAAGCTTAAAATTTTCCTTTTCATGTAAGCACCTCTTTGGATTAAGTTTCTGTGCAGAAAGACATAGTTATATAAACTGAAAAGCGTCCTAAGGAAACAGCGCAATTTTTGCGTGAGCCAAAGAATCGGACTCCGTGCGCATCTGTTAGGGTACCCTGCGCAAAGATTACAAGTTTTATTGGACGGTTTTCAGTTTATATGACTATATGCTTAGATGAGAGGAAAGATGCAAGATGGCTTGTGAATGCGTACAAAGTGATATTTGTGTGTTATAGTGCGCATGAATTAAGCAACAACAAAAACAAGACCCTCTCAATACGAGAAATCCTTATTTTACCAAATATGTGCTTGACAGGACTTGAATCTGCACGAGTTTAATCGCACAAGATTCCTGATCTTATGCAGCATGAATCATACATTCTGTCAATGTGATTGTAATCGGTTAAAAATCCTTCAAAAAGTGTTTCTAGATATTCAATTTTCTCAGGAGAAAATTTTCGTGAATTTTTTGCAAACGAATTAAGAAATTTTTTCATTGGACTAGGTGGTGTGGACATGAGTTTGGCAGATGGATTTTCGAGCTTGATTTTTCGTCAATCGAAAATAAAAAATTTGCCGCGTGTCCAAAGATACGCAAAAATTTTATAGGTGAAGAGTGGCGGAAAATCAGCCGAAAAGCCGACTATCATAACTCGTGTCCACACCACCTAGAATATTTCTCGTGATTGCAGAGCATATGCTTCAAGGCGTGTTTTGTTTTCAAGCGTTTTGCCGTCCGTTTTATAAGCCTTTTCAAAATACTTTTTAATAACTGATAACGCTCGTTTTGCATCATGAGGAAAAGGTACATCCGTTTTATATTCGGAGATTATTGAAAATGAACGATGTTCAGATTTTAAGGTAAGGCGCAAACCATCAATAGCATTATGCCCAAGGCTTTGTCGCACACCCTCGGTGAATTTTTCGTCCAACGTGTAGAGATGGGGCATAAGTCAAAGGACGTTGGGGAGCGTGTTTACACGCACAAAACCATTGACGAATTAAAAAACGCCATTGAACTAATGACGTATTAGTGACAAGGGTATTGGAATTACTAGGTTTGTTGGTTGTTTAAGAATGTTATACCACTATCTACTCCAAAAATCAATTTGCCTTTGTCATAAAATATCAAAAAAGCAAAGCCGTATCTAGGCAATCCACTTTAACATGGCAACCTACAACAGCTTTAACCGCGACGCGACATAGTCAACCGCATACCGAGCGACAAAAAACTCGCAAAAAGCGTTACTATCATTCTGAAAGTTCATCTAGCATTAATTCGTGAAGCAATAACATAAACCCACACATCCATTCATATACATTAGAAGAATGATTCCTAAGGAGGAGCGATTTCTTTGAAACAGTATATTGAA
>Ga0123355_10004248_pt1 | contig 20821 bp, 13 predicted proteins | sample TergutEmb28metaG_3_FD_89872 | JGI IMG/M metagenome (GOLD analysis project Ga0123355, IMG submission 89872) | Embiratermes neotenicus P1 segment gut microbial communities from Petit-Saut dam, French Guiana - Emb289 P1 | ecosystem: Host-associated > Arthropoda: Insects > Digestive system > Gut ...
GAGCACTGTGAAGGTTGCTGCTCGAGCAGCAACCTTCACAGTGCTCACACCCTACAACGTAGCACCACAGTACCGCAAACTGCCACATCCAACACCACCAGCAAATACTCTCCATATGCAGTAACACGTGGTCTTTTCTCCTGAAGATGGGCATAAAGATGCCCGAAACATATTGAGACAGTGTCAATAATCAACATCCACAATTGACAATAAATCATCTATACTGTTGCATCTTGTTGGTTTTCTTTCCTCACGCTTTACTCACGATGCACGGTCACAGGAATATAAAGAAATTCTTTATATAAAATATTCATTACTTTAATCTTCAACATTTTGGATTAATATATTAATTACGAAACACATGGTAAATAAGAATCCTTATATTATCTCGAGTTTTCATGTCTACGTTGTTTCCATATGAATCTTTCCAAAACCAAATCAATTCATCTCTTTGCCATTAACATACTGGCACAAGAACCGTAAGGCTACTTACAGAAACAAAAAGGAAGTAATAATAATAAAATAATAATGATAAGAAGAAGAAGAAGAAGAAGAAGAAGAAGAAGAAGAAGAAGAAGAAGAAATATATTTCTTGAACCATGAAATAATTTTGTCGCATTTTGTAGGACGGGTGTCCCATGGTATGCAAAACAAAAACCAAGAAGACTGAATTGTTATAAAGTAAATGTATAAAAGATGATATGTTCTCTTGTATCATTTATATAAATTACAAGTACGCACATAAAGTCCTTATCTTTCGATTTTATAGGGCAGTCAATTTGACCGTCAGAGAAACCTGGAGTTTGTTTTCTACGAACTCTTCTCTAAGCTCTTATTTAACATCACCTGTCATCAACTTGGCAAAACAGGATGGTTAAAATTTTGTCAAAATTTAACTGTTTATACATAATAACTTCATGTTGTAAGATCACGTAAGACTTTAGAGTCGCTTCGTTTTACCCCTGTAAGTAACCTTTCACAAATCCGATGTACTCAGTTTTCATTCATCTATCACCGACGTCATAAGCCCTAACAAATGAAAGTGGTGTTATTAATACCTATATTTTGTCTTTAAACTGTTAAATACAGCTGCCATGTCCATAGCAGCAGATTTAAAAACGCTAATTCCAGACAACAATGGCTTATTGAGTGGTCATGCTCAGTTTACTGGCGAATTCGCAAAATTGCGTAAAGAGACTATTAGCTTCATCATATCTGTCTGCCCACATGGAACAACGCGGTTCCCACAGGGCAGACTTTCACGAAATATTATATTTGAGTATATATGAAAAACTGTTGAGAAAAGAGAAGTTTGATCAAAATGTGAGAAGACTAACCGGTAATTTCCATGAACGTCTATGTATATTTATGATAATATTTCGCCCAATTCTTCTCAGAATCAGAAATATTTCAAAGTTGTAGAGAAAATCAAAGCACACACTTTAGTTTAATAACCCGTTTCCGAATATTTTTACCATTTATGAGATAATGTGGAAGATTGTGAAACAGCCAGACAAGCCATAGATGGCAATAAAATAAGAAAGTAGGGAGGTCTCCTCAGTATTATGTTACATGTCCATTGCCTCTCTTGTAGCTTACTACGGCCGTTTTCCTTGCTCGGCGCAGAAGTTTAGTTATTGTCTCCTGTGGGACTAGGGTTTAGAGGAGGGATAAAGGAGTAGAAATGTTTGAAAGTAATAGTTACTCATGAAGTCTGAACAGCTTTGAAGAATACGCACAACCCCCTTACAACAGTTCGTGTGTGTTATGCTACACGGCACAGGATTTCAATAAATTCTTGTGTGGGTGGGACTACAGGGCGGATGAAAATATAGTATCTAACGAAAAGCTAGTGCAACAGAAGAAAACGCAGTTGATGTCGCCAACTGACAGCTTTGCTGACAGATGGTTAACGCAGCGCTACCCGACCCACCAGTGTGCAGGTTACGAAAATACTTGACATCGATAGCTCCTAATGGTTGAGTTGACCACGACTCCATATATTTGCCCTTTCTCCTTACGGTTTCCATATTAAGGAAAAACGCTTCTGTATCAAGAAGGGGAGAAGTTTGAAGTACTACTGGCGAAGTGTAAGGGCGCAGGAAAATAAGAGACCCTACAGTGCTCAAGGTCTTGCTGCTGAGTTTGTGTCTCATAATTTAAACGCTGAACAAATTGGTTGTTTAGCCAGGTTAGAGCACATGCATCGAAGCTCAGCACACTGGTAAGTAATAACATATCCCCGAAGGGTAATGGTGAAAATATATAAAAACCTGAAGGCAAGTTTTCGTGTGTGCTAATCCGCGTCGGTTGTTAAATAGTTCCTAATCTTTCATATGAGATTAATGTCTCTATCTTCACTGTCGACCAACCTGCGACTACCTAGTGTCTCATCAGACATGAATATTTATCCGTATCACTTATAACCTCAAATGTGGCTTATCACAACTATGATCATTATCATCAAAAACACAAAGAGAAGTAGCACAAATTAATCACTACTTATGTTTTCGTTTCTATGTGGTAAAAAGTAAGTTTAATTATAAATCTGAGTGCTTTTCTGCGGACTATGTTGCTTACTTAATACGTAACTGAGTAGTCTGATATAAATAACTGCTGAACAGTGGAATCCTTATGATAAAACTTTGCATTATTCATCATTATAGGCAAGAAAACAGATGAAGCGTAAGTTACTGGTAGCTGGAAATTCTTCTGTGCATATACCGTATATTCTCGAATCTAATCCGCACTAGTTTTTGCCGATTTCTTAAACGAAAAAAATGTTAGTTCGCGGTTCTGATCCGCACCTTTCCTTCAACCGCCTGCAGAAGTCGCGCGGTGGGTGTCGGCTGCATGGAAAGCCATCCGGGAGAGCATTATCGTCAGATCTTTCAAGAAGTGTTGCATAAGCAATGCTTTGGACGGATCCGAAGATGACATTCTATGGGAGGACGATGGTGAAGATAAACATAATAGTGACTGGGTGACGGATAACGATTCAGTTATGAGTGATGACGGCGAGTCTGATTAATTATAAATTATAAATATTATATAATATATAATATTATAAATAATAAACAAAATAATAAATTATTGTATTTATTGTTCTTACGGCACGTACAGCGGCTCTATCATTTTTTCAAAATCCAGCTCACGACCGCGAATCTAATCCGCATCTGATATTTTAGCCCTCTGAAACTGTGAAAAGGGTGCGGATTAGATTCGAGAATAAACGGTAATAGTAAAATATTCCGTCCCTATTTTGCCAGGAACATCGTGTTTCCATTATAGATACTAAATTATTAATGCAGTTTACGTAATTTTTTTTTTAACATTTTAATATTGGACATTCTCCTTGAGTTATATTTTATGAGATTTCACCCCAAAGCCAGGTAGACTGTAAATGTAATCTATAATACGTTTTCTATGAAGTCTAATGATGGACTTGTTTACTTTAAACGTGTAGGTTATTTTGTTTTTTGTAAATAAACCAACTTGGTACCCAAATTATTCTTAGTATATTTTTCAATCTCTACATGTTTCGGGCGATTATGTGCCTATCATCAGGAGAAATGACTGTGTTTGTGTTGGTGCTTGTTATTCTGTGTGAATGACTGTCTGGTATGCAGGTGAATTCCACCCTGAATGCCAGTCATCCACACAGAGTAACAAGCACCAAGTGTCGCACAAACACAGTTGTTTCTCCTGATGATGGGCCCATAGTCGTCCAAAACCTGTAGAGCCTGATAAATATACTAAGAATAAATTGGGCAGCAAGGTTGTTTTATATATGAAATTATACAGTGATACACGGTCAACAAAACAAAATGTAGGTCATTGTTCATAAGATGTTGTTATGCAATCGGTGTGGTGGCTTTGGCCTTAAATATACTAATCAAGAAATAACTTTTCTATCCACAATCCTCAATCTCTTGTATTTTAATGTCTTTATCGATTAATTGTCAGCACTGTTTTGTTCTGCATCTTACTGCATTTGAACTGGCATCCCATAAGATCTTAAAATCCTGACAGTATCATACATCTTATTCAACACTAAATTAAATAATTAATCCTGATAAACCCAAGGCTTTCGTACGCTTAGGATAATTTGAGAACGGATAGGACCGACCATGAGTGATTAAATTCCTGATTAATTAAACCATTCCTCATAATTGACGAATTGTTTTGAACTGTAGCTTTTAAATTAGCGGCTTTAAATGGTGATAGCTGAGCCCAGAACGAAAGGAGTATGATGTAAGGAAATAAGCCAAAATAAGAACTGAGATACATTATCGTTTGCGGTACGAATAATATCGCTTGTTACAAGATTCACAGGCTTTGCTCATTCGTCCTTTTGATAGAAATAGTTTTAACAGAATAAAGGAGACTTTTGCGTTGAAGGTAGAAAGATTGAAATGTGGGTAACGGAAATGTACTCTCGTTTAATTTCAAAATGCTTAATCTGGAAAGGAATTTGGTTTGGCTTTAGAAAAAGGAGGTTAATTTTGATGAATTTAAATTGAAAAGACTGCGTGAGACTGACGTATATCTAAATTGCGTTTAAAAACGCAATTCCTACTTTACTTTAAATGAAGGAACGCCTTATGTAGTATAACTACCAGACGTGAAATATTTTTAAGAAAAATGCCTTTTTTTTAAATCTTAAAAATTAAGTGAGTAAAATTTGTAGACTAGGAAGAAATGGAGAAATTATTAATTTCACAGTAAGCCTTACATATAATTACAACTCAGCTTGAAGCGGCGAGTAAAATGTTTTGTTCCAGAAGAAAATAAGAGACCAGAGAGATTTTTCCAAAATATGCATAATATAAAGTAATGCTTCCCGTGTTTGCCGTACGTTTTTGCTTTATTTGGGGACAGAACTTACTTCATTAAATTTCACACATTTAAATTAGCCTATGTACAGAATTTCGTCCCTGTACACAATAGGAAACTAGAAATAAGCACTAGTAAAATAAGAGGGAGAGAGAGAAATTATTGCGATACATTTATTCACAAGCCTGTTTAGAAATATACTCACAACACTGAAACATTCACAATTATGTAATTTTCTTGAAGTATACACCTGCAGGGAAGAAATCTTTTACGTGTGACTCTGTCTATCCATGAAACAAATCGAAAAGGAATTCTGCTCATAAACCGAGGCATGTAAAAAGAACTACGTACCTAAATTTCAGTAAATATTTTCGAGATACTTCGTTGTGATTGTTGGGTTTAATATTAATATTAAATAATGTTAAATTAATAAATATTAAATATTTTTCATTGATTATGGTACGAAATATTTGTATTTGTAATATCATATAGGTATTTTTGAGTATATTTAGTCGTCAGAAATAAACTGCTCCACATTTAAACACACAGAAAAGGAATAATTTTTCCTTTTCTCCAACGTATATCAAGGTTCGCCTACGGTTGGTTTCTAGATAATATCATAAAACGTAATATGAACTCACTGCTGTCTAGTCGAATCAACTGTTTTGAGTAGCGACAAAGAAACAATGGTAGAAGGCTCGTGGTAGTCATTTCTCTAAAGCATTGTGACAGCACCAAGAAAATGCCTTCATTCTTTACAGCTGGTCATATAAAGATTAAAGTGTAGTATTATGCTACTTAAAGCTATGTGCTTGACTTGCAAGTGACATTAAATATTTTTGGAAAGACAATGATTTCGAGTACAAAAATATTCCTTAGAACGGTTAGATTTTTTATAATACTTTGTAGTTTTGACCAGAGTGTGTCCATAATCCTGCTTCGGGCTCATCACGGTTCCTGATAACTTCCTGTCGTGTACAAATCTGCCACTTTTAAAATCGCGTAATTTAGACCCTCAAGATGAAGGCAATAGAAACTCAGAAATTTGAGAGCTCTTGCAGGGGCGTTCGCAAAATAGCAAAAAGCGACTATTAGCTTCGTCATGTCCGTCTGTCTTTCTGTCTGTCTGTCTCTCCTTCTGTCTGTCCGATTCCAAAACTCGGCTTCCACTTGACGGAAATTCAAGTAATTTGATATTTGAGTATTTTTCGAAACGTTTTCGACAAAAATTGAACTACCATGAAAATCCAACAAAAGTTACGGGTACTTTACACGAGGTCGATGTAGATTTATGTAGTATCTGGCTGAATTTTTCTTAGATTGAGAAATATTTCAGAAAAATTCAGAGAAAATCAAAACACACATTTTATGATCCGTAACGTTTTTCCGAAAACGGTACTGTTATGAGACACTGTGGAAAAATATACTAGAGCCGGATAAACAACAGATGACATGATATGGTTCATGTCCTTTGCATGCTGGATACCTAAGGCTACAAAAACACACTCAGCGTGTATGATAATTATTGCTTTTCTACGGCAACGTGGTTACGCAAACGCATCTAAATGCTACCTTAAGCATACATTGCTTGTCTTGTTATCTTTTCAGCAAGATGCATCATATAATTATATAGCAAAAGAGTATTATATGGATAAGATTACTTACAGTCTTTCGTTTTCCTCCTAAGGTATGTAAACTGAACACAATCCAGATGGGTTTATATAATGCACTACTGTTGGTTGCCAGGGAGGTATTTTCAATTGTACGTATGAAATTTCAGTCAACAAATTTATTACATATATCGTATATTAAGAATACGCTTGGGGAGGATAGGTGCATAGAGGGTTTTGGTGGAGAAACCCAAAGGAAATGAGACCACTTGGGAGACATAGGCTTAGATGGGAGGACAAAGTTAAAATTGATTTTTAAGAAGTGGGATGAGTACATGGACTTGATTCGTCTGTCTCAGAATAGAACATGTGGCGAGCACTTGTGCTTGCGGTACTGAATCTTCTTTTGCCATAAGAAGCTGGGAATTTCTTGACTGGCTGCAGAACTGTCAGCTTCTCAAGAAAGACTCTGTACCATGGAGTTAACTTTTTTTAATAAAGTGGTAAAAAATAAAATGCAACAAAACGATTACAGTGTTACTGGAACACATAAATAAACACAGAAATTTTAATTGTCTCCAATATCAAAATCGATAGGAACCTAACCCTGCGTCTCATTAAGCACATTGCTTTGAAATAAATATACTTAACCCTAAGCACTTTTTGTATGATCAGTGAATTGTTTTACCTTTATGTTTACTTTTATTTTATGGAAATATTTGTCAAACGCGAAGCCCGAAATTAACAGAAATATTTGTCTGTAGACTAGCTGCAGTGTTTACTTGAAAAATGGTAAAATTTAAGAGCTGTGTTAATCCATGACTTTTCGCTTTCGGAGGCAGTGGCTGGAATGAAACCTTCTCAAGATAAGGAGGGTAGCTGCATTTATGCTTAACAGTTCCAATCATATGACAATGGGTGGTCCTTCCATTGGCATTATTGAAAGGGGTAACATCTTCTCGTTACAAAATTGCCATGTTACAATAGAACTTGGGGTACAGTGTAAATGGCAATCCTTCAAAAAAACGTTAAATTTATTGGGGCTCCGTAAAAGTGGGGCCTCTTTTGCGTAGCTTATCGAATATAAGCTTTTCAACAAGGATTCTATAGATGGAGTTGGTAGTATTATTATTATTTCTCTTTTGTGAATATATTAGTCTTGATCACAGAGTGCATAACGGGCATACTTATGCATCTGAACTACAGGTTTGGGGTACAGCATTACGAAAATATGTAAACCGTATACAAGATAGAATTAAACTCCTCAATCAGCTTTGGTGGTCTCATTGGGGATTTGAAGTCAGGCGCGCAAAGGGACTATTTCATTATTGAACGGACATTACGGGTTTTGAGGTCACAATGTATGTTGAAACACACTGTCCGTTTCAAAACCACTAGGGACCAAATTGCCTTTATTATCATGGGTTACGGTAGGGTTCGACATTTTGCCCATTATACCCACCAGAATGCGTTGTGTTTCGGTGTTATCCAAGTGCACGATATAACAAGAGGACCCAACCAATACCTGCAGCTTGCGTTGTAGATACGTTTGGAAATTAAACCAAATTTATGCTTGCAGAATGGGGTACTTTTATCTAGAGCATATTTAGGAACAAATGAAAAGCTGAGTACAATTTTATTATCACCTTTAATTCCCCAATAAATTTAAGTGTTAGTGAACAGTTTATGTAGCCTACAGAGTCCAGCCAGCCGACACTAAAAGTCTGTTGCTTCGTGCTTCCTTTAATCTCTGCCAGCAATAGTAGCTCTGGTAGTATATTTGGTACTGAGTCTTGGCTACGCGTGTCCGAGCGAGGAAATGGGGTGGTAAAGGAGGCAGGCAAAAAAAAGAGGAGTTTTACAAAGCACCCAGACCGACTGTGTGTCTCATCCAGTCTCGTAGTTTTAGCGTTCCTTTGTACATCCAAGTTCGATGTTGCGTTATGTAGGAAATTAAATTCAAAGTAATATTTTACTCAAAGCAGTGTAAAAAAATATTCTCTTCGCTGCAAAACGCTGGAACGGAAAATGTAAGTATGACGTAACGCAGAGGTTCGTTCGTGCTACCATTGTTGCAGAGGAAAAACAATACTAATTACGTATTGTGTGTGTAGCCTTAGTTATCCAGCATGCAAAGCACATATGCCATATTGTCATCTGTGGCCTGCCCTGGTCTACAACATGTTTCCACATTATTTTATAAAAGAAAAGATTTTTTTTTAAATTACTGTTTTCTATGCAAATTTTGTTTGAAAGATTTCTCATTCTAAGAATAATTTATCGAGATACGATCAAAAATCTGTATCGGTCTTCATGTAAAGTACCCGTCATTCTTGTCAGCGTTTTACGAAACTTTAATTTTCTTGACAGATTTTCGGAAAATACTCATGACGTAATTTTACTTTCAAGAGGAACAAATTTCAAATTCCAGAAATTGGATGACTTTAAAATGAAGATTATTTTCTTGTAATTAATTAAGAGGGCAATTTTGTGGTAACTGGAGAGTAAAATGTAAAGAATTTTTTTTTGTTGCCTATTTTTTGGGAGTTAGTTAGGTCGTTATGCCAGGGTTGTAGATCACTTAGTCGTAAAGAACGTTGCCCAGGGTGCACCACTTGGAGGTGGTTTGCACAGAAACCATTTATGACAATGTACCGCACCATTTAACAGGACAGAGTGTGAGCGATACTGGGAGGACAGGACAAAAATGGTGGAACACTGACTTTTCTTCCTTTCTGTTACTATTTTTGCGACTACTCCTTACTATTAGGACTTTCATATTTACCTTGAATGTTGTTTATAGTACCGATAGTGTTTATAGTGCAATTTTAATATCTTATTTTTATTGGTCGCTTAGGTCAATGATAAATAATCAATACACCTGGCATTAGGAAAATAAAGAAATAAATATAAATATAATATAGTTTTGGGGAGTATGATTAAATATATGCACTGAGTATTTGCCTCTTCTTTTGTTCTAAGATAGACGTGGAAGAGTATAAGGAAAAAGGAGGAAGTTGTTAATACAGCTTAGGGTGTAATTATTAATTTATTTAGATTTAGTGCAATAGATTACCTATCAAATATAATTTAATTGACGAGAAACTGTGCCTTGGCAAGTAAAACGCACTCATTTTTAACAGTTAGAAGGATTGGTACATGAAAGAATTACTGTAATATATAAATGCTTAAGTACTTGAACACAAATTCCTTTGGGCAAGGATATGAAGCATTTCTGCCACTTAAATTTGTAACACAATTCATGTCACAATATGTAATACTTCGTGGCTCCTTAACGACAAATTACATTGCTCCTTACAACTTAAATATCAATGTCAACAGTTTCAAACTTCCCACATGAAATAAAAAAAATTTAAAAATCTGATTTTGAAGGTAGCAATACATGTATATCAGGGTTTATTTAGTTTCATTTGTTTGTTATTTCTACAGATATAATTAGGAAATGGGCAATATGATATTATTATAAAGCACTAGACTCTAAAATAATTTAACTATTTCTTATTAAATATATCCTCTTTCCAAAGTAAATACCCTTGGATTTATAAGTATTGTTATTGCAGTCTACAGAACCTTAGGATATGTTTTTGGAAAGTAGACGGCAATACCAACAATAATAATAATTCAATTTCACCATAAAATGATGTAAAACATCAAAGTTGTTTACCCTCTTATCAGCTTCACCAATAACAAATCATGTATACTACTTTAGTGGCTAATCTTTCAGGATTTCAGTAAAGTCAGCAAGTAAAAGTCAATCAAAATGTAGGTAAACTGACTTATTTCTGGAGCTGACTTCTGTTATCTTCATAGACTTTTCATTTCACGGAACGGTTACCACATTATTTCATGATTTCTGTTTTAGTACAACATATGCACGTTTTATGCAGTCGCTCAGACTATATTACCTGACTGAAAAAACAACGTAAATGAGACAACCAGCCAAATGAAATAAATAGATTACTCAAATTTCTTAAAAATTGCCATCCATATACGACAATAATCGCCAAATTTCTTACAGTAGTATGGAGAGAATGTATGCATTAAGGGCTTTAAAATTGAATGTTCTTGTTTCCGTTATTCGTAATAAGATATATTATATGTTTGTCATTTTCACTTTTTAGGCTCCGTTTCTAGTTATTCATCTCCATTGCAGTGACGAAACATAAATTACCCAAAACTATATAAAGTTTCGATATAAGCCTCTATTAAAAACGTTGTAAAGAAGTTACTGTTAATAACATAGGGGCATTTGTTTGTGATTGAAACTTTCACAGAGGTCTTTTCGGTAGTAAAATACAGATCAAATAGAGGCAAATTTATAGTACCAAATTACATATGGTGTGAATCTTATGTTTATTGGACCGTGCATCATTGTGATGGTTGTAGTATAAAAGACCAACTTGATGTCACTTGCTATTTTATTTCACTTCTTATGTGCTCAACATATTTCGGACACTAATATATCCATCAACAGGAGCTTGTGCATATTCTGTTAAATTACCACATTGGTCGTGGTTCGGTGTGTGTTGGGTTGGAGTGGTATCCATACTACTCCAACACGCATCGAACCAAGAACAATACGACCAATGTGGCAATTCAACAGAATTGTCGCAAGCTCCTGCTGATGGATAAATTAATGTCCGAAACATGTTGAGCACATAAGAAGTGAAATAAAATAGCAAGTGGCATCAAGTTGGTCTTTTATTCTTCAAATAAATAGGCTGTATTTGGTCGTGATTATACCGAATTAAAAATATGAATTTGTGACTCCATTATTTTTGGCTAATAGTTTATATTGACAAACGCATGTTTTTGTTATTATAATTCTTATTACAAATACTATAAAAATGTAACTTAATAACAATGGAATAATAGTCATTTAAATATGAGTGTTTTTATGTGCGTGTAATGTAAATTACCTTATATACTAAAATAAATATATTATGCAGAATTTCCGAACAAGAAGTATATAATTTTCACATTTGTACCGTATATCCTGCTATTATCAAAGTTTTTTATTACCAACTGATAAACAAGAGAATTGTTTTTAAAGATGTATTAAAATTTACATTAAAATTACAATAGCTCCAACATGTTTCTGTGTGATCAGTGTTGGTGTATGTCTGCTGAACTGTTTGGAACAGTGCAGCAGACATACAACAACAAGAACCTGATAAAATATACAGCCACACCACCAGATTAATCACAATAATATAATTTAACCAAAAGTTTTAACACTGTAACTTTAGCAAGCTCATATACTACACTCCCTGAAGATGGTGATCACACCGAAATATGTTGGAGCTATTTCCAATTTTAATGTGAATTTTAATATTCTTTAAAAACGATTCTCTTGTGCATCAGTTGGTAATAAAAAATTTGATAAGAAGTATATAATTAAAACCATGAGATATATGGGTTTTGTTGTATTTTATACTGCCAGTAACTCGGAAAATATTTTAAAGAAGTAGGATTATAGACTGAGACTGTAGTGGATTAAGGCGAAGTTATAGGCGATGCTGGAACTTTCAAATTTTGGAAGAAATCAAGTGTGAGCAAATACTTAGGCAATTAGTGCACATAGTTCGGTAAAAAATGCGATAGTACCACATATATACATACAGACAGACAGACATACGACGGGGTGCTGATAAGTCTTTAGTCCAAAATACTTCCCGGTGTCTTAGGACGGAATCGATAGTGTTGTTGGAAAGTGGGATCTATTCATGTGCCGAACTGCAAGTCTCTTCTCGTTACAGAAGTTGAAAGGAAGCATGATGGGCAACGCGCGCGATTTCAACAACATGGAGAGGCGAGCTGTCATAAGGGTTTTTTTCGTGCAATGCGTGGCATCGAAGGAAATTCACGCCATTCTGACAGAAACATTACGGAAACATGCACCATCGTATGCCACCTTCAAAAACTGATTGGCCCAGTTTAAACGTGGTGATTTTTCCACCTGTGAAGGACCTCGTCCTGGACGATCCAAAACAGTGACCACCCCGGAGATTATTGATCAAATTCACGAGCTAATCTTGAAAGATCGCCGGATTTCGGCTAAATCAATAGCTAAGCAACTGGGCATGCGGAAGCTCTCCGCGAAGTAGGTTCCGAAATGCCTGAACGCGGATCAAAGACTTCAACGGTGTCAGATGTCTGAGCAAATTTGGAATCTTTTGGTGCGATCCAAATGATTTCCTGTCTCGATTGGTGAACATGGATGAAACCTGGTTATATCACTATGACCCGGAGACAAAGCAACAATCAAAGGAGTGGCGGCATAGCGGATCAACCCACCCCAAAAAATTCCGAGTGCAAAAATCCACAGGAAATATTCTCGCCTCGATTCGATTTTTTGGGATCAAGACAGCATCCTCCTATCTTTTATGGTACATTTTGAAGGAAAAATTCCGCGGGGAGTTCACCAAGGTTGTCTTGTTCTTGCACAACAATACCCCGGCTCATCGAGCACTTGCAACCTAGAAGAAACTGGCCTAATTGGGCTTGCAGTATCTTGATTACCCATTCTATTCTCCGGATCTGGCCCCGTTGGACTACCACCCGTTCCCTGGACGGAAAAATCTATTGAAAGATCGCCATTTATTTTTTTTCGGCGCGGAGGTAATTGCTGCCGCGGAGACCTGGTTGGACGGACAACGTTCTGAATTTTTTTTGAATGTCTTGCAGAAGTTAGAGCAACGGTCTAAGAAGTATATTGAGCTTCGTGGGGAGTATGCTGAATAAATACCGAGTTTGGTCGCTGTAGCTTGTTTCCTTCCTGGTCGGGCTAAGGACTTATCAGCACTCCTCCAACATTTCCACCTCCACAACTTATTATTATTATTATTATTATTATTATTAGTAGTAGTAGTAGTAGTAGTAATATTATCATCTCCTTTATTCAGGGTATTTATCCTTGTATTCGGGAGACACACTATTTCCATAGGGAATACAGTGTTGCAGCTATTGTGTTTCTATTCATGGTTCTTATATTATTATTATTATTATTATTATTACGAGTAGTAGTACTATTATCGTTCTATATTTGGTCATTTCAATGTTGCTGTGACATGCCAATAATGGAGAATTAAATTGAACTGAAGTGAATGATCATGCTTCACATACTATGCAGCATTCCTGTTTCATATGAGTACAAAATCGCCATTACACTCACACACACTCACACTCACACACACACTCACACTCACAAACGCACACACAAAATGTTAAACGAATTTTAGAAATCTTTCAGAGCCGGTGTTCAATTCAAAATTTAATGGAAAATGTGAGTTCATACAGGCAGCTTTCCAGTAAAAGAAATCTGAATTATATCTCCACAAAGACTTTAGGTTTACAGGATCATTATTATGCTAAAATTATTTCATATATGAAGAACATTTATAACACATATAAAAATCGTTATTATAGAAATTTAATTTGAATATCGTTTCAAAAGCCTATCTACAGAAAAAAAAATGTTTACACTTTTTTTTAGTGGAATACTGCACTACTTGAATCTATTCAAAATGGATGGAGCTTTGAGGAGGCTAGGCCGCAATATAGACTTCGAAGCTTCTCTCGGAGCTTTGGGTACACTTGAAGCAGTAGTTGTCATAGGACTGGCAGAAGCACTTGAGGTGCTGGCCACAAGTGAAACCATGGAAGTCTTCCTCTTCAGAACACTGCCAAAACGTGGAATTGTGTTTCCGCTCGACAGACTTGATACACTTCTTGATACTGGTAAGGAAGAGTAAGATTTCCTGGAGAAAGCTGATTCTCGACTTTCTCCGACGGGCGAAATATTTCCGCAGATTCTGGTACCTGGGGCTGAACTTGCAGCACGTGGTGACAATTTGGGGGTCCCTGCTGTTGTATCAGAAATATCCATGAAACTTCCGACCCTAATTTCATTTTCTTGTGTCTTACTGGGGGCCGGTGGTGCACTGGCAGGAGTTGACTTCATACCACATCGCTTTACTGGTTTCGGTGTGACCAGGTCTTTTCGCCCAGCATGAGATAACCTCGGTGAAGAAAAACGCTGAATTTTGGGTGTTTCAGTACGCTGGACAGATCGGAGACTTGAACTGCTACCACTGGCTTTTGTAGTGGGTTTGGAAGTAGTGGGACGAATTTTGGGAACCGATTCCAAGGGCTGTTTATTTAATGTTGCTGTTTCAGCGCCACCTTCTGCCATCTGCACAAACACAATACTCAGGTTATAAAGAAGATCACTTTATCAGTATTTCAAGTTTGTGCTTTGAGATACCGGTAAATTACTACCTATAGCAGATGAATTATCATGTTTATCGATAATTTTCTAGAATTTAACTGTTTACTGTCAATGATCATATCTGAAACACGTTATGATTTCTTACAAACATGATCATGGCAACTGTGGTTATATAAACCGGTTGAATTTAATCCTCTGAGATGCTACCAAATTCTGAAATTATGTGTCCTATGGAAAATATTGAATTATACTTGAAAGTTTCGTGATTCCAGTTTTATCAGACAGAATGAATTTTTGCAGCATATAATAAGGCAACAAAACATTTAGAAAGAATCCACGGGATTCTAAAGACTGCCACAATAATCAGTGCATTTCCCTGTTACGTTTATTGTGAAAAAAAGAAGATAGATTCTTCAGGAGAGAATAATGTAATTTGAAATGTTTACCTAAGAAATATGTATCCCTCCTAAGCATAGTGTAAAATCTACACACCTTAAAAGAAAATCCATTGAATGCCTCAATAGTTTGAGTACAAAAAAATTACACAACAGTACGGTCTTCAAAATAGGAGATACATAGCTCACGTGATAACAAGTATGTACTTTTTCCATAAAGTAATAAGAGGTTGAAAGTTAGATAAAGTGATCCCGTTACCGGCCTGGTATGGCCCAGAGAGCTCTACTCTTCCATGATTCGGCACTAGAAGGGGGTAAGTAGTCAGCAGCACGCCCCAGCTGAACTTTACCCCTGGGACAGACCCGGTACCCATTTTACAGGAGCTGGGCCGGTCTCAGGGCCGGTCTGGAAGGGCGGAAAATCTCGTCCCCACGTGGATTCGATCCCGGACCGTCTAACCCGTAGTCAGTCGCTATACCGACTGAGCTACTCGGCCCACGGTTGAAAGTAACGGAAAAAAATAACGGGAATAAGTAGTTACATTTTTGTCCTTATTTGAGTTTAACATCATCATTGCTTCCTGTATCTTCTCGCAAGCCTCCTCTAGGCGCTTTGTGACTCCAAAGTCCCTGACGTGTAGGCTCATTTCTTCCAAGTCCCGAGTTACATTTTGTGACTGTAGAGGACTCGACGTCCCGGTGGGTCCAGCCCCTAATTCGCGTGCATCGTCTAGGTCATGGATGCTGCCAATGCTCCAAGTCTTCTGACGAACCAGTTCGGGCTGTGGTGCAGGGCTGAAGTTCTGTGTTAGACTTTGATTGAAGGAAGCAAGTGCCTGCGGATAAACTCATTCATTAGTTACTGAACTACACACTTATTATATTCTTACTGCAAAAGAAAGTTTATTTTAAAAAGTCAGCATGCATCCAATTTAAACATATTTTTTATTAAGTTGTTTATAGAATGAAGAGTACTTCACAGTGCCCACATTATGTACATATATTGACTGCCATTCGATAGGCAACCAGTGTTTCCTCTATCATTTTTTCTTCCCATCTTCTGTATTTTCTTCGATTGTGCATTATAACTACCACAGAAATTGATAGTGAGGAAAATGGTACTTAATATACAAGTTAAGTTTAATTTGTATATTCACGTAATAAATTTAGATCACGTGTTTACCTGCCGATTAATAAAGGCCATAGGTTTAAAAATGTATAAAAGACCTAATTTTCATAAAATGGGACACTTCAGGTATGAGATTCAAAACAGGAAACCTCTTCCGATCCATCCAATTTATACCAACACGACGTTTTTATTTTTGCCAAATACACTCAGACAGTGTATAGCGCGATATAAAACACGAAAGCTCTAATTTTATTCCAAGGAAACAGTGTTAACTCATATGTAGTTACATTCCTGTTTAATATTGTAGTTTATGTATTTTTATTATGTATTATGTATTCTTATTGCATGTTTATGTATCTTCATCCTGCCAGCTAGCACTCTTCGGCTAACCTGAATGAGGGTTTTCCGTGCTTTTTCCTCAGTTGTCCAGGGTAAAACCCGCAAAGACGGGGCATGGTCCGCACTCTTCCAAAATTTTTGTGTTGTTCTATGTATTGTTTGTTTTGTGTCGTTCTGTATATTGTGTGTGTGTGTGTGTGTGTGTGTGTGTGTGTGTATAAATGTGTACTGTACTACTGCCACCGGGTGGCTACCCAATTGTAATTAACAAATATAACATGTCATATCTTTCTCAGCTGAACATTGTTCTTTTGTCTGAATTAGACGTAGCAGTTAAAAAAGATGAAGGTAAATGTGAAACATAAGAAAGTAGGCCACAAAGAGCAACACTTCTTAATCAATGCTACAATAACTCTATTATTTAGAACAAAATAAAAGCGTCAACCTTCTTGCCAAAAGAATGACGACAATTGTTATCTCTCAATTGCCAGAGAAATATTTCGATTTAGGATGAATTACAATTTACTCAGTGCTCCCTTGTAGATATTACCTAGTCTAAAGGCCAAGAAAATGTTAATATATTGATTGGTTGTCGGCAAACATGACAAATTTGAATTAAGTATATATCGATTCTCTAATAAAGCAATTCAGAACTTTTTCACCAAGGGGAAATTTTTTTTGATGTTTTGAACATTGTTGATTGCACAGGAACAGAAATTCCAAACGATCGTCTACTATTTCTTTAGAAGAATTTAGAATTTACACTTCACAGAATACAAACTTTCTTAAGATTCAAGTTTTCTGGGATATTAAAGCTTTAAGGGACGAATTATATCCCATCTGCCGTTTGTTGTCATTATTAGGAGCTCACAATATTCTCCACGTTTGCAGGATAAGGATTAAATATTGTCGAATGTCCTAGTAACACAAATATCGCAGAATGTGCCTTGCTTTTAGTGAATTGATAACAGTCCAGTTACAGGCTGGAGTGGCCAAGAGGGTTCCAGGAAGTTAAGGTTCCCGGATTTCATGACAACGGCACAGGATTGTGGTAAGGTTATTAGCCTTAAACACCGGCCGCCTTTACCCCCAGGAAATGCTCCTGGTACTCATTTCTGTTAGAGGCTGAGTCGACCCCAGGGCTATAGTGCGATCGGAAGGATTTTATGTCAACGAAAAACCCACTGACACTAGCTGGGATCGAACCAGCGACCTTCCGATTTGTAGCACAGCACCTTAACCACTGTGATACCGCGGTCCCGTTTAGTGAATTGATAGCGATAATTAAATTTAATAATTAATTATTTCTTCAACCACTTTTAAATGTGTGCCTCGTTGGATTCAGCCATTGCAAACTTTGTGGACAACAACATTGAATTTGAAGACACTTCACTCCTTCGATATTTCTGTAATGACTAATGGACACACCGCAACACGCCAGAAGACATGAATCTATATCAGGACAGGTGTGTAAACTTGATCTCGATATATTTCTCAATAACGTAAAGTAATATAGACCTCATAAACGAGTGTTGGTCTCAGTAGTATCTTTCATTTTTAGGCTAGTTTAAAGTACGTGCCTCGTTAGATCCACCAGTCTGTTCGCCTCCACATAACATCTTCATCAATTGGCAGATTACATCGCGAGCGACGTGGGCAGTCCCTGGACTTACGATTGGCAGAAGAGAGCTATATATTGCACTAGTGTCATGAACATTACCCTGAAACAACACAGTGCATGCAATATCATAATTCTTCTCGCTGTAACCTTTAAATTCATGTGACATTGAAAAAAGTTACACTGTACCCCTAGAGGCTAGACGCATGTATTTTATTATTCTCAGATCGAAGTGCTGTTGTTTTCCTAAATATCATTAGTAGGGGTGACTTCTGTACAATGGGCGGAAAGTGTTGCCTCTAAAGTTGCAGCTGCCTTTGTACATAATGAATATTAAGCTTCAAGGGTTTTATGTCTGTGAATGGATTTTATTTACCACAGTTGTAGAATTCAACATCAAAATCAAACAAGATGAAGACGAATCTTCTCACCAGCCAACTGGACATAAATTTAATGAAGAATCTTTTCAAATGCTAACTTTGGAACATTTTTTTTATGAGGATGAAATTTGGACACATCGAAAGGTAGATCAGAAATACTTGGGAAGTTCTGAAATGTGGTTCAGAGAAGGCTGGAGAAGACCACTTGGACCGATTGTGTAAGAAACGAAGAAGTGTTACTCTGAGTCAAGGAGAAGAGGAATATCGTAGTACATAGAATAAAACGAACGAATGCTAAACTGGATTGTTTTAACTTGCGTATCTGCCTTCTAAAACATGTTATTGAAAAAAGGTTAGATGGATAGAAAGAAGAGGTAATGTGTTACTAAACGACCTTAGGGAAATGGGAAGATGCTGGAAAATTAAAGAGGAAACACTAGATTACATTCTATAAAGAACTCACTTTGGAATATTCTCTGGACCCGTAGTATGAGAGACTGTGACGTGGTGCTGATGATGATGAGGATGAAGATAATGAGGGTCGGAAATTTGCACATTTTTATGCATATGCAGCCTGGATTAATATTTTGCGAATTTGTAAACATTTGTAAGCCAATAAGCTACTGCAGTCGATGGTTTAACGCGATTTCATGTAATGGCCCACTCACAAATAATGTTAACTTAATGCTTGATTAGCTTAATATGTAACGCCATTAAAATATGGACAGAGAGAGAGAGAGAGAGAGAGATCATGTGCCACTGTATTTACAAAATATTTTCTGACTCATTTTACAATCTGAGTCATATTTAGGTGAAAAGACTCTATCTTGTACAAATATAGCAACTAAATAAATTTTATGTATAACAAATTAGGTAATAACAGGAAAATATATTATTGAATGCCTATGAAAAATGTATAATAAATGTCTTATTCCTAGTCGAGAGGCAAAGATTTCTTTGGTTGTCGTAAAGTTTTATTAATATATATATATATATGTGTGTGTGTGTGTGTGTGTTTGTGTAGATGACAATTTCTACTGCATTAAACAATACTGTTTAATCTGTAGACGCTATATCGTCGAATGCCATTTGTGATACTCTTAATTTTTGTAGAATTTATGTCTGATGCTTTGTTATACTCCTAGGCAGATACCAATAAATCACGACGAAACTGACAGGACTTCCTTATTCTGAAATTTAGACCAAGTACCTCCCGCCTTAAAACTGTGACATTCTATAAACGCCAATTGCTAACACACAAAAGTTTATATAAATTTATTACGAATTTATTTTCTTCACCACTATGACCAGTTGAAAATCAGAATCAAAACGTAGTCTGTCAGGTTATTTACAGAACTCACATAAATAGAGTCTAACCAGGGGGAGATAGCGCACCATCAAACTATTCTTACAGGAGGGAGGGGTGTCAAGTCTTATGAACGCGGTCCAGGCCATTTACCTGAATGTGGCAAACGGACTTTGTTTTGACTCGTGTGTTGGAACTCGGGTAGGTCACGTGATTATGGCCTGTTCATGCTTTTCTTGTTTGTTTCTGTTTACTTACACTTTATGCACATCCTGAAAACACAATTGCATTTCACTTTTCCGTCGGTCAGTGTATTACTGGATTTATAAAGGACTTAACTAAAATTAAATGCGTTCCTAGAATTGCAAAAAGCGACTATTAGCTTCGTCATGTCTATCTGTTTGTCCTTCCGTCCACATGTAACAAATGGGCTCCCAATGGACCGATATTCGTGAAATTTGGTGTTTGGAAATCTTTAGAAACTTTGTCGAGAAAAATCAAGTTTCAATAAAATGTGACAGGAATAAATGGTACTTTATAAGTGGGCCTATATTCATTTATCATCATCTATATCTCATTTCCACTTCGATTGAGAAATGTTTCAGACAAAATTTAAGAAAAAAAATCAAAACACACATTTTATTGTTGAATAAAGAGAGACTAACTTGATGTCACTTGCTATATTATTTAATTATTTAATGCTTAACATGTGGTATCCGTATGCGGGTTGAAGACCGCATACGGATACCACACTACCCAGCCAAACCACAACGTAACACCAACACACATCGAACCAGAGCAATACAACCCATGAAATAACTCAACAAATAAATAGCAAGCTCCTAAGGATGGATGTATTAACATCCGAAACATGTTGAGCATTAAATAATGAAATAATAAAGCAAGTGACATCAAGTTGGTCTCTCTTTATTCAACTATCAAGATGATGCACGGTCC
>Ga0123355_10004249_pt1 | contig 20818 bp, 19 predicted proteins | sample TergutEmb28metaG_3_FD_89872 | JGI IMG/M metagenome (GOLD analysis project Ga0123355, IMG submission 89872) | Embiratermes neotenicus P1 segment gut microbial communities from Petit-Saut dam, French Guiana - Emb289 P1 | ecosystem: Host-associated > Arthropoda: Insects > Digestive system > Gut ...
AAGTGGGATGTGGGTATATGGACTGGATTGGGCTGGCCCAGGATAGAGACAGGTGGCGGACACTTGTGAGTGTGGTAATGAACCTTCGGGTTCCGTGAAATGCGGGGAGTTTCTTGACTAGCTGCAGACCAGTTAGCTTCTCAAGAAGGACTCTGCACCATGGAGTAAGTATATACAGTATACATCTGTAATAAGCAGTTCCCTGTCACTACGGCATGGCGTGTCCTTAGGTTGCAGATGGATGAACAGCCTCCAATATGGAGGGTAGCTGTGAATATATTGAATTAGCAGTTGTGGACAGTCGACAAGTAGTAGCCCTCCAGCTTGGGGGTTGGGCAAGGTGCTAACAACTCTTTACTGTAAAAATGTATCTTGTTACGAAATATTCACAAAGCCACAGACCTGGACTGATACTTTGGTATGACCTAAGCAATGAAAAAGGGCCATGAGATTTGATACTTGGAATGTTAGGAGCTTGTACAGGGCAGGTTCACTTATAGCAGCAGCCAGGGTATTAGTAAGATCTAAATTAGATTGAATGGGTGTACAGGAGGTTAGGCGGGACAAATGGGGCACAGTAAGAGCAGGGGATTATTATTATTTTTACGGAAAAGGAAATGATAATCATCAATTGGGAACAGTTTTTTGTTACACCACAGAATAGTGTCAGCAGTAAAAAGAGTAGTTTGTTTGCGATAGGGTGTTATATACCCTAGTTCTGAGAGGTTGTAGGGGTAATATTTTTCTAAATGTACATGTGTGAAGTGAGGAGAAAAGTGATGATTCAAAAGACAGTTTTAACCTTTTGGCGCCGGAATTATTTTTTTAAATTTTAGCACATTCTGTATATAAAATGTGAATAAAACAGGGACCAAATATTTTAGAATTATGAAACAAACTGCATTTTGAAGAGAAAAAAATGGACAGTGTATACCATTTTTAAAATATTCAGTTCCTGTATTTGTTGAATAAATATATAAAATGCAACATTTAGAGGTTAGCAGGGTGGTACGACCACTATAGGGGTCTTTAGGTGTCAAAGGGTTAATGAGCAATTAGAGCAGATTTTTTTTTATCATTTTCCTAAGTACCATATGAAAATTCTATTAGGAGATTTTAATGGAAAAGTGGGGAGAGAGAATATTTTCAAACTGACAATCAGGAATGAGAGTCTACATCAGGATAGGAATGATAGTGGTGTTAGAATAGTAAACTTGGCCACATAAAAAAATCTAGTTGTTAAGATCATGATGTTCCCACACCGATACATTCATAAGTACATCTGGACCACTCCTGATGGGAAGACTCATGACCAGATTGACCACATTTTGATAGACAGGAGATAGCATTCGAGTATACTATATATACGAAGTTTCAGGGGAACTGACTTTGATACTGATCACTATCTGGTGGTTGCAAAAGTCAGCTAAAGATAGGCAGTAAGTAAACCAGTAGCATAGGAGTTTTATGGAGAAAGATCCCTCAGGAAGGTGAATGAGCTGGAGGTTAGGAAACATTATCAGATTGAGGTTTCAAACAGGTTTGTAGCATTGGAGAACTTAAGTGATAGCAAGGACATAAGTAGGGCTCGGGAAAACATTAAAGATAATATCAAAACCTCGGCTAAAGAGAGTCTAGGTCCTCATGAATTGAAGCAGCATATACTATGGTTTGATGAAGGATGTTTAGGTTTATTAGATCAAAGAAATCGGGCTAAAGTGTAGTGGGTACAGGATCCAAGCCAAAGCAATGTAGATAATTTAAACAATGTAAGACATGAAGCTAGCAGACATTTCAGGAACAAAAAGTAGGAATATCTGAAAGCTAAAATTAAGGAACTTGACACTAACAGTAAGATCAAAAATATTAGGGGCTTGTATAGCGGCTTACTTTATGAAGGGTTTCCAGCCTAGAACTAATACAGTAAAGTATGAGAAGGGTGATTTTGTTACAGACTGCCACAGTATTTTGGCTATTTGGAGGGACCATTTCTCTCAGCTGGGGTTAATGATGTTAGGCAGACAGAAATACACACAGCAGAAACCACTAGTACCTTTGAGGTAGAGTTGGCTATTGAAGAGCTAAAAAGTTGTAGGTCACTGGGTATTGATCAAATCCCAGCAGAGTTGATTAAGGTAAGGGGTAGAACAATTGGCTATGAGATCCATAAACTTTTCTGTATGGAATAAGGAGGAATTGCTGGAGGAGTGGAAGGAGTCGATCATTGTACCTCTCAATAAGAAGGGTGATAAAACAGACTGTAGTAATTACAGAAGCATATCACTTTTGTCAGCTACATACAAACTTTTTTCCACCATCCTGCTGTCAAATTTAACTCCATATGCAGAGGAAATTATTGGGGATCATCAGTGTGGATTTCAACACAGCAGGTCAGCTACTGATCACATATTCTGCATTCGTCAAATACTTGAGAAAAAGTGGGAATACAATGAAACAGTGCGTCAGCTTTTTATAGACTTCAAAAAAGCTTATGATTCAATTAGGAGGGAGGTCTTGTATAATATTCTCATTAAGTTTGGTATCCTCATGAAATTGGTACGGCTAATAAAAATGTGTCTGAGTGAAACCTATGGCAGAGTCTGGGTAGGCAAGCATCTGTCTGACATGTTTCCTATTATGAATGGTTTGAAACAAGCAGATGCTTTATCTCCATTGCTTTTCAGTTTTGCTTTAGAGTATGCCATTAGGAGGGTTCAGGTAACCAGGATGGCTTGAACTTAAATGGTACACATCAGCTTCTGGTTTATGCTGATGATGTTAATGTACTGGGAGGAAGCATACATACTATTTAAAAAAATGCAGAAGCTTTAGCAGTTGCTAGTAAGGGGAGAGTGGACAAGAAGTAAATGCTGATCAGACTAAGTACATGGCCATGTCACAAGATCATAATGCAGGATGAAGTCACAATATAAAGACTGATAATAGTTCCTTTGAAAGGGTGGAAGATTTCAAATATTTGGGAACAACCTTAACAGATCAAAATTCTATTCCGGCAGAAACTACAAGTAGATTGAAGACAATCTTGCTATCATTCAGTGCAGGATCTTTTGTCTTCCAGTTAGCAATCCTAAAATTTGAGGATTAAGATACATGGAACTATAACTTTGCCTGTTGTTTTGTATGGGTGTGAAAGTTGGTCACTGACATTGAAGGAGGCACATAGACTGAGGTTGTTTGAGAATAGGGTGTTGAGGAGAATATTTGGGCCTAAGGGGGATGAGGTAACATGGTAGTGGAGAAAACTACATAATGAGGAGTTTAATGATCTGTACTCACTCAATATTATTTGGGTGATAAAATCAAGAAGAATGAAATGGGCGGGGCGTGTAGCATTTATGGGGAATAGGAGAGGTGAAGACAGGGTTTTGGTGGGGAAACCTGAGGGAATGAGACCACTTGGGAGACCCAGGCATAGTTGGAGGATAATATTAAAATGGATCTTCAGGAAGTGGATTGCGGGGGTTTGGTCTGGATCAAGTTGGCTCAGGATAGGGACATGTGGCAGGCACTTGTGAATGTGGTAATGAACCTTTGGGTTCCATAAAATGCGGGGAATTTCTTGACTAACTGGAAAACAGCTTCTGAAGAAGGACTCTCCTCCATGGAGTGAGTGAGTATATACAGTATACATATATTTTTATACAGTATATGCATATGTTGCCAGTCCCAGTGGCCGTGCGGTCTAAGTCATAGGTCTGCGGCTGCTTGCCTGCTGAGATGTGGGTTTGAATCCCGCCAGGGGCATGGATGTCTGTTTGTTGTGAGAGTCGTGTGTTGTCAGGTAGAGGTCTCTGCGATGAGCTGATCCCTCGTCCAGAGGAGTCCTACCGACTGTGGTGCTCATTGTGTGTGATCTAGAAACCTCGAAAATGAGGAGGCCATGGCTTTTGTGCCAAAAAAAAATAAATATGTATATGTTCCAAATTAAGTGAAAATGTAAGACTCAACATTCATAATTTTGGTACAGTTTATTCCGATAGAAATGTGGTAGTCTTGCTACACAAACATTTTAGTTCCTGACTTAGCGCTTTCTTTAATTCTGTCAGCATCACTATGCTGCTATGAGCGAGTCTTCAGATATGACATTTGTCATCAATTCGTTTGCCTTTTTCAAGTCAGCTTATTACATCTAATTTCTCTTCGATACTGCCTGTCTTTTGCCAGTTTTTTTTACTTGCATTGCTCTAGGTGATGTAGATTTATGTTTCTCACTCATGTTGGTAAGAAAAGCCAATGCTGTTGAAGAGGACACTAAATGAGCTGTGTGATGATATCTTCGGCATGATCAATGCATACACGACTGATGGTATGACAGTGAGGTTACTTTCTGCTAGCCTCCTACTGTCAATAAGCATGGCCACAGATCATCTATACCAGATCGTGTTAAACCAAAAATTGTAACATTATTTTGAGAAGGGTGTAAGTTTTCTAGTTGCATTAAAGCAAAATTGTGTAAAATGAGACTTGTCTGTATGTACATACCTACACACACAAACAACAAAAATTACACATTGATGTAGTTGGTATATATACCACTTATTGTGATTTCTACATTTGCAGCCCTTGTGTGAACCCACAGTAATGGTTGTGGCCCTTAGCAAAAAAAGGTTGGACACATCAAAATGTTAAAACTGTTGTGGATGTCATTTGCTAGTTACATTATCATTTCATGATTTCAATGTAACCCTGTCTATGTGTGTTTACTTTTGATAAGGAAAGGGGGAGTAAAATTACAGAATTTCAATTGCAGTCTTGGTGTATTAGCCTTATATTGTTTTGAAGAATGGTGTATACCACAGATACTGAACAGTGTGGTAATTTAGTGCACAAAGAAGCAGTGCTGGTTTCTCTTAAGTTGTAAATTAGTAGAGGGAATTCTGGAAAACAGTAGGATTTACTGACTTAATTTAAACCTAAAATTTAGGTCATTTTTTCAATTCCAGGGATTAAAGTACTTGTTTGAAGTGTTTAGTATGTAAACACTTTAACATTAAACTGATTTCTGTGATGCATCTTATTCCTTCACATAGGAATCAGAAATGATTACAAGTTCATAAATTGTTTGTGATATGTACTGAGGTTTTACTGTAATTATGAGAAGCTGAATCTTTTCTTCCATAACAGACAGTGGGAAATTAAACTGTAGTGGTAACTGAATAAGATGCCTTACTCTTGTTTGGTATCTTTTTTCTATATATTAAAGCCTGAGTATCTGCATGTAACAATTTTGTGGCTTGTTTTTAAGATGTGGTGGAGATGCAACACGTGAGACTGACACGATGGATACATTTGTTGACTCTTCATGGTATTTCCTGCGATACATTGATCCACACAATGAGGAGATGCCCTTCAGTAAAGAGAGAGCAAATCGGTTTATGCCAGTGGATCTATATATTGGAGGCAAGGAACATGGTAAGAATTTGTAATGTGTTAAAAAACCTATTTTTCTGTGCTTCATATCTCATTCACTGGCTATATGGTCTAGATTAAGACATTAGACAAGTATATGAAGATGTGTTTAGACAGCCTATTGACAGCTATGTTGCAGAAGGCAAACATTTAATCACTTGTGACTACCATAGTCCTTACCTGATTATCACTTACGTAATTCCCATGTTGTTGATCACAGTACTTACAGAAATCATTATTCTTGTGCTGTTCTGAAACAACCCAGTGTAGTACCTTAGTCTCTTTCTAGTTATTAATGCTTCATGCTGAAGGCTGATCACAGTCACCATGCATTGTAAGTTTAAATAGGACAGTTGCCTGAAGTTGGCATCAATAAAACACACTTTCGGATTACTCTGGGCATTTAATTCTGGCATGAAAGGGTTGATCATTTAGGTGCAAAATGTATGTATCAAAATGAAAGTGGACACTTCTATGTGTAGTGTAACAATTAATTCAAGAACATATCTGGGTCATCTTGCATTTTAGAATTATAATCCACAGACTTTAAGGCATGACTTACCAACCATATAACATAAGCATTTCACTAGCGAGCTTTCAAATTGATACCCCAGCAAAGAAAATATATGCTTACAAGTTAATGTTTTGCATACCAAAAATTTCTTGCAGCGGTACTTCATTTGTATTACGCACGATTTATGAATCACTTTCTACACCATATTGGGCTTGTTCCATACCGAGAACCATTTCAGCGGCTTCTGGTCCAAGGTATGGTAATGGGTCAGAGCTTCAGGGTTAAAGGTACTGGCCGATATCTGCCTAAAGAAAATGTAGATTTCTCAGGTAAGTTACAAATACCCTCATTCCATGATAATCCTTGCAATTCCTATTGGCTCATAATAAAATGTTCAGTGTAATTATACCAAGATTAGAAACATGTAATTCTTGCTAGAATATACAGTTTCTGTATTTGTTATTTTCTTTGTGAAATTGAAAATAATTCTAGGTGTTCTGAATAGCTTTGACAAAGGCAGTAGCAATTTCTCAAAAGGTGGTTTTAATAATTTCATAAGTTTTGGCTTGCATTTTCTTGAGTTCTGCACAAAATTTTATACACACACATTCTGTGCTCTTTGACATCACAATATGATGCATGACACAGACATTGCTCTGTGCGTGAAATAATGGCCTCAGGCTGAATGGCTGCAGTGAGGTGTTGCTGATTGTCGACGTGCAGGAACATGTCCAGACATGAGATCTGCACTGTTCTGTGTTATTGAGCGGTGTGTTGTTTCCTGACCAACATTTTGGGACAACCTATTTGTCACGCATTCATGGGTCAAGAAATCTAAGAAGAAAGCCTGTCACACTTGGGTCCGCAGTTTATATGGGTGAAGGCGTGGGCGGTGATTGGTTCCCAGTAAGCGTGTTGCCGGCCTGTAGGGTTAATGCAGTGTGAAGGAGGGAGGGATGGAGGAAGCCTAGTAGCTCAGTGCTATTCTGAGGTAAAATGGTCTGGGAAAGTGAAGCCAATACCATATGCAGGACAGGGAGACAAAGAAAGAACATATATATGAAATAAAAGGAAAGAATGGGAAAGAAAAAATAGATAGATAAATAAATAAATAAATAAAGCAAATAGGAAAAATATAAAAAACAAAACATAGGAATAGAAAGGGAAACAGAATAAATGCAGATGGAGGATAAGACAAGGAGGGAGGAGAGCTGCCGAAACAGAGGGCAAAGAGGGGTGAAAGTAGATGCAGCAAGGCCTGTGACAAAAAGCAGCACTGGGGAATGGAACCATCATTACAGCATGGGAGAGGAGGAAGTAGAATATGGTCCTCAAAAGGACTGTGAGCTAGTCACCATTACTTAGGCGGGTGTCTGCTTTCTGTAAAGAGGTGAATGAGAGGTTTGCATGACCCTCTTAAAGCCAGGCCATTCTCTCTGTTCATATTGTTTGGGTGGATCTCTAACTCAGTTGCCTCCCTTTTAAGTCTGTCTGTGGAGTCAGATATGGTAGAGAGGATTCAGGTGTGTTGGAGATTAATGAGGTGATCATAGTTGAAGCTATGTTCTGCCACTGCCGATTTGTGTGGGTGTCCAAGCCATATGTATTGGTCGTGCTCCTTTATTCTGGTCTCGATTGACCAGACAGTCCAGTGTACACCTGGCCACACTTACAAGGGTGCTGTGTACCCCTGGAGTCCTCAGTCCCAGGTCTTCCTTCACGGGATGGAGGAAGCTGGAGATCTTCCTAGGTAGCAGGCCAACACTCTTGATGTGTTTGGCCAACATTCTGCCAAGGCAGCTGTATTTTGTTTGGACATAAGGCAGGAGAGCGACTGAGGTGGCCTTCTGTTTGGGCTTTGAGGTTCTTACCATCGGGTTGAGGGAACGTCATATCTGCTTAAGAGTATACTTGTTTTCCCTGAAAGTGGTCTTGACGAACTCCCAACTCATCATGGAGGCTTTCCTAGTCACACAATGCACCAAGGTTGCAAGAATGGCTTGTATGTTGGAAGGATGGTGATCTGATCCAGGATTCAGGCAGAGGTTTGTGTGGGTAGGTTTTCAGTAGACCTTATGGCTGAGGGAGCCATCCAGACTCCTGTAGATGTCTTTGTCAAGAAAAGGGAGGTGGCTGTTCCTCTCCATTTCCATGGTGAACTGAATATTCCTGTGAAGACAATTTTGGTGGTCAAGAAATTTCCCCAACTTCTCTGGTTCAGGTGGCCAGGTGACAAAAGTATCATTAACATAATGTAACCAGCACAGCAGTTTGTGGGTCACTTGTGCTAAGGTCCTCTCCTCAGAGTCTTCCATAAAGAAGTTGGCGATATCCAGACACGCACAAAAATGTCCCATCATGGTGTGCATAAGGAACTAGAGAAGTGAACTCAGTCTTGATACATATATATGTATACATAGTCTAACAACACATTTTAACTTGAGCGCTATTGGACATATTTTACTGAAATTTGTTATTACAGATACTTATATATATATATATATATATATATATATATATATATATACAGCATGATGCTCCATTTTATTTTTAAGACACCCTTCTTCAGTAGGGTTCCTAGGCAGCAAATATTGAAGATTTAAATATTGGTTCTTTTCCAGACTTCCAGTAAAACTGTAAATGTTAGTACTTATTTCTGTTTGAAATGCCAGCATGCGAGAGATTGGTTTGATCTTATGTGACTAGTGATTATAGTGGAATGTAGAGTACAGAACTTGGGTAATGTTATCATATTGCACAATTTTAAAGGATTTATGTAACATCTTTTATGTTGATAGTTATGTATCTTATATATTACGTGTTTCAGACTGGATAAATAATTCTTGTAATTATTTCTGACTTGTTCTGGGTTGGCAGTGTTTGAGCGATTATTATTAAGAACTTCATTGTATGGTGTAAGGTAAGGTAAAGTTGTCTGTTCACACACTATGAAGGTATATGAAGGAGTGGAGGTGTGGCTGCAGTCTTTCTTAACTTACACACTAGACAGAGGTCAGTTGTCATCTTCATGCCCTGGCTGTTGTATCCCAGGAAGAAGGGCACCGTTGTCCCTGGTAGGAATTGAACCACATTTCCTTGGTTGCATGTGTTTTGAGAAAACCAGCAAACAAGCAGCCCAGAAGAGAGAAGGCCTGAAGCACAGTGCTCATTTTTTATGTGTTTAATGTCACCCACACTTACTGTTTGTTATGTTTCAGATTCACACTGAGCTGGAAACTTGTAGCTTGCTATTTAAAGTGTTCTGTTACTTGCAGTGAAATTGTCTAACTGTTATTTTACAGTGTTACTCAAACTTATTTTAAGCAATGAGCAATTATAACTAGTTGTGATTGCATTAGGTCCAAAACCCACTGAAAAGGGAACAGGCCTGGACATAGTTTCTTCGTGGGAAAAGATGAGCAAATCGAAACATAATGGTGTGGATCCAGAAGCAATGCTGAAAGATTATGGAGCTGACACTACTAGGCTACTCATACTTGCAGATGTAGCACCAACATCTCACCGGCACTGGAGCAGTAGGAGTAAGTTTCTTGTGCCTCACGTGTGCATACTTACTTACCCTACACTATAAAACAGAAATAATGGCAACTTCCTATGCAGAACAGCTGCTTTCCATTTTTTGTTATTATTATTGTATATTTGTAGTGGTTTTGTGACTGGCTGTGCACCATCTTTTAATGTAATAATTGTAATATAATTCATCCTTGATGTGATTTGTACTTATTATATGTTTTTTTTGGCATAATTTGGGTTATTTATTATGAATTCTTTTATGTTCCTGTGCTGTTTCTCTGATTGGCCTTATGGCTGTTATACCAACCAGTACACTAATAATGAAGAATATTGCACTGAATTATAATACCACTGGGTATATACCCTTAACAGTACTTTTATTATTAACACTGGTAACTTCCTGATTTTTCTAGAAATGAATTACATGCATTTGTGTCATTTAATTTAAAGTACTTACAGAGACTGATTTAGGTATGCCAAATTTTATGGGTACAGAGTTTTGAGTAAATTGTCATTATGGGTCCATTTTGGAAAGTTTAAGGAGCTGTGACAATTTCAAAGTAAAGACCTAGATACCAGATATAAAGGTTTTTATGAGAAGTTTCAGAAAACTTCGATTTGAGACTAAATGAAGTTTTATTAATATTGGAATATATTATAGAAGTGTTCAGAGTGGGGCTTGTGACTTGAATGCACATAGTGTGGGCATGGCATAACATTTAAGTGGCTGGTAACCCTACTGAAATACACATTCAAGCCACAGGCTGTTGCTTTTTGTAACATTTATTTATTGCGTAAGCTGCAAAATTTGAAGTTGAAAACCTTTATATCTGGTACTTTTTATTTTACTTTTAAACAGCAATGAATCATTAAAAACTTCCATATCGGTCGCATGTTAATGGGACTTACTCCTCTCTAAGGATCCTGTAATTACTATAGAATTTCAGTTACCTTAATTTATATTTTGAGCACTGCTTACTTTAGCAGGCATCCAAAGAAAATTTGTTTTGTTATAGTATTTTTTCAGTGAAGTGAAGAGTCCTTTATAACTTCTTTTGTAGCATTTCCTGGTATACTGAAATGGCAGCATCGTCTGTGGTTGACAATGAGGAGTTTCCTAAATATTCGTTTCAACCTGGAAAATATGGTTTCTGAAACAGTTATGGATACACCTGCGTTTAAGGAGAATGAAGTTCAGCTATTTGATAGTCGAAATTACTATTTGAAAGGTGTTACTTTCAACTACACTACAGCATTTCAACTCAGTGTTGCCATTTCTAAAATGCAGGGTCTCACAAATAGTTTGCGGGTAAGTAGCTTGAAATCTGTCATATCCAATTGCTTGTGAACCTATATTTAAGTATTTGCTGAAGTTGTTATGATACAAGTATGCTCTGTATTAAATTTTTATGCAGCACCATAATTCAGGCAAAATAATGAATATTCTATAATATGAATAGCCCAACCCATTATAATATGTAGTTCAGCATTCTGACCCATTAATCACTTTCTGATTTTCTGAAAATGTGGTTATATAAGTCTAAATTTTACAGCGAGTTCCACCAGAGGTGATAGGTCGTGGTCTTCAATTTGAACGAACTCTTGGATGTCTTATCATCATTCTGGCACCAATGGCACCACACTTTGCATCAGAATTGTGGTCTGGGTTTGTATCAGCTCCAAATCGCATTAACACTTCATCAAAGGAAATAAATTGGGATCAGGGTGTTCTAGAACAGACCTGGCCTGAAGTTGATTCAAATTACCACCTTGAACTTGTGTGTATGGTGAGTATATCTGGGAATTAATTTGCTGAGTTTTAAGTTGCAAATTTTCATATTTGTATAGTTCACATATTGTGGGAAAAAATCTACCTGTAATTTAATTTGATTTTAAGAATAAAAACATCTAATCTGTCAAACACAACATAAGTTTATAAGTTCTTAAGTTTATAAAAACAGCTGCATGTTCCAATTAAAGTAAACAGTCATCATCAGGCTGTACACAAGAAAGTAAAATGTTAACAACTGTAGTTTATTAGGTAATAAAATCTAATAAATTGTAGTAGTAAGTGAATGTTTTACTTTATTGTGTACAGCTTTATGATGGCTATTTACTTCAGCCAAAACATGCAGTTGTTTTTAAACTTAATAAGAACATATGTTTTGTGTGATGGATTTTGTTGGTTTTATCCTGCTATTGACAAGGAGGATGAATCACTTTGAGTTAATTTGAGTTTCTAAGCTACCACCTTTTCACCAGCTATCACGATTGCTCGTTTTTATACTATTGTAGTTATTTCCTGTACAGTGACAATTGGTGAGCATGTTGCCCATGTTTAGTGGCTGTGAATATATATTTGCTGCTGTCATGTGGTTGTTACTTGATACCCAATTTTAGGGCTGCCAGTCTCAAAACCTGTAATAAAGCTCTTGTGCTTTAGATACATTGTCAGAGGGTGAACTCAGGGCATTTTGTCTAGCTAGCATATTTGTAAGTAATTAACTATGAGGATGACGGATCATCTGTTGACCTTAGCCTCACTGTAGTAATGCTTACATACTGCCTTTCCAATTCATGAAATTTTATTCATGACCATCACTAAAAATATTTTTGGTATAACATTAACATAAATACTTTGTCCTGAATTTAGTGCACTGTATTATGTTTGCTATAAGTGGCAAACATAATGCATATATTACTGAATTATAAAGTTTGTGATGAATTTGTGAAATAAATGTCGTTTCAATATTTTCTGTATACAACTGAGAAAAACTTAAATCCTATGGTCAGAACAGTTTTAGGAAGGCATGGTAATTAATCTGCGACCTCACTAGAAGTCTTGTAAGTACCTTAAATTCTTCACTTCACTTGAAAGTTTAATTCCATCAGGCTGTATTCTAAGTGGTGATAACATTTCATGAGTACAGGAGAGGTTTAATTCAGCTCTTTAGGGATCTGATGAGGGTACATGACTCACTGACGTAATCTTCTATTTTTGGACTTTGTCCGTCATCTGTTTAATGAAGCGCACATTTCTGAAGCCGGCTCATCTTCTACTTGAGGCAAGGACAGAATTTATGCTGGCAGAAACCTATGATATAACTGTTCTGAGTCACTGGCCTAGACAAAGATGGTAGAATAGTATAAAAATTTCTCTTAAATAGGATGAGAGGGTGTGGAATGAAACTGGTGGTGGGCTCTTAACACAGTAATGAACCTGTGGGTTCCATAAACTGCAGGAATGTGACTAGCTGAGCAACAGTCAGCTCTCCAAGATGGAATATAACCACTTTTTATTATGTGATTCAGTCAACACGACGATACAAATTAATAGCATAGGTTACAGTGACATGTTTCAACTTATAGCTAAGAACCATGGAGGTTTTTACAATATGGCTGCGTGCATTTGGGATCCCAGGTGGCTTACAATGTGTGTTGCGATTGGCAACGTATATATACTGATCAATAAGTAATATACTATGTACCTATGGTTAGAATTAGGGGTTCCAAGCATGTCATGTGTGTTACTTTAAGCTGTGGTTCCCTGATTAGATTCCTGGTTACTCTGTTGTGGTTGTATTAGTAGCTGGTTTCTTCTGTACTTATATTTCTTTGGGTAGTGGGTGGGTGTGTCCACGTGTTCCTTTTTATGGTCTGCTACTGTTTTCTTGCGTCCTGTCTAGTTCTGTAATTGTGGAATCAGATTTGTTATGTCCTGTTGCACTAATTTTGAGCACTGTAGCATGCATAGTTGTATAAAGTTTGGTTACTTACAGTTTTCTTCTTTTTGTACGTTGGTTGCTGGCTTTCTTCGTACAGTAGTGAACGGGCTTCTGTCCCTGTGTAACTTTCACTTCCTGCAAGGGTGAATGGCTTCCCACAACTGTTTTCTTCTAGCTGCTTGGCTGCGATGGAGCTGAGCACCCCTTGTAAGGGTCTTCTTGTATTATGATTTTGAATATTGCATTTTCTTTAGCCGTTAGTCTGTCATTGATCTGGTTGTCAGCCTTAGTTTCTTTGTAAATGTGGAAGCATTCAAGCATGTCCATCAATTTGCCTTTTTTGGTTATGTGAACAACCTCCATTGGGCCGATGGCATGTTTGTTATCTGTGAGGTGTTGGGCGAATTTTGACTTGTTGTTTTTGTATTTGAAGTCCCGTAGGTGCTCTTAGAACCTGACTTTAAACAGTCGGCCTGTCTGTCCTGTATATTTCATCTTGCAATTAGGGCATGTTAACTGGTATACACCGCTTCTGTCATATTTGTTTTGGGGGGGCTTCTTGTTTTAAGGCCAGGCATTTTTCAATTGTATTGTCAGTAGTAAATGCAATTTTTACATTAGTGTCTTTGAACAGTTTTGTAATAAACCTAGTCTCTTTACCAACATACGTAAATTTTTCCCATTTTTTTCATCTGATTGTTTTGTTTTTGTTCTTTCTCTTTGTTAGACTAATTAAGTGAGGAAGCATCATATTTGTTGTTGAGTAAAATCTGCCGTATGTTGTCCCTCTCATTCTGTCGCCCTTCAGGGGTCAGCTTGTACGTTTTCGTTCTATTGCAATAGTATCTGATTGCTGCTGTTTTATGTTCCCAGGGGTAGCAGGAGTCATTTGGTATTATGGTGTCGGTAGTTGTAGGCTTCCTACAAATTTTTTACATAACGGGATGACTTTTTGCAAAATCTCCAAGATGGTCTCTGCTCCATAGTTAGTTATTCATTATAATAGTAGTTTGTATTGACATCTAATCTTCCAAGTCTGATGAAATGACAAGAGCTCATTTATCATAAAATGTATTAGCATCCCAGTTGAATGTGATCTTTCAAGGAACTGTTTTTCATGGGCATCTGTACAAGACTTTGTATGTAATACTTGTTTCATATAATATGTTACTGCAGGTAAATGGAATAGAGAAGAAAAGCATCTGCCTACCACGTCATGAACTTGATAAATTAACTCCTGATGATGCTTTGAAGCTGGCACTGTCACAGTCTGACTTGCAGACATACACATCAGGATATAAGATTGTTAGTACAGCCTTCACAAAGCATCCCAGCTATGAAGCTGTCATTAACATCAGAACAGAAAGAATCAGCAAAGAGAAACATCTGCACATGCAAGATGGTTGAAGTTTAGTGTAAAGTAAGTGATCATGCAGCACTGTAAATACTGTGTGTGTGTGTGTATATATATATATATATGTATAAAATGAAATTAAATTTAATCTTTATCTCACAGCTTTCATATGTGTATTTGATGTGGGGAAAACTGATGCCTTTCAGTCAGTCCTTTGTTGTACAGTGTGTTTTTAAGAATGGGCTACATTTTTTTTAGCACACATCATTGCTACCTAGTGACTGATGACATTGCCCTGTCTGCAGGGCTCAGACCCATATTAAAAATTACTTCTTTGTAGTAACATAACTTAGAACTGGCAGTTCAGTAACTCAACATAATGTGCAGTCACCAGAGGTACATTTAGGTAAGTTGAAGGAACTTGATGGACTTGTATGTTGAGGTGGATTAGATAACTTGTTGAGATGGCAAGTTACCAGCCTCTTAATGCAGAAGCCTAGGTTTGATCTCGGGCCCAAGCATATAGTATTTTTGGTGGTCAAAGTCACAATGGAACACACTTTTCTCCAAGTATGTCAGTTCTGTCTGTCAGTATTATCCCACCAATGCTCCATTCTCATATTTCATTCAGCCGCCAGTGATGCTACATAATCTTAGCAAGTGACAGCATTATACACCATTACTGAATGCACCAAATGCACATGTGAGCACATTAGATTATTCGAATCGCTCATTAATTCAGGTCCCTAATGGTGTTGTATGGTAGATTTACTGAATTAGGGGAGAAGCTTACCATACGTAAAACAGAAGTTTCTCTCATGCCATAAATTATGCCTTCTGTTGGAGCATCCATATTTGTAATATGCAGTTAGACAAATATTATTCTATACTATATATCAATTAACCATTCCATAACATTTCCCTGGGACAGGTTCTGTTTGCAAAACTTCAGATCACCCAATTAGAGAAGCTGTCATACGCACTGGACATCACCATGTACAGCTTCATGTTCTAAAAATGAAGGTGTTTTCATGGAAAATAAAGCTTCTTAAGGTTTTGTTGTGCATTAATAGCACTGGTAGCACTAGTATGTTGTTAAGAACTGCTGATGGATCACATTTCACAATGTAATTAAAGAAAAACATAAACTTGTGAAAATAATTAAATATAGTTAACAAACAATATCACTATATTGTATTAGGTCAATATCATGTAAAAGTCTTACATGCCCAATTATGAAAATTCAGAGGGAAAGCTGATAGGTGTTTCCATAGTCCCTTGGTTACCATTATTTGGAATGCATTTAAGTTCTTCTATATATGCAGAAGGCAAGGCAGATTCTATTGCTCCTTTAATAATTACTGCCAAGTAGACTTCAGATGGTTGTCGTTCTTTGGGCAGTATCTCTTGATTTTCAAGGGCTTCTGGTATTGCGCACAGTTGATAGCTTCGACATACAACTTTCCTGCCACTCAGTGTCTCTACACATACTTCAATGGGGAAATAGATGTTCTGGTGTACACCTTCCTGTCTGTAATGTTATATTTGATATCGAAAATTAATAATCTGATATGAAGCCAGTGTGGTGTATGTAACTGTCAGCACTTAAAATATGAACATAAAGGATATTCAACTCCAAAATATGTACATGGAGGATATAGATCAGAAATTACAGCTAATTCAAAATCCATTCACATCAGTACTGACTCTTTATTTCAGTGATGTCATGACCTGGCTTGGGACTGGCTCAGAATGCTACTTGTAGACTTATGAGCAGATGTGTAAAAAAAAAACCAACTTGATGCACAACTTATTCTTAGTATATTTTGTCAACCTCTACATAAAAAGAGTAATAACTACCAATTCCTGTATACATAAGGTTGTACCTCTTGATGATGAGCCTAGATACACCCGAAACATGTAGAGAGTGATGAAATATACTAAGAATAAGTTGTGCATCAAGTTGGTTTTTCTTTACATGATTATATTGAGATGCACAGTGAACAAAACATAAAACTTATGAACAGAATTTACATAACATAATTAAAATGAAAACTTAAATGTGCTTAAGTGCATTTGGAAGTTGCTTGAACTCAACAAATGAGTCAAGTTTTATTCCAGGGGCCTACAAATTAAAACTGAATATCTTTCAAAGTTGCCAAAAAGCAGTATGTGGTTAGCTACCACAACAAAACCCTTCAATGTTAATGACAACAGCCATTTGAAATATTTTGTAAAGGGTTACATTCTATACTCTACAGTACTGATGAACTCACCGATCAAGATTAGATATGTATGAATTTTCTATTTCCCATATTGCACCCCAGACCCGTTTTCCTGTATGTGGTACCACTGTTGCAGAGCAGCCACCCCACGTGTTTGAATATGGTCCACCAAAGTCTAGTCTGTAGCCCTAAAAAAAGCATTTATAATAGATTCACTCACTGACAGCATCTCAGGAATGTCATACACTTAAAAATATCATTATAATAAATTGAAAGTCAGCTGAACTTCAGGTAGATATTTATTACAAGCATATTGATTTTCAAAGTACAATAAATATACTAAGAGACACAACACCATGTTAATTTTAATATGAAGTTCATATACTTTCTGATTAAACATATGCAGGTATCTCTTTTTTCCAGTTTCATACATTGAAAATTAATCATTACCTGATAACATATCTTTGCCAGCTTTCTGTATTTTAAAACTTGCCTCTAGTTTTCCAATTTCCTTTCGTATTGCAGATGGGATGTTTATGTGGATCCTCTGAGCCAGTAAGTTACTTCCGTATGCAAAGTACAACACATGTTTTGTCATTTTATCTACCAGGGATTACTCCCAATATCCTTTTGTTCTTGTAACTGCCACAGATATTGTCAATGGTGACCTGTAAAATGCAACCTTGCTCCACTGTGCTGCATTACAAGATTCTCACTTTATATAAGTGAACAACAACAATGTTACAACTTCCTGCAGGCCTATAAAATCCAAGTAATGAACATTAATTCCCATACTACAGTGTTATTCTTGTAATATGATTTATGTCACTATGATGTGGGTACGATTTAGGTATTTGTATCAAGTATATTACTATTAACTTGTGTGCACCATTGCCCTCCATAATAAACTGATACAGAAAGCATGTCATTTTTTATGTAGAGTTCTGGAATTCAGAGATACACGAATTTCGTTGTTTTGCCCATACAGCATATAACGAGCAAGTTTTAATTCACACCTGATATGGTCAAATAGCATTATGTAATGTACACGTACTAATGAAGCACCTGGGTTGGCATAATCGTATACTGACTGGGCCACGGCTGGGGCTATCGGGGGTCAATTTACGGCAGTAAGAAATGATTTTAATCTTCTTCGAAAGTCCCGAACGGCTGTCCCCTATTTTATGGGTACCGCAGTCCTTTCCTCAGGGATAATGCGGTTGGGGCGTGAAGCTGACCACCAACCACAGGCTAATGCAGAGATTAAATATGTGTGGAGCTAGAACTTTACCCTCTCTACACCCCTTCATAGCAGAGATATACAATTCACGCTTTTCAAGTATGACAATAATAAAGTCACTACACACACCATTACAGCAATACGTCACTTCCAGTGACAATAAAAAAGGCATCAGAATTTAACCTAGCCTCCTTTTTCATTAATCCGATCAGGGATACGAATATGAATAACACACTACGAATATCTCCCTCTACTTTCCCGCCAGGAAGGCGAAGAACGACCATTTACTCCTTCCCGTTATATCCCATATTAATAACCACCGCACGTGATTAACTCACCTTGTAAACAGCTGACGTTGCATTTGTGTGGTTCACGAAAAGGAACATGGTTGCCAACTTAACACTCGTCAGTCAAGGATCAGGGGTTGTCAATATCCAACATCTCTCTCCTTGGTGTATAACAGGCGAAGGTATCAATGAATAATTTTAAAAAAAATCAAACTTCCTAGAAGGCTGGTCGCCAATTAACGTTTATGCTAATAATCCTTGTCTAAATGTTATTCTTCAGGGGTGTTGTAATTGATGTCAATAATATCAGTGTCAATCTTTATGTTCAGTGTCAATGTTCTTTTATACTCAGATTCCAGTTTACCAGTCATAAGCACCACTATCACATGAGCTTCAGTTTTACTGAACTGAATAATTACGTGTAACACGCACATTCTTTCGGTCTGTTGAATGCTACTGTCATCCTAGTCAACTATCCGTATCTACCATGTACTGCCCACGTAATTTGTTACAATTATTAGCTCTATTCAGAGGTTGGTGGCCATTATAAACCATATGATTCCCTCCCTTAGGACACCTACGCAATGTTGTCACACGGTACACTGTGTATAATACGATGTCGATAAGATTACGATACGATATTTCCATAGATGTATAATCAGTACCATAGAAGGCGGAAGTATTTCAGGCTTGACAGTGCGACCTTCGTTTTGTATTGGTGAAGAAGCAAATATTAAGCTTGTGGAGTAAATAACACTGCAGTTTGGATGATTGAAAAGATCCTGGTTATAGTAGAAAGGACGAACGTTGTGTAGTGTGGGAAAACGTCAGGAAACGAAAGATTCAGGTAAGATAACTTCTTGCCGAATATACTGTAATCGATCTGACAACTGCATGCTGTCGTCGGTACTCAGATGTAGTTTCTGTCACAATTTATGACATGTTCATACTGAAACAGTGCATATCGTTTGAGCGGATCGCATCAAGTGTGCGAGGCTCGTATCGTGTCGTATGTATCGTATCATAACGTATGCATCGTATCGTCATCATAGCAGTCCTTAACGCCTTCAACGCGCTGTGTAAGAGCGACCGTACTGTAACGTAAGTAACAATTGGCAGCACTGTTCAAATCTTTAAATTTCAATTTGTGACCCGCAGATCGGCAGCTGCCCTAAATAATATGGGAGTATGACCAGTTTACAACCATCGCTTTTTGCGAGTTCTCTTAGCAACTAAATTCTTGTGATTTTGTTAAAAGAAACTACTTTCTTTTCTTCTTGTGATTCTGAGGTTTAATTGTGTTATCATTCGTGTGGAAAGGGGATTTTTCTTTCTTCAAAAACGATAAGCGGAATGGTGTTACAAGGTTCAGATCCATGGAAGACAGATCTGGGTCCACCAAAGCGTATTTCATAGTCCCTCAAGTATGGCGTTGATTGCTACTGTTCCAGTGTGGTTGAGCATGGCATTTCTTCAGTATTAATACCACACAAAGGCTTTCATATCTTTTTTATATCTTTGAATTTTGCCGCTAAAGTTGTATTCGGGATTTTGATTCTTGCGTATTTTGGGATGAGATCTTTTGGAGACACTTGGTTGAAGTGTATATTGGCAGTGCAAGTCAGTGATTTCTTTTTTATTTTTTTTATATTGGTATGTCTTTAACTTGATGAGCAATTACATTCTTTACCTTAGACACCACTTTGTGTTAGTTAACGCACAAAGTATTATTTAAAATCCATCAGCACATGTGTGTAGTAACACTGATGGTGATTTAGTATGCTGTTATCACTATTTTAAATGTTTAGTTTTTCTGGCCTCATAAATGTGGTATGTCAGATCATGTCGGTCTACCGCAGTCTTAGACTGCTCACATATTTTGTTTCAGTAATACAAGCACATACACGTAGAATTCTGTCCAGACCGAGACCAGAAGAGTAAACGTAATTATTTTGCTGTAAGTTTTATGTATTTACCAAGGTGTGACGTCGATTCAAGGACGGTTCCATATACAATGCGATTAATTAACTATGTATGGTTTAAATGCCGAATCTGAACTTTCAGATGACTTGTAAAATCAAACCCTCGTAATTTTTTAGGCGTGTTCGCGAAACTACAAAATCCCTACTATCATTATTTCATGCGTCCATATTTATTCATAAAACACCTAAGGAACTGCCAAGCGGATATTCATGGAATTTGATATTGGGAAGTTTTATTAAGCTTTATCGAGCCATTGTATCTTCGTTAAGGTCGGTAAATAGTAATAACCACTAAATCTACATGCCTTCCTACGACAGTCTCGAGCGAAACCCGCTAAATGTTTATCGGAAAGGAAAATCTTTTGCACAAAAGTTGTAGAAAGCAATAAAGCAAATACTTTAACTGCAATATACAGGGTGTAACAGGAGGAACGGACCAGACTTCGGGAGGGTGTTCCTTATGTTAAACTATACCGAAAAACCCCAAAACACCTATATCCAAAGTTGAACGGTTTGGGAGATAATGG
>Ga0123355_10004250_pt1 | contig 20818 bp, 5 predicted proteins | sample TergutEmb28metaG_3_FD_89872 | JGI IMG/M metagenome (GOLD analysis project Ga0123355, IMG submission 89872) | Embiratermes neotenicus P1 segment gut microbial communities from Petit-Saut dam, French Guiana - Emb289 P1 | ecosystem: Host-associated > Arthropoda: Insects > Digestive system > Gut ...
AAAAAAAAAAAAAAAAAAAACCCTTTAAAAAAAAAAAAAAAAAAAAAAAAAAAAAACTTTTCTTTTGAACTGCAAGTAAAATCCATGCCTTGTGGAACACTGAGGATAGATTTAAACTTTTTTGAGTTATTCTCGGAATCTCTTGCTAAATATTAATACGCTGTCAGGTATCTAAATCGCGGATTGCAATATCGATATAAAACAACATTTTTTTTTCCATTTCTTCTTTCACCAAATATCACGAAACGTAGGTGATTAAATTTCTAGCATAGTTACAAATTTCGCAAAAGAAAATTTTTTGGTGTACTTAAAACAAATATCTTCCATTGCTCTCTTTACTTAAACCCCTGAGGCTCTAACACAATTAAATGTAAAAATTCGGAATTTTATTTGTGCGTGTGTATTCACAAACAGTTAATTTAGCATGTAGAGCATAACATATAAAGCCGAATAACACGATCATGAGTAAATAATGAACTGAGGTAATGACACGGCATTTCTCTGCTTAGACTGAGGAAATGAAGGAAAAATCAGTCGGGGTAGCCGGTTCTTGGATCGAGAACTAAATTCCCGATCACACCAAGGAAGCTGCAATTCGGTATCTGTTTTTTTGTCGTTGAAACCTTAAAGATCAGAGATGAATGTGAACTGCAGTTCAAAATAACTTCTCCCTCTCAGGATTTTTACCACGATCAGATATTACTTATAAAATTCGACCGTTTTAACGCCCGATTTAGCACTACAGAGCGGGCAGCAACTATATCGGCCACTGCAGAGCGAGCACTCTGGCAACAAAAAACTACTGTCTGTACAATGTCTCACCACCTAGAATAAGCATATGACAGAATGTGCCCATGCTATAAACGCATAATTGTGGCTGTGTTGCAGATCGTAGGTGTCATCTCTGTATTCTTCATCTGCGTGTCGATCCTGTCCTTCTGCCTGAAGACTCACCCGGACATGCGCGTACCCTACATCAAAAATGTCACCGTCAGCACTTCGTACAACACTTCAGCGTGGACCCTGGATAAGACGCAGACCAACGCCCACGAGGCTTTCTTCTACATCGAGTGTGTCTGCAACGCCTGGTTCACGCTCGAGTTCCTCATCCGGTTCATTGCGTCGCCCAACAAGTGGGAATTCATCAAGGCGTCCGTTAACATTATAGACTACGTGGCGACACTCAGTTTTTACATCGATCTGGTGCTTCAGAAATTTGCTTCTCACCTGGAGAATGCCGACATCCTCGAGTTCTTCTCCATAATCCGTATAATGCGGCTGTTCAAACTCACCCGCCACTCATCCGGGCTCAAGATCCTCATCCAGACTTTCCGCGCCTCCGCCAAAGAGCTTACGTTGCTCGTGTTCTTCCTGGTGTTGGGTATTGTCATCTTCGCCAGCCTGGTATACTACGCAGAACGAATCCAGGCCAACCCTCACAACGACTTCAACAGCATCCCTCTAGGCTTGTGGTGGGCACTGGTTACAATGACCACTGTGGGGTACGGGGACATGGCCCCAAAAACGTATGTGGGAATGTTCGTGGGAGCGCTTTGCGCCCTGGCAGGTGTGCTGACCATCGCTCTACCTGTGCCAGTCATTGTGTCTAACTTCGCCATGTACTACTCCCACACGCAGGCGCGCGCAAAGCTGCCCAAGAAGCGGCGGAGGGTATTGCCGGTGGAGCAACCTCGGGGGCCAAGGCTTCCTGGAGCTCCGGGACCGGGTGGTCCTCCGGGATGTGGACCAGGAGGACCAGGGGGTGGGATGCCTGGGGGCTGTGGCCCTCCCGGTGTGCAGAACAGACGCATGAACGCCATAAAACAGAACCATCCAAAGGACATGATGGGCCAGAAGATGGGTGAGTCTGCCGACACTTGCAGTACAGAACCGCTTGGGCCAGAATTCAGTGTGATTCACTGATTATGTATAAGCTTGTAAAAATATTTCAGATTTCTAAGTCAAGCGACAGCTAATAATAGGATAACATGTGAGGTGTACGGAAGTGGAAGTGGCCTATTCTAGGTTATAATTCCGATGTTTAGCAACACTAAGGAAACTCAATCATAAATTCCTAACTACAAGCCGAGATTTCGAACCCGAGACTTAGTGAATACAAAGTTGGAGTGCTCACAAAAAATCGAGAAAAAAAAGGCACCCGAATAAAAACGAAATCCCCGCAGGTACAAAGAAGGGAAAGAAAATTATCAGACTCAAAGTGCGTTTAATAATAATAATAACAGTTAACAGTTAATGAAACGGAGCAGCTAAAAATAAACAAAGGGAAAACTTTACACTTAAAATTTAACCTATATTCTCATTCGCATGCATTTCTGAATAAATTAAACCAAAATTTCAGTATCATAATTTTCGATATAAAACCATCGCCCCCCCCCCCTCCCATTTCGTATTCAGACGCGGCCCGCCAATTCATTTTATTAGACCCTCTCAATGATCTCATTCAAATGATGAAACATGGCCTGACTCAGTGTCGAAATTTGTTCAGTTACAAAGTTTTTCTTTCGTGGGCCCCAAGAATCAGAAATATTTGCTTGCGATCCCCGGGCGGTAACGTGCAACTAACGTCGGCAGATAAAAATGCAATAAAATTTTAAATTCAATAATTATAACATATTATACTTTTGTTATCATACGTGTTCTGAATGGTGTGTTTTATTGTAATTACGGTGTTTTCTTCCTTACTGCTTAAAATGACATGCGACCCGCCTTCAATTTAAGAATCTTCCGTTGCCTCCGAGTCGTGCCTCACATTGACATCCCGACCGTATAGCTTCATGCAGTCCTGTACAAATTTAAAAGCGTTTTCCATGCAGTAAAACCCTTTCGAGAAGCTAATATTTCCTTGGCTAATCAAGACATCAAATTTAATTTGTTGGTGTCGTTCCCATATATGCGAATTTTCCACATTTTCTAATGCTATGCTCATGCTGATGCTTATCACACATCCTCTCGACAAGACATGAAACTATACTTAGTTTTCTTACTTCTAGACCAACTTCCTTACCTGCAACAAATCAAGCTTCTGTGTTTTCTTGGAGTATATTTCACCCAGTAAATTAACATCGTCAGCACGGACCAAACACTGATGTGCCCCCCAAAATTTTAGTCTCTGCCACATTACTATGACCTTCACAATGGGATAATCTAAAGCAAAATTAAATAGGAACTGCAATAAAACATCTCCTTGTTTCACGCCAATCCAAATAGGGCTCGTATCAAACAAATGTCCTTCTGTTGTATCGCTTCATTTGGGTTATTCCCCGGCGTCTGAATTTCATGTGCCGACATTTCAGAATACTCTGTTTCTTCTTCGTCTTTTTTACACCACCTATAAAGATGGAACAGACAGAGTGTTCCGAAACGTCCGCATATAAAATTCAGACGCCGGAAAAACACCCAAAAGAAAGGATACAACATTCACAACATGGTGAAAGTTTTAAATCAAGAAAATGTCCATCTGTCTGTACCTTACTACATGTTTCGATTAAACATATTTTAATTAATATGTATTATACCATAGGTATATAAAAATGCGATAAACGTTTTCCTACAAAGCCTTTTACCTGGCCGAATCATAGGATTTCTTGACGTCTGCATGTATAAGGACAGGCCGATGAACTGAAGTCCCGTGTATTTGTATCTGAAGAATACCCGGTCAGTAGCTGTTTTTTACATCGTAACCCACATTCATGGTGCCCAATAACTCCATCTAAAAAAGGTAAAAGTAAATTGATCCCTTTACAGGCCCGGTGTGGCCCAGAGGGTGGGTAGAGTTATACCTCTACTCTTCCATGACCGCGGCGCTAGCAGCACTAGTGGTCAGCAGCACGCCCCGGCCGCACTTTACCCCCGGGAAAGATCCGGCACCCATTTTACAGGAGTCTGAGTGGGCCCCAGGGTCGGTCTGGACGAATAACTCCATCTACGTGGAGTAAAACTAGAAAGAATAATGTTGGATAAACGTTTTGTACAGTTGACAACAGTAATTATGCCTTGATAATACATACAGTTAGTTTGATCACTCTTCTTACACACAGGTACAAGAATAGACTTCTGTTATCTTCCCCTGTTTTTTCATTCTTCAAATAGAATTAATATGTTTGTTCATCTCCTTATGGATTATCTTACTTCCAGATTTGATCAGCTCTGCCGACAATGCACCAATGTCTTGTAATGCACTAACATGTCGATAGCAAGATGAAACTCAAAGGCTGTAGGCTGAAGAACCAGCGTCTCAGTGTAGGTGTATGTATATTAGACTGCCTAACATCAGTAACCCCATGCACATTCAAAGACAACCAGCACAGATTCTTTCACCTTTTCAAAATATTGTGAATTTTTTTCCCCATAGCGCAACTGCCCCTAGTGGTCCAGGGCCTCTTTATTATCGAGGTTTCACGATCACACTCAGACACACCACGGTTGGTAGGACTCCTCTTTACGAGCGATCAGCTTGGCGCAGAGACCTCTACCTCACAACACACAAAGATCATGAGAAATAGACATGTTCCAGGCGGGATTCGAGCCCGTAATCCCAGGATCCAATTAGCCGCTGACCCACGCCTTAAACCGCGAGGCCACTGGTATAGACGACTGTAAAAATATGCAAGCAAATTACGTTTCTCATTCTTTTCAAAGTTGTTTCTGGGCTAGTAACCGATCTTTAATGGTTTCTACCCCTACACATGTCTCTAGTATTCTCTTTTTTACCGAGTGTTTCAAGCCGGTTAAATTTTGCTTTCAAATATTCCCGCTTTTTACGAAATTTGTAATAGTTTCATGTCTTTAATTGGTCATAGTATTTCCTTTAATTTGACTCAGATCCCATTATATGGCAATTTAGCCTGTTTATCTTACTTCTGATAGTAATGACCTAGACTCTCTTTAGCTGAGATTTAGGTGGCCTGATACTTTTCCAAGACTTATCGATACCCCACTCCCTTCTAAGTTTTTCGAAGCTGCACACTCTTTTGACGTTTTACCTCAAACTGTTTTCTAACTTCCACATTTATCTTCTTGCGATCTGATCTCGCAGTTTCACACATTTATGCTTCACGTATCCTGACAGACAGTACCGTCCCAACTTCTGCGCCTACCAGACAGCGGTCAGTATCACAGTCAGCTCTCCAGAAATATCGTACATCAAGTATGCCATTTCCGGTCTATCAAACTTCAATAAATTGGATCTTTATTCTTCCCATCAGGAGACTTCCAATAGTACTTATGAAAGTTTCGAAGACGGGAACACTTTCCCCCCTCTTGACAAGTAACTTTTCGGTTTGAAGAAATTTACTATTCGAAAACTATTATCGCTAATAGTTTCTTGTAACCTCTCGTCCAAATCTGTCGGTTTAAAAATATCTCCCCAATTTTTCATTAAAATCTCCGAAGAGAATTTTCATACGGTACTTAGGGACGTAATCGAGTACCTGCTCTAATTCACACTACTCAACTGCTCCTTAAGTTCAGGAGTCCTTTCTCCAATTGATTACTTTTATTTCCTTTACCACAGAAATAGTATAATACACTTCTAGTTCAGAACCGCTGTTTTCCCATCTGATCTGCCATACTTCCTCTAAACCTAAACTAACCGTTGCAAATATTTTTAATGCACTTGGCACGTACAGCCTCCTGGCATTCCAATTTCAAGTACCTTTTCCATTTTATTTCGCTCTGGTCATTCCAAACAACCCATCCCAGCCCAGGGCCTTCCGTAACATATCGTAACATTACTTTACCGCCCAACTTCCAAGTTGGACGGTCACCCCTTGCTGGCTCTCCGCGCCTGTTTATTAAATACGTTCGAAGCTACCCTAAAACTCAACATCTGAAAGCTTCCGCTCATACCTATACAAAATGAACAAGACGACCTCTCCATATTGCAACTGTCCAACAAAGACCGTACAAACGGCCCGCCACCTGCTGCTAGAAAGCAGCTTATGGTCAAAAGACCGCCCGACGGTCCTCAAACTTCTCCCCCCACCCTTGGTTCTGCAATTTCACATAAACACCGTTAGCATAACAAACTTCTTCAGACGCATCTTCCAAGCACTCCAAGAAGAGGCCCAAGGAAAATAAATCTGACGATACTCTTCATGTACACCGTAAACATCACTGTAAAAGCTCATTGTAAAACTCTGTAAATACCCCGTGGTATACCTGGTTGGTAAAACACGGGTTGAAAACAATAAAAGCAAATTTAAAAAAAAAAAAAACATCTGAAAGACGTCTCCTCCATCCGCAAGAGGAGGACGCTCAATGTCCTCTTGGCAGGGACCCAATTAACATGGGTTTCTATCCGCTGTGTGCGTGAGGGAGATACACAGAGAGATAATATGGCAAGAACATCTAAAAATGAAAGCAACAGCTGAAATATACAGTTGATTTTAAAAAAAAAGACATGAAAACTGACAGAAATACTGGGCAGTGCAAGGAATTGTAGCTCGCAAAGTGTAAAGACAAAGGTCGCCCTATAACAGGCCATGAAGGCTCAGAGGTGGAGTAGAGGTATAGCGCTACTCTTTCTTTAACTTCGGCGCTGGGTAGGAGTGGATGCTTAACGAAGCGTCTCGTCCGCCTTACCCCCGGGCACGAGAAGCGGTAACCCTTGTACAGGAGGCTGACTGAGCCCAAAGGCCGGTCACGACGGTTACGGAAAATCCCACCCCCGCCGAGGGTCAAATTCCGGACCATCCAGCCCGTAAAGAGTCGCTATACCGACTACTCTATCGCGGCCTGTGTAGGCTGTATCACTCAATATCAGAATTCAGATGTACTTTTAAATAAAACGGGCCTCAATTGCAACAAATTCCGTTACTTAAGACACATTTGATAATACTCCAATATTTATGCCGACAGTACAGTCTGTGCATCAGTCTGTGCCTTCAAATATAGTAATATTAAAAGCTTCAAAATTTCCGAGGATTTAATTAAAGCATCACAATGATAAGGAACATGGAGGAGTGGAAGTACAGCTCCATGCGCTCTGAAATTCGGTATCAGATGGAGATTAGTAGTCAGTTCCATGAACTTCAGCCGCTGTATTCCACTAGGAAGACTCCCTTTTTCCATACAGTAGGAGGCTGAGTGATACCCCAAACCCGGTTTGAACAATCCATAGAAGAGAAAAATAAAATGCACCGTGAACAACCCAACAACCAATCTGAGGCAGCTTCTTACAGCTTCAGCTTGTAATTTTATTTATCTTTTATTAAATGTGAAAGCCTTGTAAATTAATTTTTCTTCGCTTAAATTATCGTGGCATATGGTTGGCTGAAAAGAAGTTTAAATTACAGTTACAACTTTCTTTCGTTTTAAAATAAAGCAATAAATGTAACGTAAGAGAAGTTAAACTATGGTTTGGGATATCCACATTGATGTTAAGGATTCTGTTCTTCTCGGATGTTACGCTGTGTAGTGGGGTTAATATATCCTGACGTCCCACCGTAATGTCTGGAGCTGTTACCCACGATACACAGCTTAACATCAAAAAATACCAGAATCTTTAAACTGAATGTGCATACAGTACATACTTGCATGCGTCAACGGTAGGGTCATCCCTGAGCAGGCCATGCAGGCGTACTGGAGGGTGGCGTTACACTCCCCAAACACTTTTACCTCTGCAGTTATGTTTCGCTTGCCAGCCGCTTTAGCCCCTGGCAAAGAGCCCACGGTCCACATTAATCAGCAGACTGGATGGAACCAAGAGCCAGTTTGAGGGCTTTGCGGCAGTCGAATCACAATTCTCTACTGTCCAGCCCGTAGCCACGTCAATTTATGGGCTATGCTATCCCGGTCCCATACGTATAAACTAACATAGCCAGTCCTAGGTTGAAGAAATCCAACAAGATGAAACAGTACACAGATATTTATTTACTGCTAAATTACTCTACATGTTTCGGGCTCCATCGTGCCCATCATCAGGAGTACATAAAACTGAAGTTGCAGCCTCTGGTACAGATCACACTATCTGGGGAGCAAGCTTCTTCAAACGTGACCAAATAAGGGCTGGTTTGGGACCGTCTGACTGTCCCAACCAGTCGTTATTTGGTCACGTTTGAAGAAGCTTACTCCCCAGATAGTATGATCTGTACCAGAGGCTGCAACTACAGTTTTATGTACTCCTGATGATGGGCGCGATGGAGCCCGAAACACGTAGAGTAATTTAGCAGTAAATAAATATCTGCATACTGTTGCATCTCGTTGGATTTCTTCAACCTAGAATTACGATGCATGGAACTACGAATATAAAATAACCAGTCTTGATACATCGCTGCAATTCAAATACCCTAACCATTTAAAGTCCAAGATTAAGCTGAATTTTGTTTAAAGGTCCAGTTCGTACCGCGCAGTAAACGCACTCCGTCTCGGTTATGGAAATCAAGAAGTTAATGTCGTATACGGAAATAATCACTGTTTGTTCCGCTATCGGTAAAGAACGCATCAATACACTGAGTGGGGAGAATGCAGAAATGTTTAATGTTGAACCTGGTGGTACATATAGTAACCACTGAGCTTTTAAGGGTTAAATCATACACACCGAAACAGAAGTATGGTTTCTTTGCCCGTAATATGATTGTGCGTGTGTCACTATCACAATAGACCGTAGTTAACATTTTCAGGAAGAGAAAACACCCAAATATATAAATTCGATTACATTCACGTCATTTAACAGGATAATATTCGCAATGAGGGTTAGAATTTCATCCTCAACTTCTACCGCAATATGTGCAGTTCGCTTTAACAGCCATTGCTGTCACACATAGAGGAAATGGTACAAATCATATTTCGGTATTCTCCGTTAGGTGCGCTGTAAGAAACGGCAAACAGAGAACTGAACGCAGCAAAATAAACAGAGAAACAAAAAGCTGTCTGGGAATAAACCGTGCACTTAATTCATGTAAAATCCACAAGCACTTCAATTATTTACATCACTTAGTGATATAAACTGACAACTAGAAAAAGGAATTGAATTGTGAGTTCCAGAAAGCATGTGTTTCTGTTTGTGTGTGAGTGCTCGTGCGTGCGTGTGCGTGTATGTGTGTGTGTGTGTGTGTGTTTAAACGCATTTTATCAATTTACAGCCTACTATAAAACACGACACTTTGTTGTCATTACCAAGCAAACTTCAGTTCAGAATTACACCACTTCCCTGAACAACACATGCTAAAAAGTGTATTAGTATTTAAAGTAAAAAAATGTTAATTTTTATTTAACAACAAAAAACTCGTTAGGTTTACATTTTATTTTACTATTCTGCAAATAGTAAATTTTAATCCGAGGTATCGGTATTGCCTCTAAAATAGTAAGAGGAAGTCTAAAAAATTGATGCTGTGGCAATTTATAAATTTACTTAAAAACATCATTACTTTAAAAAATGTTTCTCTCTCTTTGACAGTTACATTTAGATGTTAATAAATGCACATGTCTATTGATATCAGTTTGTCCTAATTTTTCTCGTCACCATTGTAAGGAAAAGGTGTACATAGTATTCCTATTCAAATGTAAAAATATATTCGACGTTTGGCTTACTGCTCGCTTCAAGTCAACACACGAAGTCGATAGGTTACTCTGGCTCAGCCGGTCTGTATGCAGGCAACTCACACGCTATTTAGAAGTAGTGCTATATAACACGCTGCTGCAATTGATGACTACTCTACTGTGTTATTATTGTTACTAGTAGGTGACCACAGGACCGCAGAGGAAGAACTGGCCCCTGTGCTGGACATCAATCACTTCTGAGGGGACTGCAGACACAACCTACACCCTTATTCCCCCCTCTACAGTGGTTCTCAACACCCCCCACCCCCAACCTACTCAAACGCTGGGTATATGTTCTGGTGGATTCCTGGCTTTCAACTCGGTGTTATAAATGTTAACTGTAGTAGATTGGTCTGTGTGTGTAGTCAACCTCTATTCCAAAAGACCTCTATTCCAAACGAATGCATTCATTCTTTGAATTCCACCTTTTACTGTGCTCTCCAATCCATTACAACCTCTACCTTTACCGAGCACAGAGAAATTTCAAAAACATTAATGTACCAAACGGCATTTCAACATGCAATGTTTCGTTAAGACATTGTCAGCTTTAGACCGCGCAACAAATGAGACAGGCTCTTACAATATCGAAAGCTGAATAATTTAAAAGCAACAGACTAGTTCACTCCGAAGAACAAGAAAGCCGTCCACTGGAATCTATCAAGTGCCGACATATTCCACTCCACGAATTAGCAACCTACATATCCAGCATTCATCTACCCATTGACGACTGTCTCGAAACAAGCACATTTCCTTCGGGTTCCACAACGAATGTTGGTATACATTTCTCATTTCATCCCCTTCTCGGAATTATTTCTTTAAAAGTGTTGGGGCTAAAATTAGAGTGAATTATTATTCATTCCTACCTACATAAAAAACGCGTCCATTTTTTAGACGAATCAGTTCATGCTGTTCAGGAATATAGTCACTGTTTGTTGTCAGGACGAAACGTAACACAAACAGGTACCTTCTGTGGGCAGAGTACAGTACATACAGTAACCACTATGGCTTAAATCGTCAGTCTGCTTTACAATATTACACGAAAGACTCTTTATCAGTAATTACGGACAGAAAAGAATCCAGAAAGGTCCGCTCTAAAAGATAAGCTCTAATCAAACAATGTGCTGAAGCCATGAGTCCAATGAGAAAATAATATTACAGAGTTGATCTTGCGGTTAATCTAGCATCGTATTTGAAAACTTGGGGGGAGCTGGTGGAATACCTCCACGTATTCGCAAACTCGGCGGTAGTTAGAAGTGTAGTGGACAGCTAACGCTTCGGTCGCTCTAACGCTGCGGAATGTGCTTACGATAAAGCAGTGTTACATGTTCAAATTTTCTACCTGTCTATTCTGCAATAAAAATACAGTTCCTAAGTAAACTGCATAATTCATTCTCGTAATGAAGGAAAGATAGGTTAAAGAATTTCATGAAATATAATCATTATGATAGACATTTAAATCCACATTCATATAGATATAATGCCAGTTGTATATGACTCCGCCTAACTGTAAAGCACTGAGCCATCCAGATTATAACAGGCAGGCAACGTACTACATCGTGACATTGAGGTGCGTTCGCGTAACCATTGTTGCCATAGATAAGCGATAAGTATTAAATACTCTGCGTGAGTATCCGTATTCTTGCCCTATTTATCCAACATGCAAAGCGCATGCACCGTATTATATTGTCCACTGTGGCCCGTCTGTCTGTACCAAGTTTTTCCACATTATCTCATAACGGTACTATTGGCTTGGGGAAAGACCAAATATACAACCTTATGCATATTGGACCGTGCATCATTGTGATTGTTGAAGAATATGAGACCAACTTGATGTCACTGGTTATTAAGTTTTATTTCACTTCTTCTATGCTCAACATGTTTCGGAAGTTAATACATCCATCATCAGGAGCCTGCATCTTTTCTATTGTATCACCACATTGGTCGTGTGTTCTGTAAAGATGGAGGTTTTCAGCATTAGTGTAAATTATAGTATCTACAGGTGAACGCTTGGTGTGATGTGTTCAGTCGCTTTGTTGCAGTTGGTACGTTTGTTTCTGTTGGTGTTGTTTGCTGTGGTATTTTCTGCTTATAGATTATATGTTCTCATGTGTGCAGTGTGTTTTATTGGTTGATTGGCGATGTTTTGCTAATGTACTCTGGTGTTGTAAGTTTGAGATTGCACCTACCTTGTTTCGATGTGCGTTGGCGTTTCGGTGTGGCTGGGTTGGGGTGGTATCCGTGTAGCAGGCTAAAGCACAACTGGTCTGTTCATGTGGAGTGCTTCAGCCTGCTACACGGATACCACCCCAACCCAGCCACACCGAAACGCCAAAGCACATCGAAACAAGGTAGGTGCAATCTCAAACTCACAACACCAGAGTACATTAGCAAAGCATCGCCAATCAACCAATAAAACACACTGCACACAGGAGAACATATAATCTATAAGCAGAAAATACCACAGCAGACAACACCAACAGAAACAAACGTACCAACTGCAACAAAGCGACTAAACACATCACACCAAGCATTCACCTCTAGATACTATAATTTACACTAATGCTGAAAACCTCCATCTTTAAAGAACACACGACTAATGTGGTGACACAATAGAAAAGTCGCAGGCTCCTGATGATGGATATATTAATGTCCGAAACATGTTGAGCATAGAAGAAGTGGAATAAAACTTTATAACCAGTGACATCAAGTTGGTCTTTTATTCTTCAATAAATATACAATGTCTGTTAAGATTTTCTATATAACGTTTGCCTAGAACACTTCGCATTCCAAGAAGATTTCAGTTAGATATTATCACAAGTGCATATACTGTAGGTCTTCTTGTAAAGTGCACATCATTCGTTTCAGATTTTTATCAAAACTCAATTTTCTCGACATATTTCCGAAAAATATGCAAATCTAAAATTTCATAGAAACCCGTTTAGTGGGAGCCGAGCTTTTCATGCGAACGGAGAAACATACAGGATTACAAAAGGAAGATAATAGTCGACTTTCGCAATTTTTCGATTGCGCTTCAAAATTCAGTTCTACCTCAAAGATAAAAGGTCCATTCCCAATACAAGGACCAACCGACTGTCTTTTTAAGAAATGTTTGCTGCTTATTGTGAGAATCATACAAAAATACAAGTAAATACATTACGATTAAACGCTAAACTTTAGAGATGGTGGTACATAGAGTTGCCAGAGTGATTTAAAGGTTTGCGCACAAGAACGTATATAATTCCACAGAATACGCTCTTAACAAGAACTATTGAATATAAATGTGACAACGATTTCCCAAACAAAAGCGCATTATTAAACTAATCTTTCTAAAACTCACGAAGGCTAAACGCCTGGTTTGCCCTTGTCTCATACAAAATAAAGTTAGCGACTCACTACATTTTATTATATCACAATTGTACACTTGCAGATAATGAGATCGCGTACCATCTTAATACAAAATTACTACTATAATTACTCATAATAGTCTGTGGTACTCAGCTAAAATTGATATATGTCTACATTGTCTATCCTATGAACACTTGACCGAACGCCTAATAATCCCACTTATTTAAAATTATCCACGTTCTACGCAGTAAAATAGTACACAATATTTACTCCAACAGCTGCACAACAATAAAAAGAAAACAGCTGTAAATATATGAGATTATTCTTAAATGTTTCTGCCCACAAATGTCATCTTCAGGAAGGTGGCTATCAACGGAAAGAGCAGATACAGTTTTATATCCGCACATCTCTAATTTAATTAGCCACAACTTCTCTTTTCTTTGATCGGTCAACAGGTGGCGCACTTGGATGAGGCACTGCGCTACAAAACGGAAGGTCGCGGTTTCGAATTCCGATGGTGTCATCGGAATCTTTTTATTGACATAATTTTTTCCGGCCGCTCTATGGCCCTGGGGTAGACTCGGCGTCTAACAGAAATGAGTACCAGGAATATTTCCTGGGGGGTAGAGGTGGCCGGTGCGTAGGGCTGACAACCTTACCACCTTCATGTGCCTACTGTCTTGAAATCTGGGAGCTACAAGAGTCTGGAGTCCCCAGAGCCTGCACAGAAATTGCTTTACCTTGCTTTTACTCTTTTCTTTGATAGCCATCTCCCTTAAGGTGGCCATTGTAGGCCGGAACTTATAGCAGGAGTGTCATATATTTATAAATTATTGTATTTTTATCCTTTTGCGTTTGTCGGAATAAATATTTTAAACATAAGCCTTCTATTATATTACACGACAACTCAGTAGCGAGCAAACACAAACATTTAAAGTGATAAGCAGAAGATGTTGACAAGAAATACAGCCAGGTTTAGGAAATAACTCTCTTAAATATTTCATGTAAGCAATATATTTCAACCAACATTCGGCCTATAAATAATTCAAGGAGTAGACATCGAGAGAGCGCACCGCTATCAGCAATGAGAATCTACCAAATCATCATATGAGAACAGAAGTAGTGTAAATATGATGGTTAAATGGCAACAAATAAAATGGAAAAATTATCAGTAATAATGAACATAGATGTAGCAGCCTTCGAAACGGTGTACTTCGTAAAATATAACACATTTTCAGTCACTCTTGGCAGCTTATTAACGTTATTGACGTCTAGTTATATCAATTATGATATACAAAAGAAACTGTTCTACGAGTAAATTTGACATTACTACGGGGAAAATCGCTGAAAATAGGAAATTTTCTGACAGTTTTTGTTTCCATGTCGTCTTTTTTAATGAACCTGTCAAATATTTTAGATGCCGATGCTAGGCCACAACAGGCGGTCGGATGCAGGTGGGGTGAACGTAATAATAGCCACGCAGTCTGGTACACAGACTAAACAAAACCACGAAAAACATCAACCAGTCCGAGGTGTGAAGTCAGTATACCTATAGCCCAAACCCCGACCTAGTTCTACGCCAATACAAAAAGGTTTATGTTGGTCGTGTAGAAAATGTGTCATTTGAACCAAACGAACACCAAGCAGGTATTTTTGTCCTGTCGAAGTTTTGGCAATGTTGTGTAACACAAGAGCACAAAAAAAATTGTGCCAAGAGACATGAACCTAATTCCTACCTATCCACCGGTTGAGAACCACTCCTGCATGCTGCATGCTGGGACAACTGCATGATGGCCACCTCAGGCAGCAGGTAGATAATTCAAAGCACAAAGCTGCTCTGGTATTGCCTGGCCAGGATTCACGCGCAGCGCTGTCGACAATATCCACAAACCGATACAAAGTTTTTGTATAACTTTGATGTTACTGAACAAACTCCAATTCGGTTCAAAATATTTAACGTTTAAAATGTTCACATATTTAGGTAATGTTCAACAAAAGTTGCATAAAACATGTAACTGCAGAATTAAGTAAGAATGTAACCCTTATTCCTCAGTACTGTGCACCGAAGAAGTGTATGGGGCATGCATATATGCTCTAATAACCACGACAGAATAATTTTCATATGCATTCTTGTGGTTTCATGCCTCAGATAAGAGCCACCACATACAGTATACTACAGCCTGGGTGGACACATAGGCTTCATGGGTGTGAAAATGAGGAAAAGCCGTTTACGAAACCGATAACAGATATATGTATTAAAAATCATCTGCATAGTTTGGAGTATAATGTCTAGCAAGTACTTGTTTCAGAAGGAGATCTCTCTAATTACGAGAGCAATATGTCTGCGAATGAAATCTGGCAATAACGTAGTGTCAATGTGTACAATAACCACCACCCCACTGCCCTTTCCACACTCCTGCTCCAACCTTTCAGCTATGGCTGTAATGCCAAGAAGACATGTGACGTCATCTTGTTACAGAAGAACACGAGAGGAGGAATTCAAGTCTGCTGCCCCGCACCAACGGCACCAAGAGTGCCGACCTCAGCGGCAGGACCGTCAGTCCCCCCTGACCGAAAAAATAGGGTACTGCCTATCATTACTAATGTCTCAGCACTGGCTGCAAGCCTGCTGCAGGGCCAACCGAACAGTGAACAACTTTTAATCCAAATTATTATTGTGAAATCAAGCAGTCAGTATTAAATTAATTTTCCATTCAATCTCTAATTTTTAGAGCTCATAGAATAGCCGCTAGATGACAGGAACTTAGACAAAAAACAACGCAACACGGTGTAGACTGCGTTTGAAATGTGATGGCACACGCGCAGAAACCAGATTTCGTCTTTCGGCGAAAAGGACGAGTCCATTTAAATTGGCGGGGGCGTCAGTTCATTCGACTATTGGCAGCCGAGATATGCGCATCGGCGGTAGTAATGCTGGATACACCATGTTCCGAGGTAGTGTGAAGAGTACTGGCTACCCACTCCATTCGCCAGTTTCCCCTTCACTTCCCCTCCTGTGCGTCACCGTGTGCCATCACATTGCAACTGGACTCTACAATAATGCATCCGTTCGAGTTAGACGCTGGTCTTGTACAACGGAACGTGGCGTCGTGTGTAATTCGACGTTAGACCTTCAAAGGCTAAGATTCTAGCAAGGCAGAGGGTGGCCGGTAGCAGCGCAGTAGCAACGACTTACAAGTGATTGAAGTTATCCCAGTCCGCGTCATTCAGTTTTAAATAACTGCAGTATTCACTGTCTCTTACAGATTTAACAGATTAATGAAATTACTTCGTGACAATGAAGCTTTTCATGTATTTTTTTCCTCAGTAAAAAATAAAGACCAGATACGCGAGTGTAAGGTTTTTATACAGAAGAGGAGCAGATTTAATTTCACTGTTTGACGTCATTTAGTCCGTCCAGTGAGATACACTTCTTGCTACAAAACCCACAATTTTTACATACAAAATATATAAAAGGGTACAGTATTTTCTACTACGTGTTTCGGAGGTCACCGCCATCTTCTGGAAGCAACAACAATATTAAAATCCGGACATAGTATGATATATATGAAGCAATAAAATACACTACACAATGGTAATAGCATCTTAATAAAGCTGAGCTATCAATATATAATATATTTTATCACTACAATGTACAATATTATATCAGGTTTCAATACTGGCGTTGTTCCCTGAAGATGGCGGTCGGCTGGCGAAAGATTTAGGAGAAAATAATGTATCATTTTATATATTTTGTGTGTGCAAATTGTTGATTTTATAAAAAGAAGTTAATTTGCTTAATTATTTAAATCGGGACACCGAGGTTGATGTCAAGTCTCAGTAATGCACGTGCTGTCGGATAAGGGGCACCCAAGTTCAAGTTGAAGAGATTAAAAAACGTGGTCTTATAAGCCTGTTTATCTTAGTGCCACTGGCGATCCTGATGTTTTTATCCTAGTGCACTGCGATTAGCCACATTTGGCACATATTGTTGCACACAAGCTGGGTTGTAATATTGCAGAAGTCAGAGCATGCCGGCAAGCATTCAGACAGAAACTGCGTGGCAAAAAGTTGTTAAAATAGTCTAGTTGTTCTGTAACGTACTGTCATTGTGTATGCCTAATTTATGGATAGGGCGAAATGCAACTCTATAAATTGGAATTATTTGGACATTTAGGACATCAAGATTTCACAGCAAATAAAAAGGTAAAAGGTAAAGTGATCCCGTTACAGTCTCGGTGTGGCCCAGAGGGTGGGTAGAGGTATAGCTCTACTCTTCCGTCACCACGGCACTAGAAGGGGGTGAGTGGTTAGCAGCACGCCCCGGCCGCATTTTACCCCCGGGAAAGACCCGGCACCCATTTTACAGGAGGCTGGCTGGGCCCCAGGGCTGATCTAGACGGGCGGAAAATCTCGTCCCTACCGGGATTTCATCCCGGATCATCCAGCCTGTAGTCAGTCGCTATACCAACTGAGCTACCCGGCCCACATTTCACAGCAACTACAAGTGACAAAATAACGGCGATATCTCCGAAGTTCGGAGTAAAAAGCCCATTGTTTAAAACACGGTATTTGTCTCAGTCATCAGGGATTTGAATTTATGACTAATTTTGACATGATATCGTAAACCGTGACTGGAGTTGCTGAGGCATTCTGTGAAACATCAGTAATATGTACCATAAATCTGCCCCTTATCACTGAATGCGAACACTCACAGCCTTTCAAAAGCAGTCTGCTTTCGAAACGTTCTGTTTATGTTCACTGACAAGGAGAGGAGTCGTGGTATACATAAATGGTGTTTCACATGTTAAACTATTATAAAAAAAATTATATGGTACAGTGACTGGTTTTAATCAAATATTCAGGCACCCTGTCGTAAACTGTGACAGGTATTATTCAGGCATTTAGAAACGATATCGTAAAATGTGACCGGTATTATTCTGGGATTTAGAAACTAAATAGTAAACTATGACTGCTGGTTTATTTAGGTATTGAGACACGCATTCAAAGAAAATACTGTCACACCTACTGTCAGTTAAGACCACCACCGACCTCTCTGTACTGTCCTTGGCGTCCCTCTTTGCTTTATTTTTACCACTTGTTTTCACTCCTTAGTTTTATTTTAACACATGCCTTCATCTGTTTGTCTTATCTTCGACACATGTTTCACCTCTTTATTCTTTCTCTTGCGCCTTTTATACATTCTGCCTTTCTATACTTAAAACCACCAAATCTCAGTTTATTATGCTTATCAGCGTTTAACTGTTTAGTCGAGTACATCAAATTAAGTTCTGCAGCTTGTATAATACACAATTTGGCTAGTCTGTCACTCCTCACAAACCCAGCCTTGTTAAATGGCACAGAGCACTGCAGCGGGTGCAATCAGTGCTGAGAACACCTGTATCTAGATCAGTGGTGCAAAGTTAACCACTCCAAACTGTTGACATGTGTCCCCTTCCCTTTTCGCACAGCTTAGTACGCCCTATCTATGTGAAGTTAGTTTCCAGTAGTTGTCTGCCAATATGGTTATTGATGTAGCTTTGTATGTATGCATTAGCACTGACAGAAGCTGACAGCTTAATCAATAGACAAACATGAGCTGCTTGAGAGATCACACATGTTTATTCAGCCAGTATTTTGTATCTGACTGACCTGTAGAATATTAAGATCATTGTAGAGGTTTTATCTGATATCGCAGTCGCTTTGATTTACAAAATAGAAACGTATTTCATTTAACTTAACTCTATCCTACTTTAAAATTTATCAGCAATAATAAAAGCACATTCACTGTAATTCAGGTTGGTATGGTGAAATACTGCAACTAGCCTAACGGCACTACCAACTGAGTTCAAATATCCAAACCTGCATCCTTATCAATACACAGATAAGAGTACAGTAAAAACAGGAGTACTTTCAATATAATATAAAAGCGTTCTTTCAATATCGTAAAGTACGTACAGTTCAACTTGTATTACTATTCATCACCAAAGCAAGACTAAACATAACTGTCATCTACACTTTGCTCTGATGTATAAATCTTTCAGTGCATGGAGTAAGTATGCTACACAGATCCACGCTGTGCGCTCCAAACAGATTACAAAAACTCTCTGAAGAATATTATTAAAATAAAATTAGAATTACACAGTAAATATGATTGATGTAAATAATATTTAAGAACAATTTTATTTCTTCATATAATAAAATACTTATATAACCCAGTGTGTGTGGTTGTCAGGTTTCAAATTCAGTTATGCAAAATTTAAAATTCTCTTCGAGGCCTTCATAAAATAGAAACTTCAAATTATATATAAAATGACATTGGAATAATACATAACTTACGAAATTGTGTTATTTTATGTAAAATCAGCATGAATTCGATTAATTTAACGGCCACGCAAAAAAAGGAACATGTCGAGAAAGGTGTACTGAGTGTAACACGTGTGGTGTGTTCGCGACTGATATTTAATCGCATCAAATGCAGTAAAGTGTAAAATGTGTCTTCAGATTTTCTATGTTGCTCTCATTCCACACACTCTCCGTTCTGACACGCACATGCTAAATGTGTCACGCTCTCAGTAGAGGGTATAGGTGTGTTTGTAAAGTGTCCGCTATTTTTGAACAGGTTTAACCAAAATTACAACGGCTCAACAAATTCAAATTATACCTTCCAGTGCAAGCTTTAAAATAGTTCTTTTTCATACCGTGCTGTATTACTCGATTTGGGAATATTTTCTTATTCTCAAGAAAGACTTTCGTAGCGATAGAAACACGCAGAAAAAATATAAAGTACGTAAATAAAACAAAGCATAATGTACAATAACGGAATGAAAAATTTGTATTTTATTGGGTGATAAACCTTCTACACACTTCATAATACTTTGACATAGACAAGTGGGACAAACGTGCTTCCTTTCAAAAGCACTGGCTTATATAAATTGCATTCAAAACTTGAACCTAATTTAACGTTGCAGGAAATATTATCTGTAGATTAAGTACAGTTCTTTTTTCAGCTTTCATAGCATCATTATAATTCTTTTGTGCATATTACGTAAGCCACTCTTGCTCTCAACGACCGTTGTGCCGTGATCTAGTATGTAGGTGTAGACCTATGTACGTAAGTTACCCATAAGTCAGGTACCTGCGAATTCTGCTATCTTTCCTTCCATTAAAAAATATATTTTCTGGGGCACCCGTGAGAAGGTTTTCTTTTGGGGTTTTCATGAGTCAACTACACGAAGTTCCTAGTTGTAGATTTTGTATGTACAACAGCCTAAAGTATGCGTAGATCAACCAACGTTTACATTATACTTCTCAGGAAACGAAATGCATTAAGTGGTACTCAACACTAATGTTTAAACAAATTTAGATCCATATTCTCTTTAGTTAATCTAACGTACAACTTAACATTTTCGTAAATAAGTCCATGTCTTCTGCAATTCCTGATATATTGCTTCCATAAAATGCACAAAAAACATGGGATTTGGCATTCAAAAATTTAGATTCATCAGATAAACGTTCCACGGTCAGTTTTAAAAGTCCTCGGCAGATGGCTCTGAAGTATATGCTACGGAAATCTCTATCTTAACCTACATTAAACGCAACAGTGAAGGTGCTTCTATGGTCTCACAAATTATCAGATTCTTTTAATTTAACTGACAGTCTCTGAGAAAAATATTTCAGTTTTCAGCATTAATTTCGTCTTTAACAGCGCGCTGTTCACATTTCTTTTGCAGTTGGACTGGGTATGAGAATGACAATGACCCTCAACCCAAATGGAGTGGGACTCGAAGCGGCCCTCAACAAAATGGTGGGTAACACATCTGCCAATCAGCTTGCGCCTTCCATTACCGACTCCGCCCCCTCTTCAAGCAGCATTAAATCTCAGCTGTAGTTAGTGCAGTGACTATGTGAA